>Ga0310690_10000372_pt1 | contig 99971 bp, 75 predicted proteins | sample AusTroGonzalo_MG_2_FD_207661 | JGI IMG/M metagenome (GOLD analysis project Ga0310690, IMG submission 207661) | Bovine rumen microbial communities from tropical cattle in Woodstock, Queensland, Australia - Gonzalo_04 (v2) (version 2) | ecosystem: Host-associated > Mammals > Digestive system >...
CTTGTTCTCTATATCGTGACGCTCGTAGATGTCTTTCAGATAAACTGTCCTGTAAAGGTTCCTTAAATAGGTGGCCTTTTTGTCGTCACCTTTAATGGAAAGAATCTTCGGCAATCCACCGTAAGTGTAATACTCCTGCCAACCCTCAACGACATCGCCTTCGTATGCGGTCATAAACTCTTTGAAAGAGAGCGGCCACACGTGGATTTCGTCTCCGCGTCCCCGAAACTCTGTGGCAATATCGCTCGAAAGGAAATGCGAGTTGGAGCCTGTGACATAAACGTCGACATTATCTTTGACCACTAATGAGCCAAGCATATCAACGAACTCATCCACACGTTGCACCTCATCGATGATGACATAATATTGCTCATCGTCAACCATCTGTTTGTCAACCCAATCCAGAAGGTAATCCGGGTTACGAAAATTCTTGTATTTTCTGTCTTCCAAGTCGATAATCAGAACATGGTCTTTCTTGATCCCTTCATTCAAAAGGTGTTTTTTGAACAGTGTTTTCAGCAGATAAGATTTGCCTACACGGCGCAATCCTGTGATAATCTTTATAAGCCCATTGTCTTTGGAGTCAATGAGTTGTTGTAAATAAGTAGGTCTTTCTATCTGCATAGGAATCAATTATTTAATTGCTATTTTAATTGTTTTCGTTACGGATTTATGGCAATTTTTCCAAAAATCCGTTGCAAATATATCAATTTTTGTAATAATCGCACCTTCATTTTGCGAAAAAAGTAATCATTGTATCGTTATCTTATTTGTGTAAACTTTACAACTTTTATCCAACCCCATCGTTCAAGACCTTGAAACTAAAACCGCCGCAAAGGCGTGAAACCCTTGCGGCGGTCAAATTCATCGGGTCACGGCATTATTTGGCAGGTTCCCACTTGCAGCGGACGGGAGAGACGATGGCGCCTTCCTTCTTCAACTCGGCGAAAGCCTTGTCCACCTCTTTGCGGTCGATACCAGTAATCTCTGCAATCTTGCCAGCGTTGACGGGCTGTCCGAACTCACGCATGGCCTGTAATACTTTCTCTTTCATAATTATCAATTTTCAATTATCAATTGTCAATTATCAATTAACTTACATCTGTTTCATCAGCCAGTTCTGGTAGCCGATTTTCTCGATGAGTTCAAGCTGCTCCTCGCTCCAGTATTGGTCTTCCTCCTCGTCGAGAAGGTAAGCCTTGAGCATGTCGTAGGTCGTGGGGTCTTCGCAGACCGTGGCCATGCACTTGCGCAGCAACTCCACTTCGCCGAGACCACCACCTTCGCCCGCTTCTTCCAGCGCATGAAGGGCATGACCCCGAGGGAGTTTAGGAAAGGGAAATAATCAGTCTAAGGCGACAGGTCTCCGCAATGTAATAAGCGTGATTTCCGCAGGGCAGTTGAGCCGCACGGGCAAGGTACAGCCGAGGCCTGCGTTCACATTGAGGGTCTGTCCGCCCTCGTCGTAGCGCCCCCAGGCCTCCTTGAACATCCACGAGGCGGGAGTCCAGCCGAACAGCCTCACCTGTGCCGCATGGGTGTGGCCGCTGAGGGTCAAGGGGATGTCGGTGTCGGGCAGCACCTCCGACCGCCAGTGGCTGGGGTCGTGCGTGAGGAGGATGCGGAAGCCGTCGGTGCCCGCCAGGGCCTTTGGCAGGTCGCCACGGTCGATGGTGCTGAATCCCTGGCCCTTGCCTACGGTGTTGTCCACGCCCACGAGGGTCAGCCGCTCTCCGTCGCGCTCGATGACCGTGTTCTCGTTGCGCAACAACCGCCAGCCGAGTTGCTCACGCTCGTATCGTGCAACGGAATCCACTTCGCTTTGTCGCATTGCGTCATCCGCCAGCCTGTGGTTGTAGATGAGGAAGTCGTGGTTGCCCAAGACGCTCACGACGCCGTCTTTGGCCTGCAGCTGCCGCAGCGTCGAGGTGTAAGGCTCGGCCTCCGACGTGCCGAAGGTGACCAAGTCGCCCGTGAAGCAGATCAGGTCGGGCTCAAGGGCGTTGATGCTGTCTACGAAACGCCTCAGCTGCTTGGGGTTGTCGTCGAAGGTGGAGAGATGCAAGTCGGAGATGTGAACGATTTTGTAGCCGTCGAAAGCGGACGGGATGTCGGGATGGGAGAACTCCATCCGTGTGGTCTGCAGCCGCCATCGGCCCACGAAGCACCCCCATGCCAGCACGGCCCACACCACCACGACAAGCGCCAGCGCCGTCCATCCGAACGGGGCGTAAGGCATAGTGTAGTGGAACCCCTTCCCGACCAGCCAAGCCAGCAGCCAGACGACATGAGGCAAGACGGCGACCACGAATCCCAGCACTAGGGCGGCTATGAGGGTGATGGTGAGCATAGTTAGGTTGCAAAGATACAAAAAAGATAGACAGTGTTATTTTCTGCTGTGCCGCAGTGGCATTATTTGCCCTTTCTCCTTGATGAGAAAGGGCGAAAGAATCAAGGCCGACATCAACGGCCCAACGCACTTGGCGGAACGGTTGGTGAGCCTGTCGAACCACCTCCGCCATGTCGGCCGTGGCCCGCGCGCCCAGCCCATGGAAGAGTTGGCGTTCCCGCACTCCATACCAAGAAGGCTGCACATGTTCCATTTTGGAACCAGTGCAGCGGCCATTTCATTCCGACACTCTTCTTCCTTTTTGCTTGACCAAAAAGTACCAAAAAGTCAAGGCCAAAATCATCGGCCAGCCGCACAGTCGCCTAACCGCCTGACTTTCAGGTCGGGTAGTGACTTCTGCGAAGTCATGACACACCTATGTAAGGTCAAAGATGGAGAATGCCCAAAAGCCTTCTATCGTGAAGATGTCGGATTTGTTGATTTCGTTTGGGGAAAGTCCAACGACAAAAACACTGGCAAGGGTGGTTTCGGGCTGTCGCACATCCTCATCGACCACGGTGATGAAATCAAGGATTTCAACATCGACCCAATCGATTTCATCCTAATGATTATGAGTTTTGGCAAACTTAACACGGAAGGAAAGAAAAACAGGATTTACCTTGAAGGTCAAGAGTTTAGGCTGATTGTCACCACAGAATGGTTGGGCAAATCGAAACAACTGCTGCTAACAGCATTCGACCTGCGCCCCATATCAAGGAAAAATCCGCAGAGGGCAAAAGAAATGAAAAAAGCCCCTAAAAGATAGGAGCTTTTATTCTTTGTCGCTATCTCCGCAAGGATACTCGTAGGATCGATTTTACGGCCGGCCCTGTTTACCAGCCAACGACACTGCAAAATTACAACTTTTCCGTGAACCCGCAAGAGGATGCGGCTTTTTTGGCCAAAAATCTATCTTACAAGAAGATAAACCGCCACTCCCACGGCCAAGCCCAGCCCCACGCTGAGCCAGATGATCTTGCGCTTCTGCTCGTTCAGCTTGGAGGCCATCCACTTCACCTTGCCTTTCATGTCGGCCATCTCCTCCACGTTTCGCTTCTCGCGCTCCACATATCCGGCGCGTTCCTCCTTGAAGTCCTTCTCCTGCTTCGTGATGCGCTTCTCCAGGTTGGCGATTTGGTCGGCATACTGCTTGCTCACCTGTTGCACCAGCAGGGCCTTCGACTTGGCCTTCATCTCCGACACGCGTTCCACCAGCTCGTTGAGGTACTGTCCCAGGGCTGTGGGTGTGGCTACTTCCTTGTCGGCGATCTCCTTGAAGGTGAGGCGTTCCTCAGGGTGACCCACGGCAGCGACGACGGGGGTGTTGAGGTGGCTGAGGGTCTCGAGCACGTCGAGGTGGTCGAGGCGTTCGATGCCGATGCCACCGCCGCGCACCACGGCCATCATGTCGAAGCCCTGGCTGTCGATCTCGCAGAGGCACTGGCACAGCGGTGCCGCCTTGAAGAAGTCGGAGCGGAACTCGGTGAAGTCGATGGCGGCCTTGGCGGCTTGTATGCCTGCCTCAAAGTCCGACATGGTGATGGAGTTGTTGGCCAGCAGCAGGGCCACGCGAGGGCGTTCGTCGGCGAGCAGGCGTTTCTCGAGCACGCCGTCCACATTGTGGAAGCCCATCTGTGCCTTATGGCGGCGCAACTCGGCCTTTTTCTGGTCGGCGAGACTGACGGCTTGCTCCTGCAGCTTCTCGACGCGGGTCACGTTAAGGGTGATCTGCACGCTGGCGCGCGGGTCGATCTTACGGTCGAGAATGCCGCCCACTGTAATGAGGTTGCCGTCGGCGAGGCTCTCATACATCTCTTTGGGGATACGGAGCGTGATCTCCTCTTGCGAGGACTCATCGCGGAGGCCAGCGTAGGCATAGGCCCACTGCGGGTTATTCTGGCGTTGCTGGTAGATGCCGCGAAGGCTGACGAGCTTGGCGAACTCATTCTGTCGGCCCAAGGCCGCGCTGAAGATGGCGATGAGCTCTGAGGGCTTGTAGATGGGAAAAGTATTGTTGTTAGCAGGTTGGTCTGACATAGGGTGTTATAGGGTTGTTTTGTGGCGGCAAAGATAAACGATTTCTGCTTTTAGGTATCGATTAATTCAACTGTCCAACCTGATGGGATTATACGAGTATTATCCCATTGTGCTAGTTTATTTTTGTAAAAGATTCCCGAAAGAGAGACGTCTTCAAGCCAATGGGTACAATGTACTGTTTTTAAATCTGTTGCCGAGATAATTATTTCGGATAGTGACGTGCAGCCAGAGAACATAAATGAATAGCAACCAACAGCCAAATTTTTTGCTGGTAATTTAGGAGCTGTTTTTAAAGAAGTACAACCAAAAAACATGTGTGAATAACATCTGAATGTTAAGCTCTCAGATGGTAAAATAGGAACACACATTAGCGATGTACAACCTGAAAACATACATGAGTAGCAACTATTTGCTAAACTTTTAGCTTGCAATAGTGGAAGTTTTTGTAGCGACGTACAACCTGAAAACATATGTGAATAACACCTATTTGCTAATTTTTCCGCAGGTAGTTTGGGAATTTTTTCCAGTGAAGTACAACTCGAGAACATATGTGCATAACAATCTGCAGCCAAATTCTCTGCTGGCAAATTAGGGGCAATTTTAAGCGAAATGCAGCCAGAAAACATATGGGAATAGCAGCCTGTTGTCAGGCTTCCAGCCTGCAATACAGGGGCGTTTTCAAGCGAAGTACACCCCGAGAACATACGGAAACAACATCTCTCAGCTAAATTCTCTGCTAGCAATTCAGGGGCGTTTTCAAGCGAAGTACACCCCGAGAACATATAATAATAACATTCAGAGGCCAGATTCTTCGCTGGTAATTTTGGGACTTCATGTAAAGACGTGCATCCGAAGAACATATGTGAATAACATTCTTCAGCCAAATTCTCTGCTGGTAACTCGGGGGCCTCTTTTAACGAAATACAGCCATAGAACATACCTATATAACAGCCATTGGTCAGATTATTAGCAGGCAATCTAGGCGCAATTTTTAATGAAGTACAATCACAGAACATAAAGTAATAGCAAAAGTCAGCCAAATTTTCTGCTGGTAGATCAGGAGAAACAACCAGTTGTTTGCAGTTTTGGAACAAACGTCTATATTTAGCCTGGCTCGTATCTACTTTTTCACAATTTTTATAATCGACCAATGTACGTATATCTCCAGTACAAACAACCTCTGCATTTGTAGCAAATGAAACGATTGCCCCATCTGTACCCTTTGTACTTCTACCTCTTATTAGCAACTTGCCGCGATCTCCTCCAAATACAACATTTTTGGTTCCCAGTTCTTCCCAGTCCTTTTCTCCAACGGAATATTCAAGTGTGGTGACTTCCTTTGATAAATGAAAAACTTGCGTAGTATCAGCTTCAAAGGTGAGATAAGGTCTATTATAGAAGCTCAAATTGGTTATGAGCTCGATAGTCCTCATAAGAATCCAACCACCGACTATCGTCGCAAACAACGTAACAACGAGTGTCGAATTAATATGCTTCAACACCCATTCCCATTTCAATACACAGAGCAATAATAGAATAACTATTATTTGTATCCATATTAATCGCTTATTTCGTGCGAATTGCGACAATTTTTTTAGTATTTGCATAGGTTACAAATTTGAATCATGCCGCAAATATAGAAAAATGTCTTCACCCATTTCTCTTTATGATTGATTTACCGTTATTGGTAGATGTCGCGGAGGACGACTGGAATGGAGAACTCGTTCAATTAACCCAAGGGAGTGTTGAAGATGACGATGAGCTCTGAAAGCTTATTAGTGGAAAGGTTCTCAATAGTAAGAGAGGTGGCTTAGGTATTAAGAAGATGATTTGATGGAGGAAGAGATAAAAAAGATTTCTACTAGTTGAGATTTTCGTCTAAGATAGATTATAAACACAAATAAGCTACTTGAGAAAAAAGGAAAAAAATACTATAGAATGAGAAACAATTTGTATATTTGCCTCGCTAACCCGCAAATGAAATCCATCTTAAGTTTTACATACCTGTGGTTCATACTTCGGGAGACATTAAACAAACAATTAATCATTCCCTATTTGTTGACATTTGGTTCAATTAGTAGTAAAAAAACAAAGTTATGGCAAACAATAAACAAGCAGAGTTGGTTGATATGTTTTATTATTGCGAGACCAAGCCAAGCATTCCTCTGAATTTGATTTCGCGTGAGCAATTTCTTGATTTCCTAGATAGTCAGCTTGAAGAACATAAAGTGCTGTGTGTTGAAGGTAAAGAAGGCGTGGGCGTGACTATCGCGCTGGCCTTGTTTGCCAAACGCCATGGAGCTGACTGTGCTTCCTATTTCAACAACGGATGGTCGCGCCATCTGTTGAGCCCAAAGACCATTAAGTTGAGTCTGTCGCAACAACTCAAAAACTATACTAGGACTGAACTCGACAAAAACGAAGAGGAACAAGCGCTGATGAACAGTATCTACCGCCTCAATCGCATGACGCGAAACAAAGACCGCTTCATCATTTTCGTGTTTGATGGTTTCGACCAACTACCCACAGTATACGTAGATGGCATACGGTCCGTGCTGGCTCCATTGTTCAGTTTGGAGAGCTCTCGTTTTATCTTCTCAGGCAACAAGGATGATGTGAAACAGTTACTGCCCGAAGGCGTAACCGCTAAGCAAACCAACGAACTGCTGAAGTTTCAGGAAAATGATGTACAAGACTACCTGAGAGGCATCAATGGCGATTTAACTGACGACGACATCCAAACTATCTATAAGCTGAGCAACAAAGGCGAGGCCCGTAAGCTGACTATCCTGACAGAAAAAATGCAACGCTACGGAATGGAAAAAATCAATGAATATTACCAAGCCTCAGTTGATGACTTCTTTGCCGACGACTACGAATGGATTGAACAACAAGACAAAAATGTGAAGCTGCTGATGGCACTGTTGGCATTCAGTGAGATCCCAATGAACAAACAAAGTGTGAAACGCACGCTCGAACTATCCGACGAGGAAACTGAATATTTACTGAAATGTTGCTGCGACTATGTGGATGTAATGGATGATGGTATCGTATCACTTCGCAGTGACGACTACCGTAAATATTTGCGCTGCAAAATGGCCAATTTAAAACACAAAATCGAAATACTTCTGATTGATGTGATCGAGAAGCATGCCGACATAAGCCAACAGTTTATGTTCCTGCCTGCACTCTACAAACATGTACATGACAACAAGCAATTAGTCGATTACCTCACATCGGAGAATGTACAACACTTTTTGGTGGAACAGCGCAGCCAAGCTGCCCTTAACGAACAATGCGAATTTGGTTACAACGCATGCAGCGATTTTGATTCGCAGGCTGCAGCTTATTTCCGATTCGCAATCAACCGCAGTGTGAGCCGCGAACTGGAGAAGAATGAGCTAAGCGACTCCGAGATTGAAGCTCTTATGGCAATCGGCGACTACGATAAGGCTTACAGCCTCACTCAGAACGTCTTTCTGATGGAAGAGAAGCTGAAATGTCTACTCGTAATAGCCTTAGCAGGCAAGCATCTTAGCGACGAGATGCGCGAAGAAATTGACCGCCAAATCGACAACCTCACCGATACAATTCATTTCGAGCACATCCCCGACAAGGCTATCGAGCTAGTCAAGCTGATGCTACCTATCAAGATGGAAAAAGCCTTAGAAATCATTGACCGTGTGGCCAAAGTAACACAAGACCGTCAGCAAATCGACCGACTCTATACGGCCATTAGCATCACCTTTAACAACGAAGGGAAGCCTGATGACAAACCCCTGGCGCAACGAGCTGACATTGCCAGCTCAAGAATCGAGGATGACGAATTGCGCAAGATTGCGACCGTGATGAAAACCATCATGAAAGATTGCACGGCTGCACAGGTGGTGACCAAGATGAAGGAGTTACCCGCCAGCCACCAGCTCAATTTCCTGCATTATTGGATTCCAAACCACAAGAAAGAAGCTGATGTGAGCGAGGCAGTAGAGTATGCTGTGAGATTGGTGATTGACACGTCGCAAACCATGATGCCCAAAGTGAGTTTCCTGAAACATTACTGCCAACCTCTGCCTGATATGCCCGAGAAACAGGTTCGCACGGTGGTAAACATGCTCGACGCTGTGGTAGCCAACATTAAATACCCTACGGTTGAGTATGTAAAACTGATGATTCTGGTCATCAGCGCCATAGTAAAGTTCGACAAGGCAGATGCTGAAAACCGGTTGGTAGCACTCTATATGGAAATTCTCGATTTCAGTGACAAGGCATTGCAGGCGCACTGCAAGGCATTGCTATTGCGAGACTTCGACAAACTAGGTAACCCTGATGATATTGAAGACTGGCTGGGCAAACCCGCCAAGGATTTACAGGAAGAGATTATCAATGACATCATTAATGTTCTCATTAACTCGGCTTACCATTTAAAGGTGGTAGAAGGTCCGATAGCCGCGCTGGTGTGCGATTATCCCGACTTTGTGAAGAAAGTCATCGAAAAGATGAATACCAACGAACGAAAATCAAGGGCTTATTTGAAGGCAGCCATTCAGTATCTGCGGCAGAAGGATATCAAAAAACTCAACTGGGAATATTTCATTCGCCTGTTCCACAACATCACTTACGACCGCACCGCACTAAGCCGTCCTCTCGACGACCTAGTGGATAAAATAATAGAAGTGAATGACAAAGATCAAAATCTGCTGGAGAATGTGAAGAAACACTACGATCTATTCAAAGAAGCCGAACAAGCCGAGGCGCAGTGCTACTACTTCGCCCAACTCTATGTATGGCTCGACCGTAATTATAAGGATGAGACCGACTTTCGTGAGATGGTAAAAAATGACCTCGATACAGTGTGGCAGCTAATCAACGTTCCTGTGGTAAAGGCTGAAACTGGCTATCACATTGCCAGGGTAATGTCGAAAATATCGATGAAATCGGAGGCAAATGAATATGTTGCCAAGGCCGAAAAAGTGCGCAAAAATGTACTACTATCATCGGTCTCGTGCCTAACGGCCTATAGGATGAGCTTCAGCCTCTATGCCCACTCCCTGGGCATCTTAATACGCTCAGGACTCTCTACCAAAGATGATATTGAGCAGTTCAAGAATCTGATGGACTACGACGGAAGTGATGTGGATGCCATAATCCATTGGTCGAGGGTAGCGCTCGAATACTATGGTGTGAATGATAAGTCGCAGTTCGACTATATCATGAACCGCTTTGTGACCAAAAACATCGAAAAGGAATTCTCTGAATACGACCAAAAACTGATACTCTATAACATTGCTCCTGCTATGTACCTCAACTCGGCAGCACTTTTCTACGACAAACTGAAAAATTATGACGACAATTTCTGGAACGCCTGTCTCGAGAATGTGGCACGTTATGTGCAAAGCAAGTATCCTTATCCAGAATACACAAACAACAATGAGATTGAGACACAAGTAGCTTTAGAGAAGTCAGACTACGACATACTTCTCGACCTGATGCGTCACACCAAGGACGACAATTTCATATTCCTATTGGATTATTCGATGAACAAGTCCATCAACCAAGATTTAGGCAGCAAGTTGACACGCGAGATGAAGCGTGCTCTGTGGAGCGAGATGGAGACTGTGGTCAAAGAACGGTTACCTATGCCTGGTGGCATTCAGCACGACGGCTATTTGATTGCCTGCCTTACGATAATTGAAGGCACCCGTCCAGGCGGTAAGGTCGATCCAGAGACACTGAAACTGCAAATCGAGGCTATCGACAACAAGGCCGACCAGGCCTTCCTTTTCTCCCATGCATCTAATTATATGCCCAATACCACTTGGAAGACAGAGTTCCTCGAACAGGCTTTGCGAATAACAGAGGGTATCGATTATACCTTTGACAAGTTCAATCGATATGTTTTGTGTATGCAGGATGCCTTTACTGTTGCCAAGAACAAAGTGAACAACATCGCCAATAATGTGATAGACTGGTTGAAGAACGACAAGAACGGTTCTTACTCAGACTATCAGCGTGTGCTCGACTTAGTGCGTGACCATGACGAGCAATTGGCTGACACCTTGCTTGAGAAATTTGATGACGATCCTGCACGTGTACAATACAAAAAACGTCTCAAGGAGCGTATGCAGTCGTCGAAGAAGATTGAGGAGGCACGCACCAACCTTATGAAAGTAGAACGCTTGAATAACGACGAGCAAATTCGCTTTTTCGCCCGTCAGATGGAGTGCCTAATCAAGAAGATGGCCATAGCACGCGACTTCAACAGCACACAGCCCATACTAGGTCAGATTTACCATCACCCCATTACTGACACACAAGACGCGGTGCTGTTTTTCATGGAGAACCTGCACTTAAAAAACCAAGCCAACAAGAAATATAATTCCTTGCTCCGCGAAATGCATCAAGCCATTGTCGACAATCTGAAGATTGTGGTGGCCATCGCCAGCGGCACACAGGAGAAGCTGGCTCGTGTAAACAGTATTATGGCTGAACAAAGCGATGAGAACAAAAACATGATTCAATTGGGTCAGGCTGACAAAGGGCTGACTAGAATCAAAGACTGGTACAATTCTCATCCAATGGATAGACTTCACATCATCGACCCTTATTTCTACGCCGACGACATGTATATCATTAAAGCCCTGATGGACTTGAACAACGAGCTGAACTGCTCAATAATGACCAACAAGGACGAACAGAAGCACAAGAACAAGCCATTGAGTGAGGTTTTTCAGGCGGGTTGGAATGCGGTTTCATCCGACCTTACCGGCCGTATCGAGGTGAAGTCATGTTGCTTTGAGAGCGACCCCAAGAAAACACCTTTTCATGACCGATGGTGGATACTCTTAGATGATGACGAGAAAGAGAAATACGGTATTCGCCTAGCTTCGCCAAGCACGCTAGGTTCACGTATTACAGAGATTTCTGATATGGATGATGAGGCCATCAATTCTGCTATGGCCATTTGGAAGAAGTTCTTCTATAACATGGTAAAAAGTGTTGATGGAATGAAACTGTTGTACGACGAAACACATATCAGATGATAATTTCAAAAGAGAATAATTTCGTTCATTGTTTTACCGTTATTATAAAACTAATAAAACCACATATACTATTAGTATTAAACCCAATAGCTTTAATACTTTTGTTTCTTTGGTATCACCCCCCTCACCCCACCTTTAGGATTCTCAACATCACCTTTATAACGAGGAATCAAATGTATATGAACATGAAAAACACTCTGCCCAGCTGCTTCGTTCACATTGATTCCAACATTGAAACCGTCGGGGTGAAATCGTTTCTCCAAAATGGTTTTGCAATGGTTGACCATGTGCCACAAATCTTGCTGTTCTTCATCAGACAAATCAAAGTAGTTGGCCACATGATGCTTTGGTATTATTAAAGTATGTCCTTTGCTCACAGGGTATCCGTCAAAAAATGCTACAGTCGTAGCTGTTTCACAAACTAACTCGACCTTGGAGTTCAATTTACAAAATGGGCAACCACTTGATAAATCATACTCCTTTTTGTAATCGGTTTTATTAAAATGCTTGTATTCGTATATCTCACAATTCTCGTTGAGAAACACACTTTCATATGGCAGCACAACATTGCATTGATATGTCGGCCGTTTGTGTACATAATGGATACGGAATCCCTCACTTTTCAAATCACGACGAACCGTGAAATATGCTGTTCCAGTTGGCTTGAGCAATTCCGATACTTCCATCAACACCTCTGCCTGTTCTTTGGGTTCAAGCACATTCAAAACATAATTGCAAATGATAGTATCAAAACGCTTTGTTGGATATTCGGGACGATAATAATTGTCATACCCCACAATATCAAAACCTTCTTTCTGGAGTTCATCCGTATCAAAACCAAATCCACAACCGAAATCCAAAATCTCACCTTTCAAAAGGTTGTTTTGTTTGAGCCAACGCGTTGGGAACGAAACCGATGTGCGCTCTTTGGCCGTCAAATGCGGATTGTTTTTGATTCCATTCATTGCTCCCAAGTTTTAAATCCCATGTTTTCAGCAATTTGAACCATTGGTGAAAATGTTCTCTGAAACACATTACAGAAGTCCTTATCAGACAAGCGAATTAGTTCGGGAACTGAATCATAGACAGTCAGATAATCCTCAAAAACTTTGTCATTTGGCTTCCTCGGATAAAGGGTTTTCAACGCTTCATGATGCAAATTCGCATACGGTTTCAAATACTTCTCCAAAGGCGGCAGGTTGTTGCTTTTCGATGAGTTGATACTTGAATCGGCTGGCAATAGATTCCACAACAGGTTGTGCGACACAAAACTCCATGGAATGAAATGGTCTAAATCATAAGCTTTAGCCACCAAAGACTTGTCGGTATATATGCATCGAATTGAGCCAACAGTTTCGATATATGAATCCCAAAACTTATGCTGACGTGTTAATGAATCGCGCAAAATCGGTCTTATCAGTTTCGACGGAACATCGGGAACATTTGGATTGCGCTTCTGGAGGAAAATGGCCAAGTTCCAAAATGCGAAATCGCGTAAAATACCATAATGTTCCATCAAATAATCGCTCCATACGGGATTAAGTTCAATTGTTTCGCCATTTAGAGCATACAAACAATTGTTTTCAAACCGTTGGGAACGAGACACCACATCATTATCTGTTGAATATGTTATCCAGGGTGACAAAAAACGATACGGCACATTTAGAGTGAAAACTCGTAACAGGCTTTTTACACGACTATTGTCAATGTTATCAAGTAGTATCCGTTTGATTCTTGCTTTATCAGCATCTATCGTAATGTTCAATTCCTGCTGTAAAGCCAATGACTGAACATAAAGTGAATCGGATTTGCCAAATGAAAGTTTGAAATAGTGTATTGGATACCATGATTCCGCTACCATTCCAGCAATGATTTCCCAAAACGACATTTTTATCTTCCGTTCTTTCACCACAATATCAAGCAACGCCACAAACCAATAGAATTTATATGTCGCTACCGTATTATCAAAAACTCTTGATAATTTTGGAACTGATAAATCTTTGTTTTGCGGTAATAACACGGTATTTCTCCCTTCCCTTAATTTGACGCAAAAATAAACATTTTTTCAGTTTCTCACAAGATATTACAAAAGTGCCCCACCCTTCCCATCGTCTCAATCAACAGAAAAGCCAACAGACTGATACAATTGTTGTTTTATCGGGTCAGAGAACGCGTTTATCGGGTCAGGGGCAATGCTTATCGGGTCATTGACTTTTCCGTTTCGACAATAAAAACTCCCCACAAGTCCAACGGACTCATGGGGAGGCGGCGGATTCTATAACCTATTTATTATCCGCCTTTTCATTACAAAAAAGAAAGACAACGGCGTCAGGCTACCGTTGAGGCTTCCTCCTCTTCGATGAGTTCTTCTTCATCAAAGTCATCATCGGTGAATCGGAACGCCTTGCTTTTGCGGCTACGGGCATTAAGCCTGTTGATAATCTCGGTCACCACGGCATAATGCTCGGCATAGGCAGCCGCATCCCTCGATGCCATCACCTCAAGGGAAGTCACCAAAGCTGCCAGCCGTACCGCCGCCTCCCGCTTCAGCTCGAGCAATGGCTCGGGCTTCACCAGGCTGCTTCTGAACTGATCTACCAAAAGGCGCTGTTTCCTCAGTTTCTCCTTGGCCGTCTCTATCTCGGCAAGCCGGTTCGATAGTTCAGGCAAACGATTCACATGAGGCTGGAAATCATTGCCACCCAAGTCGCGCAACAACGCCTCAACCGCGGTCAATCGGCTGTCGACACGCATGTGTGCGAGCGAATTGCCGTACGCCTTAAGCTGTCGGCGCAGCAGCTTGGCGCTTGCCTTCACCTCGGTGTCATTGTCGTAGGCACACAAGTCGAGGTAGCGCGTCACAGCCGCAATGCGTCCGTTGAGCGTTCGTGATTCATCCAGCACACCGCGCTTCACCGAAGCGATGTACATGGATTTGAAAAGTGATTCCTTGGCTTTGGCCACATTCTGCACCAGACCATCCATGTACTCATCGGAATGGATGCCAGCCAAGTAGCGGCAGATCTCATCGAGACCTTCGTGGAACTTTTTAGCGTCTAGTCCCAAAGACAGTGTCAATTTCTTTGTTTCCATTTTAAAAGAAATTTGAAGGTTTATAATTCGTTTTTGAAACGGCACAGGCCGTCTCCGCATGAGTGGTTTCCGAACGGCACAGACCCTGCCGGACGGAGGGGACGCATCGAAAATGCCAAGCATGAATGCCTTCGTTCTTCACATCACATCGGAAGCAAGTGTCTGTCACGTCCGACCTAACGACGATAGGTTCAAGATGATGGTTGATCACCTCTGACCTAACGATGATAGGTTTAAGGTCACGACAGATGACGTTTTTTCCGATTTTTAGACCTTTTGAGTCATATTCCACGACTTGAAGCCTATTCAGAATAGGTGTCGCATCAAGAAACGAGACAAAAAGTCCGGTTTGCAGAGCTTTAAAGTCATGATACAACACTGGAGACCTATCAACGACAGGTTTGGGGTGTTGATACAAGACCAAAAGTCTGTAACGACAATTGAAGTGATGGTAATCAGTGACCGAGGAGGTCGTCGCCTGACGACTGGTGGCATGAGGCCATCAGGTAAGAGCGGCAGCGGGGCCGCGCCGCCACCCTCGCTTGCGGTTGTGTTCCGCACAGGCTGAGCTTGGCAAGATGATGTAAGTAGAGTGACTTATCATCGTAGGGATGGTAGGAATGTCCATCTACCTCCCAGTACGTTCTAAAAAGATGATTATTGGCATTGTAGTCCTCAATCCAGGCATAAAAGTCCTCGTTCCAATGGCGTTGCGACAGGTAACGGTCGAACATGCTTGTGAAAGGAGTTGCCTCGATGCAGAAAAGCGGACAAATGATGCGGTTCCGCCCAAACTCCCACATCTTGGCTTCGATCTGACGGTTCAGTTCATCCACCGAGCACAAGGTGCAGTGGAACTCGGTGAACTGGTAGTCGCGGCTGTCATAGTAGGCACGCCCGATGTTGTCCCATTTGCTGTCGTGCTCCACCTCTATCTTGGGCAGATAGGCAACCGGACGATGCGTGGTCGGGCTAATGTCAAACAAGTCCCCATAGTGGTTTGAATGGGTTGACGTGGAGAAGAAGCTTCTGTTCGGAAAGTATTGTTCCAAAACGCGGTCGAGAGCCTCTTGCAGTGCGCTTAGAGGGAAGCTGCACAGGCTGACTCGTGCCTCAGCTTGAATCGAGGCACAGAACTCATCCGGGATGGTGCCTGTGTAGTTGAAATGGATAGGTTTGTTGCTAATGAATTGCATGAAAATTAATTTTTTGAATTACACTGCAAAGGTACAGCATTCCCATGACCTAAAAGGGATTAATTCTTCACTTTTTTTGTCAACAAAATTATCAACAGGCTAAAGCAGGACTTCTCAAGGTTTTAAAGGGCTTTGCAAAGATTTTTGCAATAAAACCGCAGCCATAGATGCCACGCCACCGCACACGCCTACGTCGGCATGACATGGCTGCTAGGCTCCCTGCTGCTTAGGAGATTGCGGGTCAAGCCCGCAATGACGCCTATGGAGCGTGACCACCCGCAGGCATAGATCCCATGCTTCCGCACATGCCTATGCAGGGATGACATGCCAGCTAAACGCACCGAGAGTGGGAACGCCGACGTTCCACTGGGTTGGGCGCGCGGGCCACGGCCAAAACGCGGGGCAGCGGTCGCATGGGCAGACTAAACGCTTGACTTTCAGGAAGGGGCGTTTACGTTTGCCGACAGGCACTACCCGACTTGAAAGTCAGGCGTTTAGGCTGCTGTGGGCCGGCCGATGGTTTTGGCCTTGATTCTTCGGTTCCTTCTCATCAAGGAGAAGGAACAAAGAAAAACCGCAGCCATAGATGCCACGCCACCGCACACGCCCACCGCAGGCATGACATGGCTGCTGGGTCTCGACAAATAATAAAAAAAATCAAGGCTGCTGCACTGCCAAAGGCTGTTCTTTCTGCGAAATATAGAACATATAAAGGATAGCGGGCTTGGCACCTCGGTTTTCGCCGTGGTGGACGGTCCCTACCATCTCGACGACGGCTTCACCCTCGTGGACGACCTTCTCCGTCCCGTCCTGGGCGACGATGGTCAGTTCTCCCTGCACCAGCACGCCATAGTTCATCACATCGTGGTGATGCCATCCGAGTTTCTGGCCTGCAGAAAACACATACTTTATGGCCACCAGCTCGGGGCGGCCCTGTGGGTAGTCGGGCAGCTCCGCGCCGTCCCAGCTCTGCGAGGTGCGGATGAGTTCCGTGGTTTCTACTTGTTCCATCGCCGCATCACCTTACCGTTACCCTCGTGGTCTCAACGCCTTTCGTCGTCTCCACCTTGATGAGATACATGCCGGCGTTGTGACGGCTGAAGTCGTATTCAAAGACATCGCCTTGGGCGGAGCCTTCAAAGACCTTTTGTCCAAGCGTATTGAAAATGCTGACGCTCTGTATATCCTCGGCCTCGACCCTCACCTTGCCATAGGTTGGGTTGGGATAAACCGCCGTGACGACAGGCTCGGCCTCCGCAACCACGGTGCAATCTTCAACGAGCTCATAGAAGCCGACCATCCCGTAGGGGTCGTACCAAGGGGAGTTATAATACACCTCGATGCATCCGCAGGGAACGGTGAGCTCTGGCGTGCCAAACTCGGCAAACACCATGCCTCCCAGATCGGTGCCGAGCGTGGCAGGTGTGGTAGCCAACGTCACTGCCGCCGAGATGTTTGAGCACTTTCTGAAGGCCCAGTCGCCGATGTAAGACACGGATTCGCCGATGGTCAAAGTGCCGTCTAATCCCTCGCACTGGAAAAACGCGCTCTCGCCGATGGTCTCCACCGAGTTCGGGATTGTCAAGTCACCCGTCAGGTCGAAGCAGAAAGCGAAGGCGTTGTCGCCGATGGATACCACCGAATCCGGGATCTCGATCGAGGTCATCCCCGTGACGCCCTTGAAGGCGTTTTTGCCGATGGCCGTGACCGTGTTGGGGATTACGGTGTTCTTGCATCCGAAAGCCAGCTCGTTGGTGCTGCTCACGATGATGGCGTTGCAGTCGTTTCTGGAGTCATAGTTGGGGTTTTCGGGGTCGACCGCCATGCCGTCGAAATTGCAATACACGAAAGCGTCTTCGCCGATGGAGACCACGTTGCTCGGGATGTTTAACATGCCGGTGAAGCCGTCGCACGAATTAAATGCCCAGCCGCCGATAGTCGAGACGGAGCTTCCTATCACCAGGTTTCCGTTAAAGCCTGAGCAGACGTAGAAAGCGCTCGGCTCGATGGTCACCACAGAATTGGGAATCACCAGATCGCCGGTGAAGCCTGAACAATAGGCGAAGGCGCCTTCTTCGATTGTGGTCACGGTGTTCGGGAGGGTCAGGCTGGTCAGATAGAAACAATACATGAAAGCGGTGTTGCCAACGACGGTCACGGCATAGTCATGGCCCTGGTAACTCACCGAGGCAGGGATGTTCAACGGTCCGGTGGCTTCATAGCCGTTGACATGACCTATCACCGTGACGGAGACATTGTCGTCGTTCACACGATACATCAAGTCACCGACGGTGAATTCCGACGGATTGGAGCCGCCGTAGGTCATAAACAGGCATGTGGGGTCATAGCCGGTACCTCCATCCGTGAGCGCACCCAACACGGTGTAGGCTCCGGTCGTGGGGTCAAGCCGATACAAATTGCCATAGTGAGCGCCATACAATTCACCCGTCTGCATGTCAAAGGCCATCTTGATGGGCTGGTCAATCGAGCCGATCACGGTCAATTCCGCGTTGGCAAGATTCAATGTGCCGAACTCACCCCAAGAGCTGATCATATAAGCGTTACCCTCCATATTGATAGCTAAATTGAAGCCATCATGCGCGATGGCACCATGGTCTTGGATGTTGGTGGGATTAGCCGGATCGAAGCATTTCAGGTGCTCTTCCATAATAAGATAAATCATTCCGTCGGCGGGGTTGTAGGCCATATCGTTGACGTAGGGGACGCCAGTGACCATCACCTCAGGTGCTCCGATATAATTATTGGCGGCATCAAAGCTCGACTTGCAGATGTTATAGCCGTTGTTGTTATTCACGCTCCACACATAGCCGTCGGCAAAGGTGGCGGTATTTACAGGGGAAACCTGGTCCGAGGCAACGGACACCGAGCCTAGGTCCTGCATGGTGAAGGAGACATACTTGTACTCTGCCGGACTGGGAGGCAAGATGTATCCAAACCAGTTGGCGGTTTGCGCCTTGGCGAAGCCGGCGAAGGCAAACAATAACAAAATGAGGTGTAAATGCTTTTTCATGGTGATATAGTTTAGTTATTTCATCGTAATGTCAATCGAATGCCTTAGGTATTCGATGCCGCAAAAGTATTCAATTTTATGGAATGCTGCAAAAGGAATCCGCCGCAAAGGCAAACCTTTGCGGCGGCAACTATTTATTCCCAAGTAAAGCTATCTCCCGCGCCAACCTCAAAATGGTACTTGGCGATGCCAAGGTCGAGGTGCGAATAGCCTATCAGTGAGAATTTGGCTATGGCTTCCACGCGGTTGCCGTCATGCAGAATGAACTTGAACCTCTGCTGATTGACGGCTGTCGGAGCGAGAAGTGCCGCCTCCACACCATTCTTGAACCACTCCGGCACAGGCTCTTGGGCTTGGGCCACGTCGGTGAAGGTTTTCTTCTGCGGGTGCTGGACGCCTTGCGTCGCGCCATAGCCGAGTGAGATGACGCATTTCAGCTCTTCTCCAGCTCCGATGGTATAGGCATCTTTGACCTTCTTGAAGGTCCCTCCGACCCAACAGGTGTTCATGCCGAGTGTCTGGATGAGCAACACCAGTTTCTCGCCATAGTAACCGGCCGTCACACTGCCCTCGTTGCCTTTGGGCGCCACAATGGCGATATAGTTGCTGACATTCTGAAACTTGCCGTAACTCGCCCAATCAATACTATTGCGGAAAGCCTTAGGCTCGTTGGTCACCAGTTGGAAATGCACACTGCCTTCACGGTTGCAGAGGTCAATACACTTCTGTATCGCCTCGATTTTCTCCGCCTCAATGGGCTTGTCGAGGTATTTCCGCACGCTGTGGCGGGATTTAATAGCGTCTGATTCGGTCATCTTATCAATTGTGTTACTGTAACAACCACTCTAATACCGACACGATATGTATCGTCTTTCCCTCTACCACCACATCACGGGTTGGTGAAAATGCCACGAGGGTCAGACAATTACACGAAAGTGCCTCCGATGCCTTGACAAGCGAAGAGGTCTCACGGTCATACGCCCGCTGACTGTCTATCTCGTAGGCCACCTGTATCAATTCAACGGCCTTGCCATTGTCACACACCACGAAGTCAATTTCTTTTGCTCGCGGGGTAGGTTTATAGTAGTAGACATCGAGAAAATCGTGGGCACAGCGCCTTAGCAGCTCTATATAGACTACATTTTCCATACGCCATCCCAGATTCTCAGGTGCCAGGACATTGTCTCGGTTGCTTTGCATACCCGTGTCAATGATGTAGGCTTTCTGGTTACGAACACGTTCCTTGCTCTTGAAAGAATGGCGTGTCAACAGCTGAATCAGAAAAGCCTGGCTGAGATAGTCAACATATTTCTTCACTGTCTTGTCTGCTATGCCAAGCATATCCGAAAGATCATCATAGTTGACCTCTTGACATGCATTGTTGATAAGGTGGTGTGCAAGCTTGCGCAGCGCCTCAATGTTGCGGATTTTGAAACGCTTCTGGATGTCTTTCCGCAGGATGGCTTCTATTAAACTCTGCACATACGCCTTCTTATTACGAAGTCCCTGCATCTCAGGAAAACCGCCATCGTGGATATATTCCATGAAAGCACGCTTACGGTCGGCATCCGCCTTGGTGGTGATGCTTTGCGTGTCAATCTGATGATACTGGCAATATTCAGAGAATGAGAAAGGATATAGACGAATCTCATTGTAACGTCCCGTCAGATGGGTGGCCAACTCACCACTGAGTAGTTTGGCATTACTGCCCGTTATGAAGATGTGAAGACTTGTCCGCATCAGTCGGTTCACGAAGAGATACCATCCGTCCACATCCTGTATCTCATCAAGCACAAGATAGGAGATGTCCGTGCCATACAGCTGATAGACGCAAGAAAGCACTGTGTTCAGATCTTTAACCTGCATATCAGCCAGACGGTCATCGTCAAGGTTGACATAGCCGTATCTAATGCCTCGTTCCAGCAAGACTTTATGGCAGATTGTGGATTTTCCGCTCCGACGCACACCGATAACCACCTGCGCCATCGTGGTGTTAAACTCGAAGAGTGACTCTTCTTTTCGAGCCACCCACTTCTGTGGCTTGTAGTTCTTGATTTCTTCCTGTTGCTCGGCTAGCACCTGCAGTATTATCTTTTCATCTATCATAGCCTCCGTATTTTGGCTGCAAAGATAATGAAATAACTAATCGAATTACGCTAAAATGCAGAAAATTATCTCTTGAAATACGATAAAATGCATAATTTTGCTTCGTGAAATACGCTAAAGTGCAAGAAATCACATGCTGAAATACGATAAAATGCATAATTTTGCTTCTTGAAATACGCTAAAATGCAAGATGCAACCCTTGTTTATAACAGCTCACTGATCCGGTCTTCCCTTATAATCTTCGGAGCAGCCTTCCCCGCCAGCACCAATACTTTCTTGCCGTTGCGATAGATGTGCAGTTGCCGCGAACGAACCACAGCGGTCAATTCCGGGTCGTCTTGCATGGCCTTCCAAAGACGATGGTATTCGCCATCCTTCTCGAAAAGCTTCTTCTGCAAATGCGAGCACATGTTGGTGGTATCAATGGTCATCATGTGAGTCTCTCTATTAGTTCAGCATACTGCGGGAACTGTTGCATCAGTGCTTCCTTTTGTCCCAGCTCGAATTTCTCGAAGCTGAAGGCAGGCGCCACGGCGCAGCCCACCAAACAATAGCCTTTTTTCGAGGGGATCTCTGCCGCAAACCATTGCTCGGGAAGAATCACCACCTGCATCTCGCCGTCGGGCGACAGCTTGTGAACGGTCAGGTTTTCGTCGGTGTCAATCACATAGATATTGAGCGGCTCGCCGGCATGATAGTACCAGATCTCCGTCACGCCGTGCAGACGGTGGAAGGCCGACTTGTCGCTATCTGTGAGCATATAATAAATGGTGGAGATGTCCTTGTTACCCGAGGCGTCGTTGCCGTAGAGCTGACGGTAGTGGCCGCCTTCGGGATGAGGCTCCAGATGAAGCTTTTCTATGATTTCCTGATACATGGTTGTTTGCCTTTCTTGGTGTATTTGGCTTTTACAATCTCGTATGAGTTTCTGGTAAGGTCTTTCAACAGATCGTCAGGGGCCTCGTTTGGGTCGATGCCGATCCAGTGTTTGGACGATTCATTGAAGGGGTTGCCGATACAAGAATGTTCCGCTTTCAGCTCCTCAATGCGTTCGGGCTGGCATTTGAGTGAGATGACCTTGAAGTCGTCACAGTCGAAGTAGGAGAACATGTGGCCGCAGACATAAAACACCAACACGCCTTCGCCGTTCTTGAACTTGGTGAAAGGGAACTTCTCCTCAACGCCGTCGCCTAACGAGAGGCAGAAATCACGATAGTCTTCGATGTTCATCGGCAATGGTTGATTTGATTAAATACAAGCAATCCCTCCAGCCACCAAAGCGGCGGGGATACCCAAGAGCATCCCGATGAGCGCTCCCTTGATGTGGAACCAGTAGTCGTGATAGGCGTCGGTCATGTCCTCCGTACCGGGGATGACGAAATGCTTGTCGTGGCAGAACCAAATGCAATCCAGTACCAGTGCATCGAACCAGTTGACCACCACCCAGAGGGCATAGGCCGTCAACGCGCCGCAAAGGAAGGTCTCACAACCGTTGACATACCTGACCAGCAGGCCCAGCAACACGCCGAATATCATCATGGCGACAATCTTCTTGACGTAGAAGACCGTCCCGCCGGGTCGGTTGCTCGCATCGACCAGTCCCAGCTGGTCGCAGCGCTCGATGATGGCAGGAGGATAGTTGAAGATGCTCTTGATGGGGTTTCTCGACATCAGGAACACGAACAGCGTGAACAAGGCACACGCCACTAGGGACTCTATTAAAAAAGTCATGCTTTTGCTTTGCTTTAGCGAATCACCTTAGTGAACACAGGGGCATCCTCCCCTATCACGCTCACATAGACTTGCATCTCGCCCGCAGGCGGCATGTCGGGATTGTCCTCACGCGGAAGGTCGACGGCGGTGAAGAGGTATTCCGTGCCCTCGGGGATGACACGCAACGCCACGGCCTTGGCCTGGGCGTGAAGCATCGGATAGCCGTCTACGGCGGCATCGAAGATGGCGGCTTCCTCTTCGGTCACTGGGTGCTGCTCGGGGAAGGCTTCCAGCTTGGTGTATTCACCCTCGATGAAGCCACCAGCCTTCAGGAACTGGTCGACTTCCTTGGGCATAGCCTCAAGACGTGCGGCACGGACGCCATAGCCGGGAAGGATCTCGGCATCAGGCTCAGCCGCAACCAAGTCCTTCAGGCTCGACTCCAGTCCGCCGCTGCCAAAGGTGCAGAACGGGACTATCTTCTTGCCACCCAGGTCCACCTGGTTGAGGAAGGTGAAGACAGGCGGTGCGTAGGTGCCGAACCAAATCGGATAGCCGAGGAAGATCACGTCGTAGTTGGCGACATCGAAGGCGAGAGGCTGAATCTCAGGATAAGCCTCCTCGTCGAGTTCTTTCTTGCCGCGTTCGATGGTGGCGTGGAAGTCACCGTCGTAAGGCTCCACAGCGACGATCTCAGCCAAGTCGGCGCCGAGTTGCGTGGCCATCACGTCGGCCACTTGTTTCGTATTTGACGTCTGGGAATAGAAGACCACCAGCATCTTGGGGGTCTCTTCCTTCTGCGCCTCTTCCTTTGAGGCATCTTGTCGCGGTCCGCATGAGACGGCGGCCAGCGTCACGGTCGCAAGGACCAAAGTCATTCTTAAGGTTTTCATAGCTATTGTTTTTATGTTGTTTTATTCTCCCAGCAGGTGCTCGAACAAGAAACTGTCGATCTTGGTGAAGAGGTGCATGCGGCACTCACCGTAGCCGTATTCGTAGTTGCCGTAGATGCCGTGGTTCTTGTTGGGATAGATCATCAGGTCGAACTGCTTGCCGTTCGAAATCATGGCCTTGATGAGCTCCATGGCGTTCTGGTAGTGGACGTTGTCGTCGCCGCTGCCATGGCAGAGCAGGTAATTGCCCTTGATGAGCTCGGTGTTGTGGACAGGTGAGTTGAGGTCGTAGCCGTCGGGGTTCTCCTGCGGCGTGCGCATGAAACGCTCGGTGTAGACGTTGTCGTAGTAACGCCAGTTGGTCACAGGCGCCACCGACACGGCGGTGCTGATGACGTCGGCGCCCTTGGTGATGCCGTTGGCGGCCATGAAGCCACCATAGCTCCAGCCATAGATGCCGATTCTGCTACCATCCACATAGGGTTGCTTGGCCATGTACTTGGCAAGGGTGATCATGTCTTCGGTCTCGTACTTACCGAGTTGCAGGTAGGTCATCTTCTTGAACACCTCGCCTTGTGCGCCGCTGCCGCGGTTGTTGATCGACACGCTGATGATACCGTGCTGGGCAAGCAGTTGCAGCCACCAGTAGTCGCTGTCGGCCCACGAGTTGTTGACCGTCTGATGGCCGGGACCGCCGTACACGTAAATCAACACAGGGTATTTCTTGGCGGGGTCGAAGTCGGGAGGCAGGATCTGCCAGGCGTCCACGTCGACTTGGGTGCCGTCGGGCAGCACGAAGGCCGGGTCGCTGATCTTCATGAGTTTCTTCTCGCCGAGGTTATAGCCCTTGATTCTCTCGGCGAACTCGTGGTTGTCCTCCAGCACACGCACCAGCTTGCCCTTGTTGGTGTAAAGCTCATATTGTTTCGGCTGGTTGATGGTGGAGTTGACGTTGATCAGATAGCTGAAGTCGTTGCTGAACGTGGCGCTGTTGGTGCCCTCGCGGCCAATCACCTCACGCATCTTGCCTTTCAAGTTGACGGCATAGATCTGGCGGTCGACGGGCGTGTTCTTGGCGGCTTGGAAATACACCTCCTTGCCGTCGAAGCCATAGACGCTAGTCACGTCCCAAGGGCCGTCGGTGAGTTGCTTGGTCTGCTTGCCATCGAGGCTGCAGAGGTAGATGTGGTTGTAGCCGCTTCTCTCAGAGGTCATCAGGAAGGTCTTGCCGTCCTCGAGGAAGTGCCAGTCGTCGGTGATGTCGATGTAGTAGTCGTTGGTCTCGTCATAGAACACGCAGCTCTTACCCGTGGTAGCGTCGGCGGCCAAAATCTCAAGGTGGTTCTGGTGACGGTTGAGGCGTTGGATGGCCAACACGTTGTTGTCCTTAGTCCAGGCGATGCGAGGCAGGTAGATGTCGGTCTCCTTGCCCGTGTCCATCTTCACGGTCTTGCCGTTTTCGAGGTTGTAGACATAGATCTCGACGATGGAGTTGTCCTCGCCGGCCTTGGGATATTTGAAGCTATACCATTCGGGATAGAGGCCTTCGAACTCCTCCATCTGGAACTCACGCACGTTGCTCTCGTCGAACTTCATGAAGGCGATCTTCTTGCTGTCGGGCGACCAGTAGAAGCCCTGCGAGAAGCTGAACTCCTCCTCGTAGACCCAGTCGGGTGCGCCGTTGATGATATGGTTATAGAGGCCGTCGGTGGTAAACTGCTTCTCCTCCCCTGTCTTCAAGTCCTTGATGAACAAGTTATTGTCGCGCATGAAGGCCACCTTGGTGGCATCGGGCGAGAAAGTAGCGAGGCGCTGTTTGCCGTTATCAGAGAGTGGCTGCAAGGTCTTGGTGTTGAAGTCGTAGACATAATAGGTAGCATGGAAGGAATGGCGGTAGATGCTCTCCATGTCGGTGGCCACCAGCATCTTGTCCTCGTTGGCGCTCAGTTCGTAGTCCTGCAGGCCGATGGGCAGGTCCTCGCCTTCCATAACGAGGTCGGCGATGCCGAACAGCGTCTTCTCCAGTTCACCGGTCTTATAGTTATAGATGTTGAGTTGGCCTTTCTCGAAGGTGGCGTAGGTCTTGCCGTCCTTCATCGAGTTCATGCCGCGCACGCTCTTGGCGTATAACGAGCCGCGCTGATACAGGTCTTCCAATTCGATATTCTTCTTCTCCTGGGCCGAGGCCGAAAGCGTTCCCATGACAAGGAACAAGCTGACTAATAAGCATTTAAATTTCATAACAAAAAGATTTAATTGCACAAAGATAGAATTTTTTCAAAAAAAGAAAGAAAAAATCTTGTCGGTTTCGGAAAAAGCCGTATTTTTGCACCCGCATTTGGGACGGTAGCTCAGTTGGTTTAGAGCGCATGCTTGACAGGCATGAGGTCACAAGTTCGATCCTTGTTCGCCCCACACGAAGACGCTGCAAAGCGTCTTTTGTATCAACGGGAGGGACGTTAGCCCAGTTGGTTTAGAGCGCTGCCTTCACACGGCAGAGGTCACTGGTTCGAGTCCAGTACGTCCCACGCAAGCGAGCAAAATTCTTTGCCCGCTTTTTTTATTTGCACATGTCACACTAAATCCCTACCTTTGCCGTTCCAAAACAAACGAACCTTTTTAATCAGACATGATGCAACACAATATCGTACCCGAAGATTTAGCGAAGAAACTCTTTGCAGAAAGCGGTCTGCCCTGCATCGGCAAGGCTGGCATCCGTGAAATCAACAAGTTGGCCCGCGACATCGAAGCCGCCTGCGGCAAAAAGTTCATCCACATGGAGATCGGCAACCCCGGTCTGCCGGCAGCCAAGGTGGGCGTCGAAGCCCAAATCAAGGCCTTGCAGGATGGCGTGGCCGCCAACTACCCGCCCATCGACGGCGCCCCAATATTAAAGAAAGAGGCCTCGCGCTTCATCAAGAACTTCCTTGACCTCGACGTCGACGCCGCCAACTGCATCCCCACCGTCGGCTCCATGCAAGGCGGTTTCGCCTCGTTCATGATCGCCGGTCACACCAACGTGAAGAAGAACACCATCCTCTTCATCGACCCGGGCTTCCCCGTGCATAAGTTCCAGAACAAGGTGCTGGGCATCCCGATGGAGCACTTCGACATCTACGAATACCGTGGCGAGAAGCTGCGCGGCAAGCTGGAAGAGGTGCTGAGCAAAGGCAACATCCACAGCCTGCTCTACTCCAACCCCAACAACCCGACATGGGTGTGCCTCACCGACGAGGAGCTGCGCATCATCGGCGAGCTGGCCAACAAATACGACGTCATCGTCATGGAAGACCTTGCCTACTTCGGCATGGACTTCCGTAAGGACTACAGCCACCCGGGCGTGGAGCCCTTCCAGCCCAGCGTGGGTAAATACACCGACAATTACATCCTGATGATCTCGAGCTCGAAGGCCTTCAGCTATGCCGGCGAACGCTGCGCCATCATCGGCATTAGCAACAAACTGGCACAACGCCACTTCCCCGACCTGAAAGCCTTCTGCGGACAGGAAATCTTCCTAAGAGCCATCCTCTTCGGCGCCTTGCACCCGCTGAGCTCAGGCACCTCGCACTCGGCACAATACGCCCTCGCCGCCGTGATGAAGGCCGTCAACGATGGCACCTACTGCTACCGCGATGACGTGCTGGAATATGGCCGCAAAGCCGAGCTGATGAAGAAAGCCTTCACCGACAATGGCTTCTACATCACCTACGACGAGGACTGCGGTGAGCCTATCGCCGACGGATTCTACTTCACCTACTGCTACCCGGGCTTCACCGGTGCCGACCTCGTGGAAGAGATGCTCTACTACGGCGTCTCCGGCATCTCGTTGGACACCTGCGGCAGTACCAAGCAAGGCATCCGCGCCTGCACCTCGCTCATCCAAAGGGAAGAGATCCCGATTCTGGCCGAGAGACTGAAGGCGTTTGCCTTGGACCATCCGGTAAAGTGAGTGTGGAGATAGGAGTGACAAGTTAAAAATAGAGACGCAGGCTTGCGTCTCTATTTTTTATTCGTAATTTTGCACAATTCATGTTATACCTCATCCTCGCCATAGTATTCTCCACCGGCGTCTTCGTCGCCATGAGGCTCTTCGAGCGCTTCAAGCTCGACAACCACCAAGCCTTGATGTGGAACTATGTCTTCGCGGCAGGTACAGGTTTCCTCTTGTGCAAGCAGTTCGAGGCCCCTGCCCAGCTCGTCTCCGAGCCCTGGTTCGGCCTCTCCATCGTGACGGGCTTCTGGTTCATCTTCACCTACCTCTTGATGACGGCCTCCACGCAACGCTCGGGCGTGACGGTGACCTCGCTGTCGAGTAAGCTGTCGGTGGTGCTGCCTACCCTGGCGGGCGTGGTGTTGTTCAGCGAGAAGCTGAACTTCGTGGCCACGATGGGGATTGTGCTGGCATTGGTGGCGTTGGTGTTGGTTGTCGGCGGAGGGAAAAAAGACATGGTTGTTAAGGGAGACGCGATGAATCGCGTCTCTACAAATAGATGGTTACCCATTCTCATTTTCTTTGGAACGGGCACGGGCGACATCCTGATGAAACTCACCGAGCAGAGCAACCAAGGCGACGACATGGGCTTCATGATCGCCTTCATCTATTTCATCGCCATGCTGTTCGGCATCCTGCTCGTGGCCTACGACCTCATCCGAGGCAAATCGAAATGGCAATGGAAAAGCGCCATGGGCGGCATCGGCCTCGGCGTCATCAACTTCTTCTCAACCTATAGCGTCTACCACGCCATGCGCTACTTCGACAACGTGGTGCTGTTCCCCATATATAATATAGGTGTGGTCAGCCTCACCGCCCTCACGGGCTGCCTGCTCTTCAAGGAGAAACTCACCTGGAATAAATATCTCGGACTGGCCATCGCCATCATCGCCGTCATCCTCATCACCCTCAAGCCATGATCCAAGACGATACCTATAACATGCTGGCCACACGCGGCGACGGCCTTTACAAGGAGAAAGGCAGCAAGTTCATCGCCGAAGCCTTCACCGTGATGAACGAGGACGAGGCCAAGGCCGCCATCGCCGACATCAAGAAGAAATACTTCGACGCGCGGCACCACTGCTATGCCTATATGATCGGTCCCGATAAGAAGACCTTCCGCTCAAGCGACGACGGCGAGCCTTCGGGCACGGCAGGCAAGCCCATCCTCAACCAGATCCTCTCGAAGGACGTCACCAATGTCTGTGTAGTCGTGACGAGATACTTTGGAGGCATCAAATTGGGCACATCCGGACTCATCAACGCATACAAAACCGCCGCCCGTGATGCCCTTGACAATGCGCAAGTTGTGGAGAAAACCATAAATGAATTTTACAGTTTGGAGTTCGAATACCCCCTCATGAACGAGGTGATGCGCATCATGAAAGAGGAAGATTTGGAGCAGCTGAATCCCCGCTTTGAATTAGACTGCTATTTGGAGTTTTCAACAAGGAAAAATGACGCTTCAAGAATTTTCGAAAAATTCAGCAATTTGTTCGGGGTAAAAATAACGCATATTAAAACTGCGTAAATCAATAACTTACGAGATTTTTAATTTTGAGAAATCAGAAAACTTCGTAATTTTGGAAAAAGAAAATTGAAAAACAATAGCTTTTCGATTTTTTTATAAACAATTAATCATATACTTTTGCAAGGTCAAAAACGAGCCCAAAAACGGGATTGTTTCTAGCACAAAAATAAGTTGAACAACAAACGATTAACGGATTTCCGATGAGTGACAACCATGTGGAGATATGGAATAAGTGTCTGTCTGTGATTAAGGACAACGTCACGGAGCAAGCCTTCAAGACTTGGTTTGATCCCATCGTGCCCGTTTCGCTCTCCGACAACGTGCTGACCCTGCAGGTGCCCACGCAGTTCTGCTACGAGTACCTCGAGGAGCACTACATCGACCATCTCCGCACGGCCATCAAGAGGTTTGTCGGACCCAAAGGCAAGCTGGCCTACACCATGCCCGTCGACAGCGCGAGCAGAGAAGGCTCCATCACCTTGCCCAGCTCCAACCGCAACTTCCCGAAGAACCCCATCGGACAGCCCGCACCGGAGCGTCTGTCACAAGGGCCCATCAACCCCTTCGTCATCCCCGGCCTTAAAAAACTGCAAATCGACTCACAGCTCAACGAGAACTACACCTTCGACAATTTCATCGAAGGCGACTGCAACCGTTTGGCCCGTTGCGCGGGTCTCGAAGTGGCCAAAAACCCGGGCAAGAACGGTTTCAACCCCTTGGTCATCTACAGCGGCACCGGCTTGGGCAAGACCCACCTCTGCCATGCCATCGGCTTGGAGGCCAAACGTCTGCACCCCGAGAAGACCGTGCTGTACGTGCAGGCCGAGCAACTGTCGACACAATACGTGACCGCCAACAAGAACAACAACCGCCCCGACTTCATCAACTTCTACCAGATGATCGATGTGCTTATCATCGACGACATTCAGTTCCTTGCTGGCAAGCCTGGCACACAAGACGTGTTTTTCCACATCTTCAACCACTTGCAGCAAAACAACAAGCAGATTGTCATCACGAGCGACAAGTTCCCGTCGGACCTGCAAGGCATGGAAGAGAGGCTGCTGTCGCGTTTCAAGTGGGGATTGGCTGCCGACCTTCAGACGCCCGACATTTCGACGCGCACCTCCATCATCCGCGAGAAGCTCACAGAAAACGGCATCATCTTCCCCGACGAGGTGGTTGACTACATCGCCAATAACGTGCGCAACAATATCCGCGAGCTGGAAGGCGTGATGAACTCGCTCATGGCGCAGTCGCTGCTCAACAAGAAATCCATCACCCTCGACATGGCACAGCAAATCATCGAACGTTTTGTGCGCAACACCGTCAAGGAGGTCTCGGTGGAGTACATCATCAACATCGTGTGCGACTACTTCAAGATCTCGCCCGAGCAGATGGCCCTCAACACCCGCAAACGCCTGGTGGTGCAGGCACGACAAATCGCCATGTACCTCTCCAAGAAATACTCCAACGCCAGCCTCGCCGCCATCGGACAGCAATGCGGCAAGAAAGACCACGCCACAGTGCACCATGCCTGCAAGACCATCGGCAACCAGTTGGAGACCGACAAGCAGTTTAAGGTGATGTTTGCCGACATCGAGAAGAAAATCGCCTTGCAATAACTCCTATGACCAACAACTTCGGAAAACTCTATCTCGTGCCCAACCTCCTTGGCGCCACGAAGCCCGAACAGGTGCTTCCTGCCGGGACGCTCGCCATCGTGAAACGCCTGAAGCACTTCGTGGTGGAGAACACCCGCACCTCGCGCCGTGTGTTGAGCCGCATCGGGATGGACAACGCCATCGACGACATTGAATTCATCGAGCTCGACAAGCACAACGCCCGCAACCTCGACCTCACGGAGCACCTCGGCGCCTGCCTGCAAGGCGAGGACATGGGGCTGATGTCGGAGGCCGGCACGCCCTGCGTCGCCGACCCAGGGGCATTAGTTGTCGATTTGGCCCACTCCGCTGGCATACAAGTCGTTCCTTTGGTCGGTCCCAATGCGATGATACTTGCTTTGATGGCCTCCGGCTTCAACGGACAAGCCTTCGCCTTCCACGGCTACCTGCCCATCAAAAGCCCCGAAAGGCAAAACGCCATCAAGGATTTGGAACGCAGATCAGCGGCCAACAACGAGACGGAGCTGTTCATCGAGACGCCGTTCCGCAACAACGCCATGCTGCAGGACTTGTGCAAGAACCTCCACCCTGCCACGCGCGTCTGCGTCGCCTGCAACCTCACCTGCGACGACGAGCTGATCATCAGTCAGAGCATCGGGGATTGGAAGAGCTTCAAAGGCGACCTAAACAAAAAGCCCGCCGTGTTTTTGGTTTACAGCGAGCCGAGGAGAAACTTCCAAAGAAGAAAGTAAACTACTGGATATTCAAAACCCTATGTATCTGTAGCGAAAGCCGCCAGCCAGGGTTTTGCATCACGGCCTCCACACAGGCTTTCATGTTGGCTTGGCGTTGCTTTTCGCCTTCACAAAAACAAGGCTGCAAGAAACGATGTTGGGCCTCGATGCCATCATATTGCGCCAAATCCTGACCTAGATAAATCACTTTCAACTCGTCACAATGCCTTAAAACGCAAGGCTCAGCATCGCCACCTTCGAAAGCGTTTTTTGGCGAAAGCGTCACCCAATCCAAGTTGCTAGGCAACGAGCGTGTCCCGTTGGTTTCAATGGAGATGGCCTTGTGGGTCTTCTGTTTCAGTTCCGCCACAAAGGCCTCGTCGATGAAGAGGGACGGCTCACCGCCGGTCAGTACAAGCAATGGGGCATTGGGATATTTGTTCACCTCATCCACAATCTCTTGCAGCGACATCATCTCCCCTGCTTGGTGCTGTGTGTCACAGAAGGCACAATGCAGGTTGCAGCCGCTGAAGCGCACGAAGACGGCAGGCGTTCCGGTGTGGAAGCCTTCACCCTGGAGGGAGTAGAATATTTCGTTGATCTTAAACATCATGTCTAGATTGCTTCGCTACGCTCGCAATGACGCGAAGCGTGTCAATCAAAATTCTGCGGAGCATCGTCCTTAATGTAGGAGGCTTTGTTGTCGCGCGACTCCCACACATCGGCGCGGTAGCAGTTCGGGACGGTGTCGACAATCCATTTAGCCAGATTCTCGGCCGTCGGGTTGAAGTCAAGCACCTCGTTGATGTTAGTATGGTCGATTTTGCCGTGAATCAAGCGTTTGATTTCTGTGAAGTCACACACCATGCCATTGCTGTCGAGCTTTTCGGCACGGCAATAGACGTTGACCTTCCAATTATGGCCATGCAGGTTCTCGCATTTGCTCTCGTAGTCGAGAAAAAGCTGATGGCAGGCGGATATTTCTAGGGTTTTTCTGACGTAATACATATTCAGTTGGCAGTTTGCAGTTGTTCAGTTATCAGTTATTCAGTTGAGGCAGGTTGCTGAGCCCGTCGAAGCACCGTCATTATCGGTCGGCCCTTCGACAGGCTCAGGGACCTTAGCTTTATGATTCGTATTCGGTTTTATCGTCAATTCCAGCGTCGAGCAGGGCTTGACGGCGTTCGCGACAGGTGCCGCATTTGCCACAGTGTTTCTCGCCGCCTTTGTAGCAGGAATAGGTCTCGCTGTAGTCGATGCCCAGGGCCTTGCCGTGCTCGGCGATTTCCTTTTTGCTCAGATAGGTATAAGGCGCATAGATTGTGATGTTCTCATAAGTTCCCGCCGACATGGCCTCCGACATGGCGTTGACGAAACCCGGACGGCAGTCGGGATAGATGGAGTGGTCGCCGGCGTGGTTGGCAATCATCACGCGCTTCAGACCGTTGCTCTCGGCGATGCCTGCGGCGATGGCCAGCATGATGCCATTGCGGAAAGGTACCACCGTAGCCTTCATGTTCTCGTCGTCGTAGTTTCCCTCGGGGATGTCATCAGCCGTCATCAGCAAGGCGCTCTTGAAATAGCGATGCATGAACTCCAAGGGAACGATGATATGATTGATGCCCAAACGCTGGCAATGCGTCACGGCACAGACACGCTCACGACCGTTCTGGGTGGAGCCGTAGTCGAAGGTGATGGCCAAGGCGATTTCGTCCTTGTACTCATATAGCATCGTGGTGGAGTCCATGCCGCCCGATATGATAATCACCGCATCTTTCATGAGTTGTGGAATGCTGACATTAAACGTTGTTTGACCATATCTTGGTGCTCAGCGTCGCCGTAGTTGGCGAAGGGCTTGATGGAGATGCCGCCACGAGGATTGAACAGGCCGATGACCTCCAGATATTTGGGGTCCATCAGCTTGACCAGGTCCTTCATGATGATGTTGACACAGTCCTCGTGGAAGTCGCCGTGGTTGCGGAAGCTGAAGAGGTAGAGTTTCAGGCTCTTGCTCTCCACCATCAGCGTGCGCGGGATGTAGTTGATGATGATGTGACCAAAGTCGGGTTGACCGGTCTTGGGGCACAAGGAGGTGAACTCGGGACAATCCAGAGTCACCAGGTACTCGTTCTCGGGATGTTTGTTCTCAAACGTCTCCAGCACCTCGGGGGTATAGTCGTAGCTGTAGTGCGTGTTCTGGTTGCCCAGCAGCGTGACGCCTTTCAGTTCTTGTTCGTTTCGCGACATGGTTCTAATTTTGCCGCAAAAATAATAAAAATTTGTAGGGCTGTCATAATATGGCAGCCCTACAGTCCTAATATTTTGGTTTCAGCAACCCTGTGTAGCCCTTTCCAGCCGCTTCATAATCGAGAAGATGAACACGGCGGAGAGCAGGCAGAGCACGACGAGCACACCCCAAACCATCCAGAGCGGCATACCGGTGCCCCAGATGCGGGCGATGACGCTGGTGAGATAGTTGCCGATGGCGGTCACACAGAACCACATACCCATCATCATGCCCTTATATTTGGGCGGCGCCACCTTCGTGACGAAGGAAATACCGATGGGACTCAGCAACAGCTCAGCAAAGGTCAGCACGAAATAGGTGCTGATCAGCCAGTTGGGCGAGACCAAAGTGCTGCTCACGCCACCTTGTGCCTTCAGTTCGGCAGGACTGGCCAAGGGGAAGGAACAAACCACTAAGATGAGGAAGCCGAGGGCAGCGACAATCATGCCCAAACCAATCTTGCGCGGTGAGGAAGGCTCCTTGCCTTTCTTAGCCAAGGCACCGAAGACCGCCATCGAGACGGGAGTCAGGGCAACGACAAAGAACGGGTTGAACTGTTGGAACTGCTGCGGCAGGATGTTGATGGGATCGGGCATGCCGAGATACAAGGCAACGGCGCCCACCCACAACGCCACCGTCACGATAGCGCAAATCGTTTTGTTGCGTTTCGTTTCGGACTGGAAGATGCCAAACAGCGTGTACACAGAGATGGCAATCAGTGTCAGCGACCAAATGTTGAAGCCAATACGCGTGAAGCCTGTGGCACTGCTTTGCGTGTAGTCGCGGGCGAAGTAGGTCAGGCAGAGGCCGGCCTGCTGGAACGACATCCAGAAGAAAATGACCACGGCGAAGACCATCACCAAGGCAGTGATGCGCTCGCGGGTCTGTTCCTTCGAGAGTTCCACCACATTCACCGTGGTGCTTTCCATCGCCTTGGCCTGCTTGGTGTTCACATCAGCGTGTTGGAACCACTTGCGGCAGCTCAGGTAGATGGCCATAGAGAGAATCAGCGAAAGGCATGCCACACCGAAACCGTAGTTATAGGCACCCGATAGTGCGTCGATATAGTTGTTGGCGAAGGCTGTCAGGTTGTTGATGTCGCCACCCTGTTGCACCGCCAATGCCTCGAAAGTCGAAAGAGCCTCATCCATGATGGTGCCGTCGAGGTATTGATGTGCCAACGACGGAATCTGCGGCACATAGCTGAAGCCTGCCTTGCCGAGGAAGAGATCCGTGACCTTGGTAGCTGTGATAGGTGCGAACATCGAGCCGATGTTGATGGCCATATAGAACAGGCTGAATCCGTTGTCACGGAAAGCGCTGTATTTGGCCTCGTCATAGAGGTTGCCCACCATCACCTGCAGGTTGCCCTTGAACAAGCCGGTGCCGATGGCGATGAGCGCCAAAGCCGAGAACATGGTGACTTTGGCCGTTGTCCCCATCATGGGCACCGCCAGCAGCAGGTAACCAAGGAACATGACTACGATGCCCGACTTCACCATCTTACCATAGCCGAAACGGTCGGCAAGCATACCGCCGATGAGGGGCATGAAATAGACGCATCCGAGGAAGATGCCGTAGATATTGCCTGCCTGCGCCTCGTTGAAGCCGAACTTGGCTTGCAGGAAAAGCACGAAGATGGCCAGCATGGTGTAGTAGCCAAAGCGTTCGCCCGTGTTAGCCAATGCTAGGGCGTAAAGCCCTTTGGGATGACCCTTGAACATAATTGATAGTTGATAATTGACAATTGATAATTAACTTCGTTGAAATCTCTGATTCGGCGTAAGCCAATCTTCGATTTGATAATTATTCGATTATACGACAAAGGCTTGCTTGCGCAAGCCCTTGTCATACAGTTATTTATTTAGGTTATTCTGTCACTCTTTCGAGCCATTTCACCATACCGAACATGACACCCATGGAGATGATACAGACGGCGAAGAACACGGTCCAGCAAATCCAAATCGGCCATGCATTGTACATGACAGGTCCGAGGAAGATGAAGAGGTTACCCACAGCAGTAGCTGCCAGCCACAGACCTTGGCAGAGACCCAGCAAGTGACGAGGTGCGACCTTCGACACAAACGAGAGTCCCAGTGGCGAGATGAACAATTCAGCCACAGTCAGGAAGAAATAGATGACAAACATCACCCAATAACCTTGCTTATGCAATCCTTGGGCATCCATCTGAGCGGCATCCATGGCGCGGAATTCGGTACCCGAAGGATAGTTGTTCATGATGGACAGCACCATCAAGAAGAGATAGGCCATGCCGGCAATGAACATGCCGAGGGCAATCTTACGAGGCGTCGAGACACCTTTGCCTCTCCTTGCCAAAGCAGCGAAGATACCCATCACCAACGGGGTGAGAATGATGACATACAAAGGATTCAATGCCTGCCAAATCTCAGGAGCAACTTGGTCGGAGTTGACGAAGTCACGGGCGAAGACAGTCAGGGACTGACCGTTCTGGTGGAACGAGAACCAGAAGAACACGGCGATGCCCAACACGGCAAACAAAGCGGCCATACGCTGCTTGATTTCCTTGGCCATAGCCAGTTTCTCTTCCGGGGTGTAATTGGCAACTTCAAGAGCATGTTTCTTGCCAGGCTGCGGGAAGCGTTTCTTTTGGGTGAAGAAAACAATCAAAGAGATGAGCATGGCGATCATCGAAGCGATGAAAGCGAAGTGGATGCCTTGGTTGTAAACCTCGATATAGTCAGAGCTGAACTTCAACAAGTCGCCAGCAGCGCCACCGTCGATGACGGATTTACCCATGGTCTCCATGAACTTGTTCGTCGCCACACCATCTTTCAGGTATTGGTGGCAGAGGGCCGGCATATCAGCGTTATAGATGAAGTTGTGGATCTTGAGCCACCAGGTACGCAGCATAGGAGCCACGAAGGGGGCGACAACACCGCCGATGTTAATGAACACGTAGAAAATCTGGAAACCGCTGTCACGCTTTTCCTTGGCCTCAGCCAAAGCCTCAGGGCCTTGCTTGGCAGCCTCCGCTTCGAAATTGTCGTACATCTTTCCGACCAAGGCTTGCAGATTGCCTTTGAAGAGGCCGTTACCGAATGCGATGCAAAGCAGGGCAAAGCAGGTGAAGATGAGGATACCCAGCCATTTACCGTTACCATCGACGATGATACCGTCGACCTTGCTGAAAAGCGGGATAGCCAGCGCAATGTAACCGATAGCCATAATAATCAAACCCCACTGGATGGTGCGATTGTAGTTTTGGGTACGGTCGGCGATGATACCACCCACCAGACTTAACACATAGATTCCACAATAGAACACAGAGTAAATAAAGCCAGCGGTGCCATCAGGCAGGCCGAACTTGGAAACGAGGAAGAGCAACAGGATGGCGTTCATGATGTAGTAACCAAAACGCTCGCCCATGTTACTTAATGCGGCTGCAATCAAGCCTTTGGGATGTTCCTTCTTCGCCTTTGTGACGTAGTAAATAAGGAACACTGTGACCACTGCGAGGATGCAAAGCAGCAGCACAGTTGTAAGATTGGATTGTAATAATACCATAATGTTATGAATTTGATTGTTGAATGATTTCTTGTTTACTATTAACGGACAAAAATAGGAAAATAATCAATGCCGTCGCAAAAAAGGTGAAAAAAGTAGGAGCATTGCCGAAAAATCACTACTTTTGCACTTCATTTTTAACGACTATGGAAATCAGCAGCAAATACAGCCCTCAGGAAGTTGAAGGCAAATGGTACGAACACTGGATGGAGAAGAACTACTTTCACTCCACCCCCGACGAACGCGAACCTTATACCATCGTGATCCCTCCGCCGAATGTGACCGGCGTGCTTCACATGGGCCACATGATGAACAACACAATCCAGGACATCCTGATTCGCCGCGCCCGCATGCAAGGCAAGAACGCCTGCTGGGTGCCCGGCACCGACCACGCTTCCATCGCCACCGAAGCCAAGGTGGTGAACAAGCTGGCGCAACAAGGCATCAAGAAGACGGACATCGGCCGCGAGGAGTTCCTCAAGCACGCTTGGGACTGGACCCACGAGCACGGTGGCATCATCCTCAAGCAGTTGCGACGTCTCGGCTGCTCCTGCGACTGGGAACGCACCTCGTTCACCATGGACGACATCCGCTCAAAGAGCGTCATCCGCGCCTTCGTCGACCTGTATAACAAAGGCCTGATTTATCGTGGTGTACGCATGGTCAACTGGGACCCGAAAGCCCTCACCGCTTTGAGCGACGAGGAAGTCATCTTCAAGGATGAGCATAGCAAGTTGTTCTACCTGCGTTACTACCTCCACGAGGACGACGGTACAGGTGCCACGAGCGCTGAAAGCGAAATCATCCATATCGACGAACAAGGTCGCCGCTATGCTGTGGTGGCCACCACACGTCCCGAGACCATCATGGGCGACACCGCCATGTGCATCAACCCCGCCGACCCGAAGAACCAATGGCTGCGTGGCAAGAAAGTCGTGGTGCCGTTGGTCAACCGTGTTATCCCCGTCATCGAGGACGACTATGTCGACATCGAGTTCGGCACGGGCTGCCTGAAGGTCACTCCTGCCCACGACGTGAACGACTACATGCTGGGCGAGAAACACAACCTGCAAAGTATCAACATCTTCAACGACGACGCCACTTTGAGCGAGGCCGCTGGCATGTACATCGGCATGAGCCGCGAGGACTGCCGCAAGCAGATCATCATCGACATGAAGGAAGCCGGCCTGTTGGAGAAGATCGAAGACTATAATAATAAGGTGGGTTACTCCGAGCGCACCAGCGTGCCGATTGAGCCGAAGCTCTCCATGCAGTGGTTCCTAAAGATGGAGCACCTCGCCGACATCGCACTGAAACCCGTGCTCAACGGCGACATCAAGTTCTATCCCGCCAAGTACGTCAACCTCTACCGTCACTGGCTCGAGAACATCAAAGACTGGTGCATCAGCCGCCAGCTGTGGTGGGGCCATCAGATTCCGGCCTACTACCTGCCTGAAGGCGGTTTCGTGGTCGCCGAGACGCCCGAAGAAGCCTTGAAACTTGCCATCGAAAAGACTGGCAACAAGAATCTGACCCTCAACGACCTGCGTCAGGACGACGATGCCTTGGACACTTGGTTCAGCTCCTGGCTGTGGCCGCTGTCGCTCTTCAACGGCATCCTCGACCCCGACAACGCCGAGTTCAAATACTACTATCCCACCAACGACCTCATCACCGCCCCCGACATCATCTTCTTCTGGGTGGCCCGTATGATCATGGCCGGTGAGGAATACCAAGGCGAAGTGCCGTTCAAGAATGTGTACTTCACTGGCATCGTGAGAGATAAGTTAGGTCGCAAGATGTCGAAATCACTCGGCAACTCACCCGACCCGATTGAGTTGATCGACAAGTTCGGCGCCGATGGCGTGCGTATGGGCATGATGCTCAGCGCCCCTGCCGGCAACGACATCCTCTTCGACGAGGCCCTCTGTGAACAAGGCCGCAACTTCTGCAATAAGATTTGGAACGCCTTGCGTTTGGTGAAAGGCTGGAATGTGGACCAAAACGCTGCCCAACCCGAGGCCGCCAAGATGGCCGTGAAGTGGTTTGAGGCCCGCTTCAACCAAGTGCTGGCCGAGACCAACGACAACATCGACAAGTACCGCTTGAGCGATGCTTTGATGGGCATCTACAAGCTCACCTGGGACGACTTCTGCTCGTGGTACCTCGAGATGGTGAAGGCCCCGCAAGGCCAAGGCATCGACCCTGTAACCTACGCCGCCACTATCAAGTTCTTCGAGAACCTAATGCTGTTGCTGCACCCCTTCATGCCGTTCATCACCGAGGAGATCTGGCACGCCATCGCCGAGCGCAAAGAAGGTGATGATATCATCATTGCGCAGCAGCCCCGCTTCGACAGGCTCAGCGACCAGGCTGCTGGTATCTTGAAGCAGTTCGAGTTCACCCAAGAGGTCATCAACAACGTCCGTAAGGTGCGCAGCGACAAGAACATCGCCTTCCGTGATGCCATCCAACTCGTGGTGAAGGGCAATGTCAACAAGGGCTTCGACTGCGTCATCGCCAAGCTCTGCAACGTCAGTGAAATCAACTATGTGGCTGAGGCTCCTGCCGGCGCCTTCGGCTTCATCGTGGGTAGCACCGAGTTCTTCGTGCCGCTCACTGGCAGCGTCGACGTGGAGGCTGAAATCAAGAAATTGGAAGAGGAGCTGAAATATGCCCAAGGCTTCCTGAAGAGCGTGGAGGCCAAGCTCTCCAACGAACGCTTCGTCAGCGGTGCTCCTGCCGCCGTCGTCGACAAGGAACGCAAAAAGAAAGCCGACGCCGAGGCCAAGATCGCTGTCATCGAGCAGCAGCTGGCTGGGCTGAGGAAATGATTTTCAAACGAACACAAACAAATCGGGCTTCATCAAGGGTTGGTGAAGTCCGTTTGTTATAAATTTTCCGCAGAAAATCAAAAGATAATCTGCGCAATTGGTATCAAAAAGCACAATTTGCGCAAATAATCTTTCAATAAGTTGCGCAACTATTGTAATTTTTATACTTTTGCGCAATTTATCGATAAAACTCTATGTAAAAATATATAAAATTTTGATTTTTTCCCAGAGTTTTATCAAAAATGACTATTTTTGCGGGTAAAATGAAGCGTTATGGAAAGAAAAGTGATGACCGAACTGGTCCAATGGAAAGACAAAAAGAACCGGATGCCGCTCATCGTGAACGGCGCGAGACAGGTGGGCAAGACCTATATCCTGAAGGAATTTGGAGCCACCTGTTTCGAGAACACCATCTATGTGCATTTGGAAAACCAAGTGGCCGTGGCTGCGATTTTTGAAGGCGATCTCAACCCGACAAGAATCATACAATACCTTGAAGCCACTTACAATCAACCGATTAAGGCGGGCAAAACTCTCATCATCTTCGATGAAATCCAAAGCAATGAACGGGCATTGATGGCATTGAAGGTCTTTTGCGAGGAAGCACCTCAATATCATGTAGTGGCGGCTGGAAGTCTACTCGGTGTGGCTGTCAATAGAGAGAAATATTCCTTCCCCGTCGGAAAGGTCGATGAAATCAACATGTATCCGCTTGATTTCGAAGAGTTTCTTTGGGCAATGGGCAAGCGGTTCTTTGCCGAGGAAGCCAAAAGCCATTTCGCTGACAGCAAACCCTTTGAAAATGGCATTCACCAGATGTTGATTGAGTTGTATCGGCAATACCTGATTACAGGAGGTATGCCTGCCGTTGTGAAGCAATTTGTTGAAACTCAGAGTTTCATCGATATTGTAGACATCCAAAGCCGCATCGTCAATGAGTACTTGGCGGACATGGCCAAATACGCCACGGCCTCTACTTCGGTCAAGATTCGGGCATGCTACAACTCCATTCCGACGCAATTAGCCAAGGAAAACACAAAATTCCAATACAAAGTGGTACAAAAAGGCGGTAGTGCCACGCTATTCGGCGAGTCCATCGATTGGTTGGAATCGGCAGGCATCGTGCTGAAATGCCAAAAGACCACACAAGGCCTTATGCCCATTGCGGCCTATGCCGACCTCTCCGACTTCAAACTCTACATGGCCGATGTGGGTCTGCTCACCATGAAATCAGGTCTCGCCTATCAGACTATCCTTTCCACAATAGAGCAAGATAACAGTTTTTTGGGAGCCTTGGCAGAAAACTATGTAGCACAACAATTTAAGGCCAACCAAATTCCCCTTTACTACTGGAAAAACGACAATACCGCAGAAGTGGATTTCGTGCTTCAACTTGGCACTGACATCATTCCTGTGGAAGTCAAGAAAGGCAAACGCAACAAGGCCATCAGCATGAACTTGTTCGCAAAGAAATACAATTCTCCATATTCAATACGAATCTCGCAAAAGCATTTCGGCTTCGACAACAACATCAAAGCCGTACCGCTTTATGCAGCATTTTGTATTTCAAAATAGAAAACTCTATGGAAAAATCGTAAAAAATCAGATTTTTCCATAGAGTTTTGTCAAAATAATAGAGACAGTGTGACACCTTCTCTACAAATTATTCATCACTTACACCCCTCACAACCGCCCTCGCAGTCACCGCCGCAACCAGCACAACCACCGGGGTTGAAGTCCTCGTCGGTCGACTCGCGGACATCGAGGATCTCGCCTGAGAAATGGAGGTGCTTGCCCGCCATGTCGTGGTTGAAGTCCATCTTCACGTGGTTGTCGCCAATCGCGCAGACAACGCCGGCAATCGGGCGACCGTCGGAGGTCTGCATCATCAGTTGAGCACCGACTTTCACCATTTCGCTCAAAACACCGTTTTGCATGAACATGTTCTTGTCGAGGTCCATGATATAGTTCTCATCGCGCTCGCCGTAGCCCTCTTCGGGGGTCAGGTGGAAGGCGTACTTGTCGCCAGGCTCCTTGCCCATGAGGTTCTCCTCGAACTTGGGCAGCAGCTGGTGCATACCAAAGATGCACACAAAGGGGTTCTCTTTCGTGGTCTCCTGAAGGATGGGACCGTTTTCGTCGTTCTCACGCAGGACGTAGGTCATGGTGACGACGGTTTGATCTTGAATTTTCATAGTAGTTAGTATTTGATGAATTAATAACTTCCAAACATTTTACGTAACAGCCACTCCACGGCGGCGAGGCCGATAAGGACGAAGAATATCCATTTGGAGTGAATCAGATCCTCGAAGCGGCTCTCGTGGTGTTCGACGGAGGTGATGCGCGTGTCGTGGCGCATGTCCTCAGCGAGTTGTTGTAGTTGTTGAGCGGTATAGCAGTTGCCATTAGTCAAGCGGGCGACGTTGCGCATCCGCTCCACATCGGCGGTGAGTTTTTGCTCCTCGATGCCGATGGCCACCACGCTGAAGGTGCCGTTCACGTTGATTTTGCGGTCACCCATCTGTGCCTCCAGCTTGTATTGGTACAAACCCTCGGGCAGCAAGCCCGCGTTCAGCACATAGTCGTGGTCACGCTTCGAGAAGGTGTAGTCATAGACTTCATTCGTCAGTTTGTTGACAATCTGAATCGTCATCTCCGGGTCGGTGACGAGTTCGTTGTTGGGGTTGCGCAGTTCCGCCGTGATGATGACCGGCTCGTTGCTGTAATAGTTCTCCTTGGCGTAGATGGCCGAGCCATCGTTGGCCGACAGCAGCAGGTATTTCAGCGTCTTGGAAAAGAGCTCATCAAAGACATCATGGTTCTTCGACTGGTAGTATTCGAACAATCGCCAACGCCAAACGTTAGTGCCGAAGAGGAAAGCCATCTTGCGTTTGTCGGAAGCGAAGCTCAGCAGCGGTAGCCCCGACTTCACCCCCATCACCTCCTGCAAGAGCAGGTCGTCATGATTCTGCAAGGCTTTGATTTCCATGTGGGGCAAGGCCAAAGGCGGGTATTTCGCGATGAGTTGCTCGGCGCCTTTCTCGAAGGTAAAGGTGGAGAACGAAGTGTTCAGATGCGCTTTGACATCAATCAAGGTGTTCGCCGCGCCAGAATGTAACTCATATACTTGCTGCAACTTGTCGAGCAGGACCTTGTCTGTCTCGTTGCCGATGACGAAAAGCACAGGCAGTTTCACGTTCTTATCGAGTTGCGACTTCAGTGCAGCAAAATCGGTCTTTACCGAAGGCACTTGGTGCAAGATGACCATGTCGTAGTTGCCAAACTCGGGCAAGGTCTCTTTGCCGAAGCAGAAATCAACCTCGTAGTTGTCGTTGAGCACGCTGCGCAAAGCCCCTAAATCTGGATGGGGCGAGGCCGCCACACAAAGCAGTTTGTATTTCTGGTCAAGGACTTCGATGAAGATATGCCGTACGTTATTCAACAGATGCTCCTCCTCGGCGATGCCACTCACTTCGATGTCAATAGGCATCACGCCTTTCTTGGTGGCATCGAGCATGAAGTCGACTTCCTTGGAGAAGCGGTTGGAGGGAATCTCAATTTCTCGTTTATCGATGATGCGGCCGCTTTCCTTGAGGGTCAGCTGGGCCTTACGTCCTGCCAAGTCGCGGGCAGCCACCGTAATGCGGATGGGGAAGGTCGCGCCGAGCGACACCACCTTATTATAATGCACGTTACGGATGGCGAGGTCAGGATAGGACACCGTGTCGCCCAAGACGACGGTATGCACTGGGAAGGGGAACTTCTCTGCCACCAGCTCCGGCTCGAAGCCGCGGTTGTAGATGCCGTCGGAGAAGAGCAACACCGCACCCACATTACGCTTGTAATACCTTCTATCCAAGGTCTTGAGCAGCGACGACAAGTCCGTCAGCTGGTCCGAGAAGTCAACTTGGTCGAAATCGCGGACCTCTTCGCCAAAGAGGTATTCGTCAACTTGGAAATCATTATTTATGCCTTCCCTAAACTGCTCAAATTGATTCAGATAGTCGTTCTTGTAAAAAGCGGAATCCTTGCAAAGAGCGATGGAAGAGGAATTATCGTGGGCAAGGATAATCGTAGGCGTCTCCACCGAGCTGAATTTCTGCCGAATGAGCGGGTTGAAAAGCAGCAATACCACCAATCCCACCATCAAGGTTCGAAGTACGAACAGAATGGCTGTCAAGGCTTTACCATAGTGTTGTTTCTTATTGCGGAAATACAATATGGTGGCGGCTGCCAGACCTGCCAGCAGGGATATAACTATCATCCAGATGGGAATTCCTATATGCATCTTTTAGAAAAGACTGCAAAAATAAGGAAAAAAAGCGTAGTTTTGCGGAAAATTTGCGGCAATGAACAGCATTTCGGTCGTCATCATTACCTTCAACGAGGAGCAGAAAATCGCGCAATGCCTTGACTCCGTTAAGGATATTGCCGATGAGATCATCGTCGTGGACTCACATTCCACCGACGCGACCGAAGCCATCTGCGACCGCTACGGCGTGATGTTCTTCACCCAGGACTGGCTCGGCTATTCCGAACAAAAGAACCTCGCCGACGAACTCGCCACCTGCGACCTCATCTTCTCCATCGATGCCGACGAAGCCCTCTCTGACGAACTGAAGCAGTCCATCAAAGCACTGAAAGACAAGGAAATCGCCGAAAACGAAGTCTTTGCCATGAACCGCCTTAACAACTACTGCGGCCAGTGGGTCAAAGGCTGCGGCCTTTATCCCGAGACCAAAATCCGCATCTGGCGGCGCGGCTTCGCCGAATGGGAGGGCATTATCCATGAGTGGCTGAACTACAAGAGCGAGCCGAAGAAGACCCTCTTGCACGGCGACCTGCTGCATTACTCCTGGGACACGCCCGAGGCCTTCCGCAAACAGCAGTTCCACTTCGCTGAACTGGGCGCACAGTCGTATTATGAACGCGGTAAGAAGACGGGCCTCCTGCCATGGATCTTCAGCCCGAGCATCAACTTCATTCGCACCTATATTATTAAAGGCGGCTTCCTTTATGGCAAGACGGGATTCAGCATCTGCCGCACGATGACGCAAGCCAATCGACACAAATACAACCTATTAAGAGAGAAAATCAAACAAAATAAGACACGAGAACGGGGGCACAAACCCTAACCCTTTACCGTCATGGCGGACAAGGATCCGCCATCTCCTAAGTGCGAAGACGTCACTCATACACTCAGGAGATTGCGGGTCAAGCCCGCAATGACGAACAAGGGGAAAGCAATACCCCAAGCAAGAAACATAATCGCCATGGAACCATCATTCGAACAAGAAGTAGAAAGAACCGTTGCCGTGCTGAAAGCCGGGAAGACCATCCTCTACCCCACCGACACCATCTGGGGCGTGGGCTGCGACGCCACCAACAGCCGCGCCTGCGACCGCGTCTACGAGGTGAAGAAACGCCCCGCCAACAAGAGCCTCATCATCCTGGTGGACTCAGTGGAGCGGCTGAAGGACTACGTGGTGGACGTGCCTCCCATCGCCTACGACCTTATCGCGCACACCACCAACCCGTTGAGCATCGTCTTCGCCCAAAGCAAGAACCTTGCGAAGAACATCTCCTCCGACAAGTCGGTGTGCATCCGTGTGGTGGACAACGAATTCTGCAAGGAGGTCATCCGCCGCTTGGGCAAGCCCATCACCTCCACCTCGGCCAACCTCTCGGGACAGCCCTCCGCCATGATCTTTGCAGACATCAGCGAGGAGCTGAAAAACTCGGTCGACTATGTGGTGCAACTCTACCACGACAGCTTCGCCAAGCCCAAGTGCTCGACCATCATCAAGCTCAACGAGGACAACACTTTTGAGTTCTTAAGGCAATAATTCTGTTTTTGCGATATCTGTATAATATGAACAAGAAAAGGAGACTCCTGATACTTTTTACCGCGCTTTTAGCGTTCTCCATCCCGCTTTTTGCCATCGTGAGTGGGCAGTCTTTGACCAACATACTCAAGGACCTTTGGACAGAGATGCAATTAGGCTACGCCCAACGTTCAGAGGCACAAGAGCGTTTCGTCAAAGACTACGAAGACCAGCATAAAAAGCTGATGAACATCATCACGAACTCCAACGAGCGCTCCATCCTGCTCTATACGCAAGAGCAAAATATGACTTTTGACTTGGCTTATGCCTTGAAGAAAGTCACTTCCGATTACAAGAACTTCAACAAGGACATCAAGCCTTACGAACGCATTGTGCATAGCCTGGACAACGAAATCGACCGTTATGCCCGACTCATCGAGGCTCTGCGCCGACTTCCTCCCATGATGAAGGAAATCGAGGTTGAGATCCTGCCAGACAGCCTTATGTACCACAACGATTCCCTCGACCTCTATTTCTCCAGCACGGCTTCCGCCTTGGAAAAAGAAGTCATCCGAATCGCTGTCAAGGACACGACCTCGTCACCCATTATCCTGGACGCCGAAGGAGAAATCTACCGTGACTCCTGCATCCGATGCGCCTCCGATATCCTGAAATTGTATGCCGAAGACCGAGCTATGGTGCAAGAGGATAGCACTCACTATCAAGAAGCCTATCTACGCATTAAGGAGACCTATGACTACGCCCAAGCCAAATACCACGAACTCGAGGATTACGTCTTTACAGAAGGACAGACCCCGTTCTTGGACATCATGGCTGATCCTCAGTACTATTGGAGCATTGTGATGTCGGATCTGCGCGCACAATACGATTTCAACGAATTAGGCAATGACGACACCCAAGCCACCGATTCCTCGGAAATCAAAACGGAGAGCTCGGGTGAAGCGACAGAAGAAAAAGACGATTCGTTTTGGAGCGACCTTTCCAGCAAGGGTGCAAATTCCACGTTAGTCATCATTTGCGGCGTCCAACTTGTCGCATTGGCCTTCTTCTGGATCCTGACCTTCTTGATTCTCTTGCTGCTATCACGCATTTTCAAGAATAAACGCTTTATCCCCAGGAAACAGTTGTCGGTATTCTCGATATTGATAGGAACCATTATCTATTTCTTGTTGTTAGGTTTCGTCAAGCATGGTAACGAATACGTCCAATTGAGCGCCAAGCACATCAACATCTTCCTCTGGCTGCTCATTGCCATTTTCGGCTCCTTGCTGCTGCGTGTGAAACCTGACCAAATGCGGCATTGTATCAGGCTTTATATCCCGACTTTCCTGATTGCGATGATGATTATTGCCTGTCGCATCACCTTCGTTCCAGACAGTCTGATGAATTTCTTCTTCCCGCCCATTCTGTTCTTAATCGTACTGCGCCAATTGTTCTTCTGCATCAAGGAAAGCGGGAAAGCCACACCCATCGACAGCACCTTGGGCTGGGTCTCGCTGGCCATCTATCTCATCGCCTTTGGCTTTGCCTTCTTTGGCTACACATTCGCGGCTTTGCTTATCTTGATCTGGTGGTATTTCCAACTCGCCGTGTTGCTAACCATCTTCTGCATCGCGGATTTGATGATCCGTTACAAGGAAAAGAGATTGAATAAGCGCGTGGATGCCATGCGCGAACGCATTACCTACGTGTCGGGCAACGACCGTGAGTTGTTGCTGTTTGGCGCCACTTGGTTCTATGACTTCATCAGGCAGGCAGCCATCCCTGCGCTGCTGTTGCTCTCCTTGCCGTTCTGCATACGTATGTCTTTGAACGTCTTCGACTTTAACGACTTGTATGTAAGGATATTCAACGATCCTTTCGTCCTGTTGACGGATAAGAATGGATTTGAGGTGCTTCGAATCTCCGGCAGGAGCATCATCGGTCTTATGATCCTGTTCTTTGTCCTGCGTTACTTCAACCGTGCCATTCACACCATCTACCAGTACCTCCGCTATGCCACCTTCATGCGCAAGCACAATTGCACCTCAATCCGTGACAATGAAATCAACCTGTCATTGGGCAATAGCATCCTCAGCGTTCTGGTGTGGATGGCTTACACCGTCGTTGTCGTCGCCGTATGGAAAATCCCTGTCGGTTCCTTGGGTCTGGTGGCTGGAGGTCTGTCAGCAGGTATCGGTCTCGCCCTCAAGGACATCCTCAACAACTTCATCTATGGTATTCAGTTGATGGGCGGTCGTTTGCGCGTAGGTGACTGGATTGAATGCGACGGTGTTCGCGGACGCGTCATCGCCATCAACTACCAATTCGTCCAAGTGGAGACCCTTGACGGCACGGAGATGTCCTTCCTCAACGCCTCGCTCTTTGGCAAGAACTTTAACAACCTCACCCGCAACAATTCCTACGAGTTCACAAAGATTATCGTCGGAGTGGCTTACGGAACCGACATCAAGAAAGTACGCGAGGTGCTGGTGGAAGCCATGCAGCAAATGCGCACCAAGGACAAATATGGCCGCGACATCGTCGACCCGAAGTATGGCATCAAAGTGGTCGTTAGCGACATGAGCGACAGTTCAGTGGACGTTGCCGTGAAACAGTATGTGTTGGTTGCCGAGCGTATCGGCTACGTCGACCGCTCGAAGGAAGTGATATATGAGGCACTCAATGACGCGAATATCACCATACCGTTCCCGCAGTGTGATGTGCATCTGATCCACGACGACAACAACAATAAAGATGACAGCAACAATAAAAAAGAAGAATAAACAAACCATGAAAAGAGTCCGATATTTCTTCATTTGTTTTGCCTTTCTGCTGAACTGTGTGCCTTTGCAGGCACAATGGTCGGGCAGCGTGGATGTAGCAGGCGGTCTCGGAGGGATGGAAGGCAGCGTCGTAAATGACGATGCCCCCATGTTTCACGGGATTTTAGATGGCACTTTCCGCCTGAACTACAAAACGGACAAATTCAGTTGGACCGCCAAAGTATATGGCAGTTGGGAACCCAATACCACCGACAATGCCCGTCTACAATATAAGAACGAGCAGGTAAGTATCGTCTACAAAGCGGCCACTACCAAGCCTCTTACTACGGGTTTGAGATCAGATTTTCATTGGACACTCTCACCTGACAGAAAGATTTCATTCTGGGTTCTGTATCAGTACACCAACGACCGAGCCCGCAACCACACCTTGAATTTTGACGGTGACATTGAGGAGATGGAGAAATTCTCATACTACTATGAACTTCCTGTGTTGGACGGGCATAAAATGGCAACGGGGCTCCAAACCTATAGGAGTTTCAATTCAGGACGCAACATCTTGCAGAGTTCCCTTACTGTCCAAACCATACACAGCGATAAAGTCAACACTTGGACTGTGTTCAAGGCAGGAGAAGGAGTAGAAGGAGGAACGACCTATGATATTGACGACATCCAAGGCCATGTTTGGAGATACCGCATCACCCCTAACAGCACAGATTATGACTTCGACGGAGACATTCATCTGCAAAACACCCTCATAGACGGGGAATCCCAACTGAAACTCACCCCTGGCGTCCGTCTTTCGGTAAGACATTCTTTGGACCACAACAGCGGCGCCACCCAAATCATCACACCCGAAGAAGGGGATGATGAAATCTGGGTGGATTCGACCAGCTTGAGAGAGAGTTTCAATTTCTTGAGTTTCATGGGAGAGCCTTTTCTGGCACTTGACTTCAAATGGAAGAACCTCGAATTCCATGCCGATTATGCCTGTCAGGTGTACGGCCGCCGCCTAAACGACGACACCCACCATCAACCATTGAAAATCAAAGGTTTATACCCTGTGGGAAAAGCCAACATAAAGTGGAACATCAACCCCAAACATTCGCTCAACCTGACCCACCTGATGAGCGTCACCCATCCAGATTACATCAAAGTTTGTTGGTATGACAGGACCGCCGGTTATCTGGACCAACTGTATCGGGGAAACGAGCAGCTTTTATCGCCTCAAACACGACGTTATGCGCTTGAGTATGAATTCAAGGCAAATCGCTTTAGCACTCGAACCGACGTTTCCTACACCCGCGTGTTAGATGAAATAGAACAAACCTGGACGAATGAAGAGATCGGCGGCCGTGAGTACAAGGTGTTCAAATGGCTCAACATGGCAGACAGCCGTACCGTCGGTATCTCGGAAAAACTGGGTTGGCATGGAGAAATCATCACGGCCAATTTAGGCGTATCCTATAACCAGACGCGCCGCAAAGCCAAGAGCGACGGCGCCATCAAAAACTCGTATTATTGGATGCTTAAGGGCGACATATCTGCCAAATTGGGCAAAGGCTGGAGCGTAGGAGCAGACGCACATTACCGGAGTAACGTGGCCACATTCTTTACCCTCTTCAAAGAATACTGCAAACTCAACGTCCGGGTCAAGAAAGACTTCAAACGATTCTCTTTGTACCTTGAAGGTCGCGACCTGCTGGATAAAGAGATGGAAACCAGCTTCGAATCAGAGGAGTCGCAGGAGCTTTGGGTAGAAGATGTTAGAGGCAACAGACGCATCTTCGTTCTCGGTGGCAGTTGGAAATTCTAAAGTATAAACGCATGAAGTTTTTTGTTACCTTTGCGTCCCTAAAAACATTATTTTTCATGAAATCCCTGAAATTTTTTTTCGTGACTATTGCCTGCATCATTGCCATGGCAGTAACAGCCCAGCAGCCCCAATCCAAAGCCCAGATGAGCGCCCAAAAGCTGGGTACCACACTTTATCTCATTGAGAACTTCTACGTCGACACCGCCAACCTCGACAAGGTGACGGAAGACGCCATCATAGCCGCGCTGAAGGAACTCGACCCGCACTCGGCCTACATCTCGAAGAAGGATGTGGAGAAGACCAACGAGCCGCTCGTGGGTAGCTTCGAAGGCATCGGCGTGACCTACCAGCTCATCCGCGACACCATCACCGTCATCAGCCCCACGGCGGGAGGACCCTCCGATAAGGCGGGCATCATGACGGGCGACCAGATCATCAAAATCGATGGCGAGGATGCTTTTGGTAAAAAGATCGACAACGACTATGTGCAGAAACGCCTGCGCGGCAAGAAAGGCACCACGGTCACCGTGAGCGTGAAACGCGGCAGCGACCTCGACCTCATCGACTTTGAAATCACCCGAGACAAGATTCCGTTGAACAGCATCAACGCATCCTATATGCTCGACAACCATGTCGGCTACATCAAACTCGACCGCTTTGCGCAAGAGTCGAACCAAGAGTTCAAAGAGGCTTTCAACAAGCTGAAGGAACAAGGTATGGAGTCGCTCATTTTCGACCTGCGCAGCAATTCAGGCGGCTACCTCAACACCGCCATTGAACTCGTCGACCAGTTCATCGAGGAAGGCAAACTCATCGTCTTCACTGAAGGCATACACTCGCCCCGTCAGGAATGGAGAAGCAAGGGTAACGGCCTTTATACCACCGGCAAGCTCGTCGTCCTCATCGACGAAGGTTCGGCCTCGGCCAGCGAGATCCTCTCTGGTGCCATCCAAGACCACGACCGCGGCGTCGTCATCGGCCGCCGTTCCTTCGGCAAAGGCTTGGTTCAGAGGCCTTTCAACCTACCCGATGGCGCCGTCATCCGCCTCACCACCTCGCGTTACCACACGCCTTCAGGGCGCTGCATCCAACGCCCCTATGACAATGGCGTTGAGGACTATGCCAAGGAGATGGAGAAACGCCTCAAAAACGGCGAATACTACCATGCCGACAGCATCCACTTCCCCGACTCGCTGAAATACAAGACCGACGGCGGTCGCACCGTTTACGGCGGTGGCGGCATCATGCCCGACATCTTCATCCCCGTCGACACGGCCTACAACAGCAAGCTCTACACCAACCTCTTCCGCAAGGGCGTCCTCAACCGCTTCACCACCGACTATGCCCTCAAACACCGCGATGAAATCAGGACACAATATGGTGATTTCGAGCACTATAACAAGGATTTTGTCGTTGGACAAGACCTCATCAATGGATTGAAGAAAGTTGCCGAAGACAACAAGGTGGAATGGAACGACGAGCAATTCAAGCATTCCAAGAAGTTCATCCTCTTGCAGATGAAAGCCCTCATCGCCCGCAACGTCTGGGAGACACAGCAGTACTACCAGGTGATGGCCTTCACCGACCCAGGCATACAGAAAGCCTTGGAGGTACTTGGCAACAACAAAGAATATAAGCGCATTTTGAAAGGCAGATAAGCCTTCTTGACACTAATTATTTCCCATAACGCAACATTTTTACCGAAAGGCGAAGCCTTTATTCGGAAAAATCATTATTTTTGCCGTTTCATATCCCTAAAAAGGACAACAATCTAAAGTATCACTTAATAATTCAAATCTAATGAGAAAAGCCAACATTTTGACTGCAGCATTCCTTCTGATCGGATTGCTCATCGGCTCGACTGTCAGCGCCCAGCGCATCGACTTAGGCAGAGCCAGCTCGGCACAACAATGTGCCAATGTGACCAGTGACGGTTTCACCGCCACCTTCTCCTTCAGCAGCATCACCGCTACTGATGTCAACACTGAAAAAGGTGTGTTCTCCAACATCACCATGGACGGCACCTTCCCCTCTGGCGAATACGGCACTCCCGAGCTGCCCGCCGCCAACCAACTCATCGCTATCCCTTACGGTGCCACCAACGTCACCGTGCAAGTGAAGAACTACAGCACCACGACCTACCGTTTGGCCGATTATGGCATCAAGACCCTTTCGCCTCGTCAGCCTTCGGTCAGCAAGAGCGCCAAGCCCGAAGACATCAAGTTTGTCTACAACGAAAGCGCCTATGCTGCCAAGTCGTACAGCCAACACCCGATTGCCACTGTCGAAGTGCGCGGCACCATGCGTGGCATCCAAGTCGGTGCTCTGACCATCTACCCCGTCGACTACAACCCGGCCGAGAACACTGTCGTTGTTTACAACAACATCGAAGTGGAAGTGAGCTACAACAACTACGACAAAGCCGCTGCCGACAGCGAGTTTGTCCGTACCTTCAGCCCCTACTTCGCCAGCATCTATAGCCAAATGTTCAACTGGCGCGACGACGTCTACACCGAGCACCCCGACCTCTGGCAGGCTCCCGTGAAGATGTTGGTCATCGCCAACCGTATGTTTGAAGAGACCTTGCAGGAATGGATTGCCTGGAAGACCATGAAGGGCATCTACATGGACGTGAACTACACCGACCAAGTGGGTAGCACCGCCGCCGCCATCAAGACCTTCATCCAGAACAAATATGCCCAAGACGCTCCCAGCTTCGTCATCATCGTTGGCGACAAGAACCAAGTGCCGGCCAGTGCCACGGGTAGCTCTTCCAACTGCGTCACCGACCTGTATTATGAAAGCGTCGACAGCGACTACTTCCCGGATATCTTCCACAGCCGTATGCCTGCCGAGACTGTCGCTCAGCTGCAGAACATCCTCTACAAGAACCTGATGTACGAAAGATACGAGATGCCCGATAAGACCTATCTGGAGCACACCCTCCTCATCGCCGGTGCCGATAACACCTGGAACCCGAGAGTGGGTCAGCCGACCGTCAACTACGCTACCACCTATTATTACAATGCAGCGCACTACGTCGATCCTTATGTCTATCTGACTGCTCCTTATACGGGCTGCTACAACCACCTGAACACGGGTGTGGCCTTTGCCAATTACACCGCCCACGGCTCGAACGATGGCTGGTACGATCCCGCTTTCAGCGTCAGCAACGTCAACAGCCTCACCAACGAAGGCAAGCCTTTCTTGGCCATGGGTAACTGCTGCGAAGCTGCCGACTGGGGTATCAGCGGCACCTGCTTCGGTGAAGCTATGGTTCGCGCCAACACCAAGGGCGCCTACGCCTACATCGGCTCCTGCCCTGTGACCTACTGGTATGAAGACTACTACTTCGGTGTGGGTGCCACCAACACCCTCAACGCCACGCCTACCTTCGAAGGCTCTGCCACCGGCGTTTACGACGGCGTTTGGATGGACGACACCTACAACACCGTTGCCTCCATGCTGTTCCTCGGTAACCTCGCTGTGACTCACGCTTCCACGGGTGGCTATCAGACCAGCTCCAGCCCGCTTTATTACTGGCAGGCCTATCACGTGTTGGGTGACGCTTCCGTCATGCCTTACCGCACCATCCCCAACCTGAACCAAGTGAGCCACATGGCCATTATGCCCATCGGCGTGAGCTCTTACGACGTTAGCGCACTCCCCGGCTCCTACGTGGCCATCAGCAAGGGCGGCGTGTTGCATGGCACCGCCCTCGTCGGCGCAACTGGTGTTGTCAGCGTCCCGATTGAACCCATCACCTCCGGCGGCGATGTCACCATCTGCGTGACCGCTCCCCAGCGTATCCCCTACATCCAGACTGTTCCCGCCGCTGCTCTCGAAGGTCCCTATATCGCTGTTGACAGCTACACTCCCGCCAACGTCCACGTCGGCGACGAATCCCCGCTCAGCATCACCTTCAAGAACGTCGGTACCGCTGCCACCTCTGGTACCACCAACGTCACTCTGACCTGCGACAATCCCCAACTCACCCTCACCCACAGCACGGGTTCCTTCGGTAGCCTCGCTCCCGAATCCAACACCACCGTGAGCGGCTTCAGCTATCGTATCGCCACTGGCGTTGCCGATGGCACGACTTTCTCCATCAATGTCGCTGCCGTTTGCGGTAGCAACACATGGGAAGGCAGAGTCAACATCACCGCTGGCGAAGCCAGCCTGGAATTTGTTGACGCACTGGCAGGCGGTTTCACTCCTGGTGAGACTGTCACCGTCGTGGCCAACTTCCAAAACACGGGTCACTATATGGCTACCAATGCTGTTGCCACCATTGCCTCAACGAGCCAATACGTCAGCTTCGAGAGCAGCAGCGTCCAGGTGGGCACCATCGATCCTGAAGGCATCGCCTCATGCGTGTTCAATGTCATCGTCAGCGCCAGCTGCCCAACTTCGGAGCAACTGCCTCTGACCTTCACCTTGAATGCCGACGGCGGCCTCACCGCTTCAGGCAGTGCCACTCTTAATAACACCTGCGTTGTCATCTTCAACCTCCAAGACGCCTATGGTGACGGTTGGGACAACAACGCCCACATAACGGTTAGCTACAGTGACGGCACGCCTTCGCAGAACATCGCCCTCAGCAATGGCGGTAGCGGTACCACCACCCTCCAAATCGGCCAAGGTGTTCACGTCACCCTTACTTGGCACGGCGGTGGCAACTATGACTACGAATGCTCTTTCACTGTTACCTACGAAGACGGCACCGTCATCACCGAAGCCGACGTGCCCAGTTCAAACTGGTCTTGGAGCTTCGAATTTGACGTCAACTGCGGCGGTAGCGCCGACCTCGCTCCCGTTACGAGCCTCCAGGCCCAACCTTCTGCTGGCAGCGTCACGCTGACCTGGACGGCTCCTGCTGGTGCAACCAACTTCATCGTCAAACGTAACGGCCTTGAAATCGGTGAGACCTCACAAGCCACCTATGTCGACAACACGATCGACCACGATGGTTCTTACACCTACTGCGTGACTGCCGAATATCCTGCTGGCCTTGCCGCTCCCGCTTGCGTTAACGTTGATCTCACCGATGACGTCATTGAGAACGAAGCCAGATTCGCCATCTATCCTAATCCCGTCAACAACACCCTGTATGTTGAAGGCGAGGGCGAATACACCTATATGATGTACAACGGCATGGGACAGAAGGTCGCTGAAGGCACTGCCAACGGCAACACCCAAATCAATGTCAACGACATGTCCAAGGGCATTTACTTCCTCCGCCTCTCTTCGGGCACGCAAGTGCGCGTGGAAAAGGTCGTCGTGGAATAAGACGATTCCCTTGATACAAAAAAAGGCAGCCAATCGGCTGCCTTTTTTTGTTTTTAGAGATTACAGACCTCGTTGTTTCTTGATGGTCTCGTAAGCCCCGTTGATTTCCTGGAACTTCTTCTCGGCCGCTTGCCTCACCTCTTCGCCGAGGTTGGTAACCAAGTCGGGGTGGTTTTTCTTAGCCATCTCTCGGTAAGCTTTCTTCACCTCCTCGTCAGTGGCCGAAGGCTCAACGCCAAGAATCTTATAAGCGCTGTCGGTTTCCTTGATAAACATCGCCTTCACCGAGGCGAAATCGCTGCTAGTGATGCCCATGTAATCGGAAATCGTATTGATGATACCCAATTCCTCTTGCGTGATACGGCCATCCGCATCGGCGATGCCGAACAGGTAATGCAACAACTGAAGACGCGAGGAATAGTCCATATAACGGCCCACCTGCTGGCTGACCTCATAAATAATATAGTCCTTATCCAAGATCTCGCGCAGCATCTTGATGTAGTTCTCAGCACGTTGCTGTCCGAAGTTCTGCAGGAAAAAGCGTTTCACATAATCCAACTCGGAACGTTTCACATTGCCGTCGGCTTTCATCACGGCGGCAGAAAGCACCAAAAGCGTCACGTTGAAATCACGCTTTTCCTCGGTGTTTCCAAAGGTTTCCTCCACTTCCGAACGAATCACACGAGGTCTGTTACCCGAAAAAAGAGCACCGATGGCATAGCCGATGATGCCGCCCAAGGGGCCTCCAAACGCCCAACCCAAACCCGTCAATATCAGTTTCAAGAAAAATCCCATAACAATACTTTTTGTTTCAGGCGGCAAAAGTACACAAAAATAAATACTTGGAATTGGGCAAAAACACCCTCCACAAGAAAAAAGATTTGTATTTTTGCAGTCTTTATCGGAATTCAATCAATAATCCATAACTAGAAACACATGAAAAAAGTACTGTTTTCACTACTATTTGTGACGTTGTCAGCCATGACATTCGCCCAACAATGGACTGGCATCACCAAGAGCAGTCCAGCAGATCCACAGGTCACTTTGATTTCGAGCAGCGAAAAGGAAGTCGTCGTCAACTTCACGCTGGGCGGTTTCAACCTGACCGAAGTGAGCACCCCCAACGGCATGCAGCAAATCGTCTCCGTCCCCAAGATGGCCTCGATGCTTGAAGCCGGCGCTCCCGACCTCCCTCAGTTCCCCGTGCCCGCCATCATCGGCGACAAGGCTGAGATGAAAGTGAGCGTCGTCAAGAGTGAGTTCACGGACTATCAAAACATCGAGATTGCACCTTCAAAGGGCAACTTCAGCCGCGAAATCAATCCTGAGTCTGTGCCCTACACTTATGGCGTCATGTACAGCCAGAATGCTTTCTATCCAGCTGCACAAGCCTATCTGGAGACACCTTACATCATCCGCGACTTCCGTGGCCAGAACATCATGGTACGCCCCTTCGCCTACAACCCCGTGACGAAGACCCTGCGTGTCTACCACAGCCTGACCCTCGCCATGCGTAAGGTGAGCGACAACGGCGTGAACCAAAAGGTGTCCCGCAAAGCCAATAGCAAGATGTCGGCTGAGATGGATGCCGCCTACCGTCACCGTTTCATCAACTACGAGGAAAGCGCTGCCAAATACACCTTCCTACAAGACCACGGCGAGATGCTGGTCATCTGCCCCGACCAATATATGGAGGCCATGCAGCCCTTCGTGGATTGGAAGAACCAATCGGGACGTCCCACCACCATCGTCAGTATGAGCGAGGTGGGAGGCAACAACGACAACAACATCAAGTCGTACATCCAGAACATCTACGACGACCCGAACCGTAACCTCGGCTTCATCCTCCTCGTCGGCGACTATAGCGACATCACTCCCCACTCGATGACCAGCGGCCGTTCCGACAACTGGTTTGGCCAACTCGAAGGCAACGACTACTACCTCGAAGTGCTTACCGGACGTTTCTCGGTGCAAAGCGTCAATGACGTGAACACTCATGTCAACAAGGTATTGTATTATGAGCGTGACATGCCCGAAGGCTTCACCTGGCTCAACAAGGGTGTAGGCATCGGTGCCAACGAAGGTGCCGGCAACGGTCACTATGGCGAAGCCGACTATGTGCATATGAATTATGTGCGTGACACCCTGTTGCACTATACCTACGAATCCGTTTCGCAGCGATACAGTGGTGTGGGAGGTGGTACCAGCGCCAGTGCCATCAGCGACGACGTCAACAACGGCGCCAGCATCATCAACTATTGCAACCACGGCTCACAAACTGGATGGGCCGTCGCCAGCTATAGCAACAGCCATGTGAACGCGTTGACCAACGATAACATGTGGCCTTACATCTGGTCGGTGGCCTGTAACAACGGACAATTCGACGGTAACTGCTTTGCCGAGGCATGGCTGAGAGCCACCAACAACAGCACGGGCGTTCCTACCGGTGCCATCGGCGGCATGTTCAGCTGGATCTCACAACCTTGGCAGCCGCCCATGTACGGCCAGGACGAGATGGTCGCCATCCTCAGTGAATGGAGATCAACCGACAAGTTCTGCCACACCTTCGGCGGTGCATCGCTGAACGGTAACATGTACGTCTTGGACGCTGCCCCCAGCGACAACGGCTCCACCCACAACACCTGGATCCTCTTCGGCGACCCGAGCCTGATGGTCCGCACCGACAACCCCGTCAGCATGAACCTTAGCTGCTCACCTGCCGCCTTGATGCTTGGCATGACCGAAATGCAAATCACCGCTGAAAACACCTCTTTCGGCGTCGCCACCATGATGATGAACGGCGAAGTGGTTTGCTCCGGCAACATCATCAACGGCAACTGCACGCTCCATTTCAACCCGCTGACCGAAGTCGGCACCGCTACCTTGACCGTGATAGGCTATAACAAGGTGACCGAGATCATCCCGATTGAAATCCTTCCTGCCGAAGGTCCCTTCATCACCGTGAATAGCGGCACGCCCAACTTTGCTCCCGTCAACGTGGAGACCAACCTAAGCATCAGCTTCAAGAATGTCGGCGTTGACCCAACCGACGGCACCACCACGGTGACGCTGTCGTGCCCGAGCCACAGCTTCACGCTCCTCAACGACACGGCCACTTTCGATGTATTGAACGCTGACGAAACCGTCACCCTGACCGATGCCTTCAGCTTCATCGTCACCAACGGCACCGTCGACGGCACGCGTTTCCAAATCAACATCACTATGACCGACGACTCGCACACCTGGCAAGGCAAGGTCTTCGTCACCGCAGGCCAAGCCATCCTAGGCTACGTTGATGCTACTTGGGCCGGCAACTTCACGCCTGGCGAAGTGCTGAACTTGGTTGCCAACTTCCAAAACATCGGTCACTACATGGCTACCAACGCCATCGCCACCATCAGCTGCGACAACGAGCATGTCACCATCCTCAACGACAGCATCCAAGTCGGCACCATCGACCCCGAAGGACTCGCCCTCTGTCCCTTCCAAATCGCCATCGACTCCACCTGCCCGCAGAACGAGCAAATCCCGGTGAACTTCACCTTGCATGCTGACGGCGGACTGGTTGCCCAAGGTTCTCTCGTACTGAAGAACTCCTGCGTCGTCATCGTTGAGATGGCGGACAGTTATGGCGACGGATGGAACGGCAACACGTTGAGACTGGCCTTCGATGATGGCACACCCGATCTTTCGCTCACCATGGAAAACGGTAGCAGCCAAACAGAAATCGTCGAAATCGGCAACGGTGTCCACGTCACCGTGTCATGGATCAGAGGTGATTACGCCTACGAGTGCTCATTCTCAATGAAATACGAATCGGGTGAAGTCATCTATTCAGCTAGCAGCCCGTCACAAGGCACTTTGCACCAGTTCGACTGCAACTGCAACGGTGGCCAAGCTCCCGTCATGGACTTCGCCCCTGTCGAGAACCTCATAGCCGATGTCGAAGACCCGACCGTCACGCTGACATGGGAAGCTCCTGAAGGTGCCATCAACTACATCGTCATGCGCAACGGCATCGAAATCGGACAGACGGCCGACACCACCTATGTGGATGAGACCGCCATGATGATCAACTACACCTATTGCGTCATCGCCGAGTACGAAGGCGGCCGTTCGGTGCCCGAGTGCGTCACCGTCGACCTCACCAGCCTCGACGAAAACGATGGCACGTTTGCCCTCTATCCCAACCCCACCAACAGCATCCTTTACATCAATGGTGGCGACAGCGAGTTCAACTATGTGATGTACAATGGCATGGGACAGACGGTGGCCAACGGCAAGGCCCAAGGCACTGAACAAATCAGCGTGGAGAGCCTAGCCAAGGGTATTTATTTCATCCGCCTCACCAACGGCACACAGGTGCATGTGGAAAAGGTTATCGTGAAGTAATACGAGAACCAATCAATAAAAAAATGGAGACCTCTAGAGGTCTCCATTTTTTTATTCTAGTTCAAACACCGACTCATGGTAGATGCCCTCACCCTCGATTACCGAGGTGGTGGCGAACCATCCTATGGCGTTGCAATTGGAAAAGATGTTGGTCGTGATGGCGGGAAAGGCACCCATAGCCGGATTGACACCGATGGCCAGCTTCTGCCCGATAAGAAAATACAAGTAATCCTTTGAGATGCTATATAGTTTCACCTTCACGACGTCGCCTTCGTGGAGATACGACTTGTTCATGATACCCACAGGAATCGGGATGTTGTTTTGCAGCATATCAGGGCCGTTGAAATAATAGCCGGCATAGCCTTGCATTTGGAACAGCTGAAACAGCTTCGAAGGCCTGTTCTTGAAGCGTGCCCCATTCAGATAAAGCTCCACGTTATAGACAACATCGGGATTATCCAAGGCTTGGAAATAAGGGCAGACACAAACGGCAGCCTCTTCGTCGACAAAAGGGATGCCTTCCTCGTTTAGCAAGGGCAACAATCCAATGGAATCGATGCATCTCGCATTGTCGGGCATGCGGGTGTCGGCATACATACGCAGTTCCGTATTATGAAGCGTGTTATCGGGGACACGAACGGCTATATGATACGAACGGCTCTTCCGTCCCGCCACTGAATCGGTCAAGTAGTGACCCGGATTGTCGAGCCGCTCGTAATAGTAAATGGTATCGCCTCCCCCTACCGCATACACTTCGGCGCCCATAATCATCTCCATGTCGCTGGAATAAAACTCCGACGAATAACTGAGAATGACTTCATGCTGCTTGACCTCATCCGTCAGATAGGCTTCAACGACTGGTCTTTTAAAGCCTTCAGGCACATCCATGATGATGTCCTCGGTACATGAGCAAACCAGCAGGAAAGCCGTGAATGGCAGCAAACGCAATATGTTTTTTAAAGCATTCATTATCATTTAATTAAATAAGAATTTCAATATCTGTCATCAAATATGGTTTCAGCCGAGACGACAGAAGCGGTTAAAAACCAACCTACTGCCTTGTCGGAGGGTTGTATATTGGTCGACACGTTGGCTGGCGCTCCCATCATGGGGTTGCTGCCTGTCGACATCATCAAGCTATAATAGAAATAAATGTAATTCGTCTCGATGCTGTAGAGGTCGACGCGAACCACATCGTCTATCCTCAGCTTGGACTTCCTGAAATAATAAATGGGAATTTCCTTGTTGGCCATCTGCATTTCAGGGCCGTTGACATAAAAGCCCGCATAGCCCGCCATCGGTATCACCATCCTCATGTCGTTCAAAGTGTCAGTCAACAGCGTATCGTTTTTCGAAATCATGGGCATATATACGATGGTGGAATCGGTAAGGCTTTGGAAATAAGGATATAGAAATTCGATGGTGTCGCCGAAAAACACAGTGGGAATGGAGTCGTTGAGACCATTGTAAGGCTTCAGCACCAGACTATCGATATAATCCACGTTATCAGGCAAATAACTCTCCGCGAAGAAATCCCTTATTACACCGTTGATATCGGGAGCCGTGATGCACAGCCGATACATTGTTTTTTTCTTGCCTGCCACGGGAGCCGTGAAGTAATGCCCTGGTTGGGCTGCGTCCTCCATATAGTATATCGTGTCAACGTTGTCGGTCACAAAGACGGTGGCGCCCGTCACCATGCGGATGTCCTCATTGTTGTTGTAGAAATCATCCGTATAGCTCAGAACGACCTCGTGGCATTTCACTTCGTCGGTAAACGTGGCCGCCACACCAATCATCCTTTCTCCTTCTTCCACGTCAATGATGATGTCTTCGGTACAAGAAGCCATTATCAACACCAGAAGGACAGCCATCAGTATGTCAACAACTTTCTTCATGACGCTTAGTACTTAAAGTTATAGGTGATGGAAGGCACGACGGAGAACAGGTACATGTTCTTGGTAACCATGGAGCCGTCGTCTGCCTGGTCGAAGGTGATGGCCCAGGTGTTGTGGCGTGCATAAGCGTTATACACCGACACGTTGAGTTCGTGCTGATATCTTCTATCCAGCTTGCCGAGTTTGCACGAGAAAGAAAGGTCGAGGCGGTGATAGTCGGGATAGCGGCTTTCGTTGCGATAGCCGTTATACACGGCATAGGTCAAGCCGTTGATGGTATATTGACCACAAGGGAATGTGACAGGCTGGCCGGTATTGTAAATCCAGTTGGCGGCCACGGTGATGCGCTTTGTAATGTCGTAGTTGGCGACGATGACGAAATTATGCGGACGGTCGTAGGGCGAACGGTATCTTTGGCCATGACTGATTTCTGGGATGGTACGGAACGAGCGGGAATAAGTATAGGATATCCAGCCCGTAAACTTGCCGATGGTCTTCCTGACGAGTAATTCCACGCCGTATGAATAACCTTTGCCCGTACGCAATTCACCGTCGAGCAGCAGGTATCCGTAAGTAATGGCGTTGTCCTTGAAATCGATGACATTCTTCATGTTCTTGTAATATACCTCCACCGATGTTTCAAGGGCGTCGTTGAGGAAGTTGCGGAAATAACCGAGGGCAAACTGGTCGCATTTCTGCGGCTTCACGTTGGGGCTGACGGGGAACCACACATCGAAAGGCAAGCCGCCCGTTGCCGATGAGGCCACTTGGGCATACTGTACAGTGCGCGAATACGATGCCTTAATTGAGGAGTGTTCATCCAATTGATACATGGCTGCCACACGAGGCTCGGGGTTGAATTCGGTGTTGAAGATTTGGCCCTTGCCGTATTGGATGGTGTCGGTAACGATATACATCTCGGGGTCGAAGACATAGAACTCTTCGGCGCCGATGTTCTGGAAACACGACAATCGCAGACCGGCGCGTAAAGTAAGGCGAGCCGTAGGCGTATAATCATGTGTGAAATACAAGCCATGTTCCAAGGCCTTACGCGACACCTTTTTCGACTGGTCGATCTGCAGGTATTGCGACAAGGCTCCGCCACGGTCGTCGACTTGGCCTTGCAGATAGGACTGTATGCCTGTGGTTAAGCCGAATTTCGACACATGTTCGTCGTTCCAATGCATGGCAAAGTCGTAGTTGAGGCTAAGCGCATCAGTGCCAGCCTTAATAGTGAAGTCGTAAGGACTATAGTTTAAATCGATGCTATAGCGATATCTCGACCCGATAAGAGCAAGATTGGACGTAAGGCGGTCGGAGAAAATGTGACTCCAACGCAGGGTGCCGCTAGTGTTGCCATAGCCCAAGCCTATCATTTTCTGCATGTTGAACTCATCGTGGCCATGATAGAACGACAGGAAGAGGCGGTCGTTTTTGCCCAAAGACTGCGTCACCTTGGCGTTCACGTCATAGAAATAAATATTGGATTTATTCAGGTTCTCGCCCAAGAAAGGCAGGACGAGACCGGCGTAGGTGGTTCGTCCGGCGACCATCACCGAGGTTTTGTGATTGAACAAGGGGGCTTCAAGCATCAAACGGCTGGTTACCAAACCTATACCGCCTTGTATCCCAAAGCGTTTGGGCATCTCGTCTTTCACCGTCACATCAAGCACAGAGGAAAGGCGGCCACCGAAATTGGCAGGGATGTCTCCCTTATAGAGGGTGGCGTCCTTCACCACATCGTTGTTGAAGACCGAGAAGAAGCCAAGAAAATGCGAGGCGTTGTAGATAGGAGCGCCATCCAAAAGGATAAGGTTTTGGTCGGTGGCACCACCGCGCACGCTGAAGCCCGACGAGCCTTCCGATGCCGACTGCACGCCCGGCAGCAAGGTGATGCTCTTGATGACGTCCACCTCGCCCATCAGCGCGGGAATCTTTTTGATGGTGATCATGTCGAGGGTCTGCACACTCATCGCCATAGCAGTCACGTTGCGGTCCTTGCGCTCGCTGGTCACCTCAACCTCCGAAAGCTTCTCAGACTCGGGCTGCAGTTTCACGTTGAGTGTTTGCGGCTTGGCGGTGATATTCACCTTTTTGTTGACTGTGGTATAGCCTACATAAGAGATGCGCAACGTATGTTCGCCCAGAGGCAGATCCAATTCATAGTGGCCTTTCTCATCGGTGGTAGTACCCAATTGCGTTTTCTCTTCATAAATGGAGACGCCAATCAAGGTTTCGCTGGACTCGGCATCCTTGACAACACCCGAGAGTCTTCCTTTCTGCTGTGCAAACACACTGAATGTCAGAGCAAAAAGACAAATTATCGATAGAATGATTTTTCGATGCATCGTTTTTGTGATAAAATTTGGGCAAAGATACAAAATAACTTTGATACGGAGGGGTTTAGGTCCATTTCACTCCAAGATTTTATATCCCAAGCGGCTCATCTTCTCCACTTCCAACGACGGCTGCCCAAATTCCTCGGTAACTTTGCCCAAAAGCAGATACACGCCGTCGCCTTGGAAAGGCCACGCCTTCAAAGTTTGCAGGAAATGCACCGTATCGAAGGCCTCGCCCGTAACGTCCACGAAGGTGCCGAGGGCCATGGTGTCACCCTTGCAGGTACGCACATACTTCACCGTGACCAGCTTGCCCAGCATCCGATAATGGCTACCCACGAAATGCAGCATCTGCGAGGCCATCAGCTCGCCTCGGAACTTGGTCTTCAGCAGGTCGAACCAGGTTAAGGAAACGGGGAAGCCATAGAGTTCGATTTCGTCATAAGCATTTTGCAAGGCGTTGGTCGTGAAATCGGGGAACTCGAAATGCTGGTTCTCGATCCGGAACAGCGTCTCGGGCTGTTCTTTCTTGCCTTCGCTCTTGTTGAGATGCGCCTGCCACAGCAGTTCTGCCTTGGTTTTCTTTGTGAAACTGAAAGCGCCGCCACGGATAAGCAAGACGATTTGTTCCAAGGTGAACGACACCCGCGCCATGAAGTCGTCAAGGCTGACGAAAGGCCCACGCGTCTCTCGTTCGGCAAGAAAACGCTCCACAAAATGCTGTTCCATGCCTTGCAGATGCACAAAACCCATGAAGATAGTCCTACCGTTTAACGTGGTGAGGTAGCTGCTGCGGTTGACACAAGGCAGGTGCACTTTCGCGCCCATGCGACGCGCCTCGTTGAAATAGAACCAAGTCTGGTAGAAGCCACCAAAGTTATTGATCACCGCCACCTGAAACTCCAGCGGATAATGGCTCTTCAGATAGAGGCTCTGATAGCTCTCCACGGCATATGACGCCGAGTGCGCTTTGGAGAAGGAATAGCCCGAAAACGACTCAATCTGTCGCCACAGCTCACGCACCAATTCATCGGGATAGCCCTTGGCCTTGCAATTGTCGAAGAAGCGTCGCGTCACCGCCTCAAACTCCGACTTGTCGCGCATCTTGTGCCCCATCATGCGACGCAGCACGTCGGCCTCGGCCAGGTCCAAGCCGGCAAAGTAATGCCCAACCTTGAGCACGTCCTCTTGATAAATCATCACGCCATAGGTCTCAGCCAAGAGTTCCTTCAGCAGCGGATGCTTGTAGTCCACCGTCTCGGGATGGTGGAAGCGGTGGATGTATTCGCGCATCATACCCGATCGTGCCACGCCCGGCCTGATGATGGAACTGGCCGCCACCAAGGTCTTGTAGTCGGAGCAACGCAACTTGCGCAACAGGCCACGCATGGCAGGGCTCTCGATGTAGAAGCAGCCGCAGGTCTCGGCCTTAAGTAGCTGCCGACGAATCAGTTCATCCTGCTTCAGTGCGTTGATTTGGTGGATGTCGATACGGACGCTACGGTTGCGTTCCACCATCTCCACCGCGTCGCGGATGTGGGCGATACCGCGCTGGCTGAGGATGTCGACTTTAATCAGCCCGACTTTCTCAGCGGAATACATGTCGTATTGCGTCGTCGGGAAGCCTTTGGGCGGCAGGTCAAGGGCGGCGTAATCGGTGATGGGATGCTCTGTGATAAGCACGCCACCGGCATGGATGGAGCGCTGACGTGGGAAGTCGCGGAGGCGTTCAGCAAGGGCGAGGATGTGGCACCCCAACTCGCTCTGACGGGCAAAAGCCTCGGGGTTGCGTTCCATCTGGTCGATTTCACCCTTGGGCAGGCCGAACACCTTGCCCAGCTCACGGCAGAGCGAGTTCTCCTGGAAGGTGACCGTCGCGCCGAGCAAGGCCACATGCTCCGTGCCATATTTCTCGAAGATGTGTGCGATGACTTTGTCGCGGTCGCGCCACGAGAAGTCGAGGTCGAAGTCGGGCGGGCTGCTGCGTTTGGGGTTGAGGAAACGCTCGAAGTAGAGGTCCAGCTCGATTGGGTCCACGTCGGTAATCTTCAGGCAGTAGGCCACCACGCTGTTGGCACCGCTGCCGCGTCCCACATGGTAGAAGCCTTCTTCCATGGCGAAGTGCACGATCTCCCAAGCGATGAGGAAATAGGCGCAGAAGCCCATCCGCTCGATGATATCCAGTTCCTTCTCTATGCGGCGGTAGGCGGTCTTGTTGGTAGCCCCATAACGATACAGCATTCCCTCAAAAGCTTTTTGGCGCAGCAACTCTCGGTCATCGTACACGTTGCCCGTGAAGGTGCGTTTGTTTTTCACGCTCGCGTCCATACTGATTTCGCATTGCTCCAAGAGCCGCTCCGCGTTCTCGATGAGTTGCGGATAGAGCGCAAAAGTCGTTTTCAGCCGTTCGGCGGGCAAAAATATCTCATCGAGAGCGGCACAAGCCGAAGGCTCCAAGCGAGAAATCAGCGCGTTTTCGTCGATGGCGCGCATACATTGGTGCAACTGGAAGTCAGCCTCTTCCGCAAAGGTGACGGGTTGCATGGCGACGAGTTTGTCGAACGACTCGCAGGAGAACAACTTGGTTAGTTGCGAAAAGCGCACACCGAGGTATTCGTTCGCTTTCAGTTGGTTCTGCCTCCGTTTTCCGAAGGGGTAAATTACAAAGACATTCTCCCAGTCTGGAGCAATTTCGGGATAAGGCTGCTTGGTAAGGTTATGATGCGTCAAGAAGCGGTTCAGTTCGGCGAAGCCTTCGTTGTTTTTGGCCAAGGCGACATAGAGCAGCTCGTTGCCATTACGCACCTCCACACCCACGACGGGCCTAATGCCTTGTTTCTGGCATTCGAACACGAAGTCGGCGGCACCCATCGTCGTGTTGATGTCGGTCAAGGGCAAGACGGCATAGCCGAGCGCGGCGGCCCTTGTGACCAAATCCGCAACCGGCATCGTGCCGTAGCACAGGCTGTAATATGAATGAGTGTTCAGTTGCAAGTTGTTCAGTGAGCAGTTAGGAATGAGGAGTGTGGAGTAGGGACGCAACGCTTGCGTCCGTCATGTATGTTATGGCAGTTTAGCCTGCGGCACAATGAATGATTTGTTCGCCGAAACGCAGTTTGATCTTATCCATAGCGGCATAGAGGTTCGTCAGTTCCATGTTGTCATCAAACAAGGCCAGCTGCGGCGCCCCGCTGACCAATTCGCTGAAGCGCACACCCACCAAGCGAATCATCATCCGTCGGTTGAAGAGGCGGTCGAAGATGCCGTTCACCGTCTCGCGCAGCACGTGGTCGAAGGCGGTGTAAGGGATGCGCTGCTGCATGTCGTGCGTGTCGAAATTGGAATAGCGTATCTTCAACGTCACACAGCCCGTCAGTTTGCCTTGCGAGCGCAGGTCGAAGCCGAGGCTCTCCACCATGCGCGCCAGGCATTGCCGGATGGTTGTCACGTCGATGGTGTCTTGCTCAAACGTCCTTTCCTTGCTGATGGACTTCCGCTCCTGATAGGGACAAACGGGGGTGCTGTCGTGGCCGTTGGCTTTCTTCCAGATGTCGAGACCGTGTTTGCCCATGGCGCGTTCCATGGCGAGTGGCGGCAGGCGACGCAGCGTGCCGATTTTCTCGACGCCCATCGAGCGAAGCAAAGCGTAGGTCTTCTCCCCCACCATCGGGATCTTCTGCACCGACAGCGGGTCGAGGAAGTCATTAATATAAGGTGTGGGCACCTGCAGCTCGCCATTGGGCTTGGCCTGCCCCGTGGCAATCTTCGAGACGGTCTTGTTTTCCGACAAGCCGAACGAAATCGGCAGCCCCGACTCCTTGATGATGCGTTGCCGCAGCTCGTGCGACCACAACTGGCAGTCGTGGAAGCGGTCCATGCCCGTGAGGTCGAGATAGTGTTCGTCGATGGACATCTTCTCGTAGACGGGCGCACTGTCGGCGATGATGTCAGTGACCAAACGGGAATAACGGCTATAAAGCTCCATGTCGCCACGGATGAAGACAGCCTGCGAACAAAGTTGTCGCGCCATGCGCATCGGCATAGCCGAATGCACGCCAAACTTTCTAGCCTCATAGCTGCACGTCGAAACCACTCCCCTATCCGACATGCTGCCCACAATGACGGGCTTGCCCTCCAGCGATGGATTCACCAAACGTTCAACCGACACGAAAAAAGTGTCCAAATCCAAGTGCAAAATCGTCCTTTCCATACTTCGACAAGCTCAGTATTAGTTGTTTTTTCTCTTTTTTTGCCCAAAATGCTTGTATATTCCAAAAAAGTTGTACTTTTGACGAGTTTTTAATCAAAATCTCCGCCGTAAATTTAATCAAATTATTAATATGTACTTCAATTCGAACATAAAATTTTTGCGTAAGCATCGCAACCGCACCCAAGACGATGTGGCTTTCGCCCTCGACATGAAGCGTTCCACGCTGAGCGGCTATGAAAACGGTGTCTCCGAACCCAACCTCGAGGCCTTGGCCGCCTTCTCCAAGTATTTCGGCATCGCCATCGACACTTTGGTGAAAGTCGACCTGAGCAGCATCAGCCCGAGCCAGCTTTTACAGCTCGAGCGCGGCTACGACGTCCACCTCAAAGGCAGCAACCTGCGCGTGCTGGCCACCACCGTCAACGATGACAACAACGAGAACATCGAGCTCGTCAACGAGAAAGCCAAGGCAGGCTATGCCACGGGCTTCGCCGACCCCGAATACATCAAGGTGCTGCCAACGTTCACCATGCCCTTCCTCTCGCGCGACCGGAAGTACCGCACCTTCCAGATCAGCGGCGACTCGATGCTACCCATCCCCGACGGATCCTACGTCACCGGCGAGTATGTCGTCGACTGGACCTACATCCGCAGCGGCCAGCCTTACATCGTGCTCACCCAAGACGACGGCATCGTCTTCAAGATCGTGGACAACAAAATCGAGCACGAGAACAAGCTCACGCTCAGCTCACTCAACCCGCTCTATCATCCCTACGACCTGCCCGCCGCGGATATTAAAGAGGTGTGGAAGTTCGTGCATTACATCAGCGCCGAGATGCCCGAGCAACGCGAGAACCACTTCCGCGAGGAACAGTTGATGAAGACCGTGCAGGAGCTGCAACGCAAAGTGGAAGAGATCCAGCTGAGGCTGAATATCTGAAAATTGTGTATTTTTGCCGCCCGATGATCTACCCGACCAACTACGAACAAAAAATCGGCTTCGCCGGCATCCGGCAGATGCTCTCCGACCACTGCATCAGCCCCATGGGACTGGAGCGCGTGGAGGCTATGGCTTTTTCGGCCAAAAAAAGCGCCATCCTCGAGAGCCTGGAGCAAACCGAGGAGTTCATCGGCCTCTTGCAGACTGGCGTGCCCTTCCCCATGCGCGACTTCCACGACCTGCGCGAGGCCTTCCACAACATACAAATCGACGGCACCTGCCTCAGTGTGGAGGACTTGTTTGCCTTGAAACCTTCGCTGAATGTGGTGGAGGCCATCCTGCGCTACGGCCACTCTGAGAGCGCCGAGGCCACGCCACGGATCAAGGCACTGATTGAGGATATCTTCATCGAACGCAGCATCTTCACCGAGGTCAACCGCCTCGTCGACGACAAGGGCGAGATCCCCGACAACGCCTCCACCGAGCTGTTGGAGATACGCCAGAGCATTCGCCGTAAGCAAGGCGGCATCGAGAAGCGCATCCGACAGATCATGGGTGATGCCAAGACAGCAGGATGGGTCGACGCAAAAGCGGAACTCACCGTACGCGACGGACGCCTCGTCATCCCCGTGAAGGCAGGTGACAAACGCGCCATCCGAGGCTTCATCCACGACGAGTCGGCCACGGGACAGACCGTCTACATCGAGCCTGCCGAGATCTTCGACACCTCCAACGAGATCAAGGAGCTAGAGTATGCCGAACGTCGCGAGATACACCGCATCCTGTTGGCATTCACAAGGCTACTCCGACCTTATCTCTCCGAGCTGCGTAAGGCTTGGAACTTGTTGGGGGCCTTGGATTTCATTCGTGCCAAGGCTTTGTTGGCCAACGAAATCGGCGGCGTGAAACCCGAAATCATAGAGACACCTTATATCAACTGGCAGCAGGCGCGTCATCCTCTCTTGGAGCGCAAGCTGAAAGCCCAAGGCAAACAAATCGTTCCTTTGGACTTGAAACTCGACAAAAGCGAACGCATCCTTGTCATCAGCGGTCCCAATGCGGGCGGTAAGTCGGTGTGCCTGAAAACCACCGGCCTGCTGCAATACATGCTGCAATGCGGATTGATGCCGCCCATGCGCATCGATTCGCAATGCGGCTTGTTCGAGAGTCTTTTCATCGACATCGGGGATGAGCAGTCTATCTTGGACGACCTCTCCACCTACAGTTCTCACCTTATTAATATGAAGGCCCTGCTGGAGAACGCCGACGAAAAGACCCTGTTCCTCATCGACGAGTTCGGCGCGGGCACGGAGCCACAGTTAGGCGGTGCCATCGCCGAGGCCATCCTATTAGAAATCAACAAGAAGCAAGCCTTCGGTATGGTCACCACGCACTATGCCAACCTCAAGCTCTTGGCCGACAACCACGAGGGCATCGTCAACGGCGCCATGCTGTTCGACACGCGCTTCATGCAGCCCATGTACATCATGATGACGGGCAAGCCCGGCTCGTCGTTCGCCTTCGAGATTGCCAAGAAAATCGGATTCCCGAGACAGATACTTGACGATGCCGCTAACATCACCGGCGACCAACACCTCAAGTTCGAGAAGCAATTGCAGCAACTCGAAGTGGACAAGAAAGCCATCCGCAAGAAAGAACAAGAGCTACGCATCGCCGACCAGCTGCTCACAGAGGTGGTAGACAAATACAAAGGCCTACTCGCCGAACTCGAAGGCAAGAAGAAGCAATACCTCCGCGAGGCCGCTGCCGAGGCACAAGAGCTGATACAGAAAGCCAACAGTCAGATCGAGCGTACCATCAAAGAAATCAAGGAGGCGCAGGCTGAGAAGACCAAGACCAAGGAGATACGCCAGAACCTAGAAAAGACCAAGGAGGAGATTGCCAAAAAAGCCAAGGAGGTGGCCGAAGAGAAGAAGAAAGAAGAAGCCGAGGTGGTGCTCAAGGTGGGCGACACCGTATGTATCGACGACATGCAGGTGGTGGGCGAAATCCTGTCCATTAGCGACACCGACGCCACCATCCTCTTCGACAGCATACGCCTCCGCACCAGCCCCGACAAACTCCGCAAGGTGAGTCGTGCCGAGGCACGCAAGACGCAGCGCCTCTGGCAGAACGGCATCGCCGCCGACCTCAGCGAGAAGGCCGAACACTTCGACCTCACCTTGGACATACGCGGCAAGCGCGCCGAGGAGGCCTTGGACATCGTGGACAAATACCTTGACGAAGCCAAACTCCTTAGCATTAAAGAGGTTAGCATCCTCCACGGCAAGGGCAACGGCATCTTGCGCAAACTCATCCGCGAGAAGCTCAGCCACATACGTGAGGTGGAGCGCTTCTGCGACGCCTCGTTGGAGACAGGTGGAACGGGGATTACCAGAGTGTACTTTGCTTGACGCCCCTTCCTTGCTTTGTCTTTGACAAATATGTGTGCCGAAAACATCTATTTTTTATTCTTTGTTTATTCAAAACAATTTGATATTTTCGCGGCGCGAAATGGTACAACGTACACTTGCATAACTATAAGAAAATCAAAATATTAAAAATAAACCCTATATGAAAACAAAGAAAAGTGTTACACTATTACTCGTTCTCATCTTATTTGGATTGGCAAATGCCTTAAAGGCTGAAGACTGGAGTGGTACGATCAGCGGTCGAACCATATACTCCAACACCACGGTCTATCTAACAGGGGATGTATCTGTTACGGGGCAAATCACAATTGCATCGGGAGCGACGCTCACCATCAATGCCTACAATGGCAACAGGCAAATCAACAAGTCTTTTAACACCTCCACCCTTTTTTATGTTGAATCGGGAGGAGGGCTTGAGATTTATGGCAATTCCTATCATGTGACTATTGACTGCGGCTATGTGTACAGCACTTCTTACGATGCCTACACAAGCGTGATAAGCAATGGTAAAAGTGGGAGAATAATTGAATGCAAAGGCGATCTCACCCTCAACAAAGTCACTTTACAAAACTCATCAAATACAAGCGGTTCGGGAAACTGCTTGTATTTCACCAATAATGGAAATTCTGCGAATCTGCGCACCGTTAACCTCACGGATGTGATTATCCGTGGATGTAAGGCAAGTGGAGGTCCGGCGGTACATTTCGTCAATGATGACTACCATAATGCCACTTTCACCAGAGTGGAAATATCTGGTTGCTATGCGACAGGTGCCGGCAATGATTTTGGCTGTATTATCCGTGAAAACGGAGGCGCCCGAGTCAACTTGACTTTGGACAATTGCCACATCCACCACAACCACTCAGAAAATGCAGGAGGTGCTGTAGGTTGGAACGCAGCAGGTCTCTCCGACAACAAATTGGTCATCAAAGGCAATACCGAAATCGACAATAATGTGGCCTCTCAAATCGGCGGTGGCCTCGTCATTGAGGCAAGAGCCGAGATTCAATCAGCCAACATCCACCACAATACAGCAGGACGTGGCGGCGGCATCTTCATGAAGACCTACGACGGCAACCAAGAGAGCTTCAGTGGTGATGGCTTTAACCTGACGGTCTCGTCGGGCGTCACGATTCATGACAACACGGCTACCCTATATGGCGGTGGCGTGGCTATGGAAATCTTCAAGTCCAACGACATCGGCTTCAACCCTGCCGGGGAAGCCATTAGTCCGGAATACAGGTTTGAAGTTGCTGGAGGCGAAATCTATAACAACAAGGCCCCTCAAGGCGGAGGTGCGGCCTTCTTGGACAAGGCTCCCAAAAAGCACTACAACGGCAGTATATGGAGCGGAGAATACGTGCGCAACGTAGTCATCAGCAGTGGTAGCATCCACGACAATACTTGCACCGCCACCTCTTCAGACACTCAAGGTGCGGGCATCTATATCCGCAAATACGAAGACACAGAAATCAGTACCAATACCGGCGACACATATAACTACACCGCAGCCGGTGGTGCCGGCACCATAACGGTAACTGCTTCGGGCGGCAATGTCTACAACAACAAGTCGTGCAACAACTACTCCAACGGCATTGGCGGCGGTATCTATATCAATAATGAGATTCCTCAAGCACCTTACAATAGTGTCTGTAGCGTAATTATCAGCGGTACCTCATTCTACGGCAACGAGAGCGACAGCCACGGTGCCGGTATCTACCTCACCAACGGTAGCGTCACAATGAGTAACGGCTATATCGGACAAAGTGGCAACCCGAACAAGACCTACAATGGAAACGGTGCGGGCCTCTACATTGATGGAGGAAACTTCTCATTGAGTGGGGGCGAGGTTTGCGGCAATTTCGCCACAGGCGATGGCGGAGGCTTTTATGTGAATGACGGCACCTGCACAATGACCAACGGTTATATCCATGACAACGATGCCACAGGAAACGGCGGTGGCGTTTACATGAACGGAGGTGATTTCACGCACACCAAAGGCGAAATCGGGAAATCCTCAGAGAATCCCAACACTGCCATCAATGGTGCAGGCGTCTATATGAACGGTGGCACATACAAGATGAGCGGTGGATACAACAATGGCAATGCTGCCATGAGCAACGGTGGCGGCGTTTACATGGCAGGCGGCAGATTCGAATTTTCAGGAGGCCATATCGGTTATCCTAACATCAAATACAAAAACACCGCTATCAACGGCGCAGGCGTCTATATGGCTGGTAGCGGCGAGTTCGACATGACGGGAGGCTCTATGAGATGTAATCACGCCACTGGCAACGGCGGTGCCATTTATATGGAAGGCGGCCAATGCCATGTATCGGGCGGCAATATCGGAAGCTCGGGAGGACTCTATTACTGCAACAAAGCCGTCAAAGGCGGCGGCATCTACTCCGAAGGCGGTTCTGTAGACATCTCCAACGGCAATATCAACTACAATAGGGCTGACTACGGCGGAGCCATCTATGCCGATGGCGGCACCATCGATTTTTCCAACGGCACTATCTCTGAAAACTCTGCCACAGAAGCTGGCGGCGGCATCTACGTCGACGAAGACGGAGTGATGACACTGAAAGGTTCATCCACCTTGTCGAAAAACCATGTCCCTGCTGGCAAAAACGGTGGCGGCGTCTACCTACTCGGTGTGATTACCGTGGGCGACGAGCCTACCAAGGCCCTGGGCACCATCACTGCTCAGGACAACTACGCAGGTAGCAGCTATCAAGGCGCCAGCAACCGTAACAACATCTATCTGGCCAATCCCGTTGCCCTCCCGTACACCAGCATCGAGCCTCACAAAGGCGTCATCACCCTTGTCGAAAACGGCATCAACTCCACAAGCTCGAAGGTGGGCTTCAGTGTACCGCGCAACCTCGTCCCTGTACTATACTGTAACTACTCCTCCACCAGCCACGCCTATTTGTCCAAATTCTCCACTGGTGGTGACTATGCTGGCGTCGTCTTCGATGACAGCGAAAGCTACAAGGCTGTGTACGGCCCCTATAATCCTTTCTTCGACCCTAACCATGTATACCTCTATGGTTTCTGGCCCGACAACGTCACTGCTGAGCCTAGCGGTTTCTCCATCGACAACATCGATTCGGCCGAGGACCTCGCATGGCTCATTTCTCGAGTGAACGGACTCAACGGACAAGCAGCCACTTCTTACGAGAATGACTCCATCGTCCTTACTGCCGACCTTGACATCAGCCGCTATGGCTGGGTTGCCGTAGGCACCGAGACTTATCCCTTTAAGGGCACTTTCCTCGGCAACGGGCACACCATCGACGGCATCATCACATTAGTTTACGAAAACTTTACCGAATACGGACTGTTCGGCGTTGTCAACAACGGCTCCGTGCAAGATGTGTTCCTGAAGAACGCTTCCTATACGCTTATCGATAAAGCCGACCTCGTCATCGGTGGCTTAGCCTCTCAACTGAAAGGCAGTGCCTCCATTCTTAACAGCGAGGCACAAGTGGACATCGTCTCACTCAACAGCGGCTCCATCATGGGTGGCCTTGTCGGTCGCATGGAAAGCAACGGTGGACTGATGCCTTTTGTACACTCTTCCATCGCTGTCGGCGAGATGGATGGCTACCTCATGGGCGGCCTTGTCGGACAGAACCAAGGTGGTGAAGTGAAAAACAGCTTCGCCAACGTGAAGTTCACCAACCACGGAAGCAACACTTACGTTGGTGGCTTGGCCGCCGAAAGCACGGGCGCGTTCGAAAACTGCTATGCCCACGAAAGGACGGGCAGTAGCCACGGCAGTTTCTACGGCTCGTTGGTCGGCGACAACGGCGGCACTGTGAGCTTCTGTTACGCCAACAACACACCTTATTATAATAACGGCACTGCCCCGACCAGTCACGGCCTCTACGCCGATAACACACAAGTACCATACCTCTATAAACGCCGTGACAACCAAGTCGCCCTGGCTAGTGGTGAGAGCAACAAATACTTGCCCACAGAAGACGGCGTCGACAAGCAGATGCTCGTCGCCCTCAACCGTTGGGTCGATACCATGAACATTAAACACTCGGGTGACTTTGCCAAGTGGATGCGTCCGACAACGAAATCCATCAACGACGATCTGCCGCTGCTCAAGATGCGTTCCGTTGACGCCGTGGCCGGCACTCTTAGTGATTCCTATCTCGCCTACGGTCCCGTTAACGACCGCATGGCCGACTACGCCGATGACAACCAAGCAGCCATCCTGCTTTATCGCAACAACACCAGCGTAAACGGCAACAACGGTGCCGCTGCGAAGCTCTATGTTGCAGAAGACGTGGCCTTGATTCAGAACAGCAAACTCAATGCCTACGTCGGCATTACCCTCGACAACTCGGCTGGTGTCAACGGTGCATACGCTGACTACTTCGACCCTGAGGCAGACGCGCCCATCGACTGGCATATGTTCTCGACTTCACTCACCGATGCACCTTTAGGCATTGACTACACCGACACTGACTCGCACGAATTCGACTGGGGACATCCTGCCAACATGCCATATTATCGCTTCTACCCTGAAGACAACTCAAGGCATGGTTATTTCCCAAGCCACACCTACAACGAAGATTACCCGACCTCCGACATGACACTCACGGGCTTCCCTGGTAACTATTATGGCGAATGGGACTTCTACTGCTACCATGAGCCCGCCACGCACTGGATTAACTTCAAGCGTAACAAAAACAGTCACTGGCAGTTGTATGACGACGACCATTCGCAAATCGAATACAACAACGAGTCAAAACTGGTCCAAGGCAAAGGATATTTGGTGGCCACAGTGGATCCTACCTTCCTTCAGGCCTACGGCACCTTGAACGATGCCAACGTAAAGATTCCGTTGACCTATTCAGAAGTGCCCAACCGCAGAGGCTACAACCTCATCGGCAACCCCTACCAAGCCTATCTCGATTTCGATGCTTTTGCAGAACTAAATGGCGGTTTGTGGGGTGGCAAGGAACATGCCAGTTATACCATCCTTGACGAGGACTCCACCAAGTATGTCACCTACGCCTACGGTTCATCCTTGAATCCGTTTGCTGGTGGGCAATTCATCCACCCGCACCAAGGCTTCTTTGTCCAAGTGAGCGCTAACGACACAGCAAGATTTACCCCTGACATGCGCAATGCCGACAATGACCTTGGCGTCACTTTCCGCAATCGCCGCCCCGCCTATCCTCTGGTGAACCTCATCGCAAAAGAGGCCAACGGCAACAGCGACATTGTGACCGTCGAATTGGGACGTCCTGACCGCGGCGGTGCTTTGCTCATGCATGAACTGAGACTAGGCAAGGGTCGCATCTGGTGCAGCTACGAGGACCATGACTATACCATCGCCTTCACGCAACCCGGCATAACTGAAGCTGCCATCCGCTTTGAAACCTCTAGTAGCGCAACCTACACGATGACTTGGAACACGCAAAACGGCGAATTCAGTTACCTACACCTCATTGACAACCTAACAGGTGCCGACATTGACTGCCTTACCACGAGCGAATATATCTTCACCTCCAGACCTTCCGACTACAAGAGCCGCTTCAAACTTGTGTTTGGCTACACTGGCATCGAGGAGTCTGAGCCTGCCGAAACATCGTCCACATTCGCCTTTATCATGGGCGACGAACTCGTGGTGAACGGCGACGGCACCTTGCAGTTGTTTGACATTAGCGGGAGACAGATTGCCAGCAGCAAACTTATGGGACAGCAAAACACGCTGAACTTGCCCGGCATGGCTAACGGCATCTATATGCTCCGCCTTACTCAAGGCAACAGCACTAAAATCCAGAAATTAGTCATCAGCAAATAACCCTTAAATCGACAATATTATGAGACACAATAATAAGCTCAATCGTATGAAAAAGGTATTCGGTATCATAGCCATAACCCTGATGATGGCCTTGCCGTCCCAAGCGCAGATATTTTACACGCAAGAGGATTTAGACACACTCCGCATAGAGCAATGGGAGGATGCCGGCTTGATTGTCCCCATCCACTTGCAGGACTTTGACCAATCCGAATTGTACCTGCCCATAGGCGACGGTGCTTTCGTGCTTGCCGCTCTGGGTGGTGCCTACTTGCTAGGCAGGAAACGCAAGAAAGAGGAATAAGGCATTCCCTACAGTACAAAAATAAATCAGGCAGAGATGATACTCTGCCTGATTTATTTTGTGTTTCTCCCCTATCTTATTTCTTCTTAATCAGAGAGACAAGCCACAAGAGCACAACGGATCCAACGGTACCGACCAAAAGCTGGCCCCAGAAAGAGCCACTGACAGGAAGACCGATGATACTGAAAATCCAACTGCCCAAGAAACCGCCGACAACGCCGACAATGATGGCCATAATCAGACCCAGGCCGTAATTCATGAGTTTACCGGCGATGATACCTGCCAAAGCGCCGACAAGGATTGATACTAACATTCCCATAATGTAAGGATTTAAAGATTTATAATTTAATGATTTAAGATTTGTTCATTAAGTTGGCTATCTCCGCATTCTGCTCCTCGATGTAACTCAGCACCTCCTCCCTGCCCTGCTTTTTCTCCGATGAGGTGATGAAGATGGGCGGCAATTCCTCCCAATTTTCCAATAGCTTTGTCTTGAGTGCCTCCACGTTGCGGTTCAGCTCAGCATTCGACACCTTGTCAGCCTTAGTGAAAACGATGCAAAAAGGCACTTGGTTTTCGCCCAACCATTCCATGAAGCCCTGGTCGTTGTTCTGTGGCTCAAGGCGCGAGTCGACCAAAACGAAGGTGGACACCAGATTGCGGCGACGGGTGATGTAGTTGTTAATCATGATACGCCACTGTTCACGCGTCTTCTTCGAGTGTTGGGCATAGCCATAGCCCGGCAGGTCAACGAGATACCAAGCGTCGTTGACAATGAAATGGTTGATGGCCACCGTCTTGCCTGGCACCGATGAAGTCTTGGCCAAGCCCTTACGTTGTACCAGCATGTTGATGAGTGATGACTTGCCCACATTTGAGCGGCCAATGAAGGCGTATTCGGGGATGTTGTCGTTGGGCAAAAACTCGAAACGGGTGTTGCTCATCAAAAACTCGGCTTTCGTGATGTTCATGGCTGATGGTTTTATTTTGTTAAGTGTAAGGGTGTTTCGTCATTGTTGTAGGTCAGGTGACGCTTCACCTTTTCTTCAAATATATCACTAATAGTCAACAAGATACCAGTCTCCTCCACCTTACCAAAGCCTGGATTAAGCGCTGTGCCAAACGAACGCAGCGTGGCTGAAAGGCTCATGTAGGCATTCACCAAAGGCGGCACCGCTGCACCACGTTCTCGCACCTGCTTCACTAAAATCTTGTAGTCATCATGATAGTTGTCGGCAGTGAAGATGCTGGCGAGCCATTCGGGGTCGGTGAGGATGGGCAGGTTCAGTTCAGGGCGCACCGTGACAAGGTTGTCCTTGTCAGGGAAGTGCTTCTGCATGAAGTACAGGATCATATCACGCGAGGTACGTTCGAGTTGGGGATACATAGTCACCTTGCCGAAATAATACTTCGCCTCTGGATAAATGTCAATGAGTGAGCCTAAGCCATCCCAAAGGTTATCCAAGGAATAAAGGCCTTTCGAAAGGCTCTTAGACGGCTGGTAATCAGGCTGTACGAACGAGCGACCTAATTCAATAGTATAGGGCAGATAGTCCTTGACAAACTTGTCGGAATAGAGGAACAGCTCGCTGGTGGGCGTGTTGACCTGACCTTTGTCATCAACGGGCAGGTGGTCGCAAAGCAGGAAGCGGTAGCCTCCTACGATGGCGCGATCCGTGGGGTTCCACACGATGAGTTGATAGAAGAAATTCTCGTCGCGGGTGTCGAACTCATCGATGTCGCAGTCGAGGCCTGTGCCACCGCCCGAGTCACGGAAGCTGATTTCGCGCAGGCGGCCGATCTCACGCATAATATTGGGGGATTCGTGAGCTGAAAGCACATAGATCTCATTCCCTCCGTTGTTGGTCTTGCGGAAGAATTTCTCTTCGGTGAGTTCCTCCATGATGGCTGCAACCGGCACTGGTGCAATAATCTCTTTCATCATATCGTGTATTCTTTTTCAGTGTCAAAAGTTTGGTTAGGGTCGTTCGGCAACTGGTACGAGAACCTACGTAGCTTCTCGGCCCATTCGGCATCCGAGAAACGGCGGTCGAAGGTCTGGTAAGGGATGGGCTTGCCGAAGGTGATAGTCAGTTGCTTGTTGCGTTGCTTGAAGAACTCGTCGACAAGGAAAGCCATCTCTATGTTCACCTTGATACCCAAACGTTTACGGAGCCTCGCTAGATTGTAGAAGAAGTTCGAGTTACGACCTTCGATGTGAACAGGGACAATGTCGCGTTGATAGGCTTTGGACTTGGTGACAAAGGTCTTTTTCCAGTCGAGGTCCATAATCTTGCCACCTTTGGCTTTGCGCGAGCAAAGTCCGAAGGGAAAATAGCAGATGGTGGCATCGCCAGCGAAGGTCTCGTTGAAAAGCCTCAGGTTTTCCTCACGATCGGCCGTGGCATTGCCCACCTTACTGACAGGGATGAATATCGGGCGCAGGTTCTTCACGAACATCAGGAAGTCGTTAACCGGCGTCAGTGTCTCTCCCCTATGGTTGCCCACCGCGCCTATGAGAGCGATGCCGTCGAGACCGCCCAAAGGATGGTTGGAAGCTACCACGACACGGTCGCTAGCCATCAGGTTATCAACACCTTCCAACACCACGTCAAGATTGAAATCGGCCACCACCGCATTGATGAAGTCGAGGCCTTCCTTGTCGGCATATTTGGTCAAGATCTCGTTGATGTCGTCCTCATGCAACAAGCGTTGAATCTTACGAAACAACCATTCGGGCATGTATTTCATCAACTTGGGCACCTTGGCCGTGAAGATTTTCCTGAGGTCGATCAGGTTGCTTTGCTCCGTTTCCATAATCGAACGTTTCTCTACAATCGGCAAAAATAGTAAAAAGAGGAAAATTATTCACTTTTGGGGGTAAAAAACGCTAAAAGCGGGATTTTCGGTGAGGTTTTCAACAATTTTCTCCTATTCATTCTCAGTCTGTTAACAAGTTTTAAACAAGTTATGAACAAGATATGAACTAGAAACAACGAAGTTATCAACAATTACGGTTGAAAACTATTTGTGGGATAAAGTGTCAAAAAATGGGAGAAAATGCATAGTTTTGCACCATTAAATCACATGAGAGAGAAATGAGCTATCCAGTAGGACATTTTAACTGCAAGTTGGACGCCAAGGGCCGCCTAATGATTCCTAGTGAATTCAAGGAACAATTGGGTGCTCAGGTGGAAGACGGCTTCGTGCTTCGTCCCGGCCTGCACGTCACCTGTCTGGAGCTCTACACGAGGAAGGATTGGGACGAGGTGCAAGACCAGCTGCGTGCCGCTTTCAGCCAGTTCAAGGCCAAGCAGGAAGCCGTGTTGCGTAAATACAACGCCGGCGCCCGCTTCGTGAAGCTCGACGCCAGCGGTCGATTGCAGATTCCCAAGGACCTCATCGAAAAAGGCGCTCTCGTAAAAGAAATCATTATCACTTCGGTCACGACGAAGATGGAGATCTGGGACAAAGACCTTTACGAACAGTCCATCGACGAACTCGACGACGAGGAATTCTTCAACCTGCTCAGCGAAAACATCAAATAAGGAGGCCCGGCCATGTATCACACCCCTGTTATGTTGGAGAAATGCATCGAAGGCCTCAACATCAAGCCTGATGGTGTGTATGTCGACGTCACCTTTGGCGGCGGCGGCCACTCGCGCGCCATCCTTGAGCGCCTCACGACGGGACATCTCTATGCCTTCGACCAGGACGAGGACGCGGCCGACAACGCCTTCGACGACGAGCGCTTTACCTTCATCCCACAGAACTTCAAGTACTGCAAGAACTTCGTCCAACTCTATCATGGCGGCAAGGTGGATGGCATCATCGCTGACCTGGGTGTCTCGTCACACCAGTTCGACACGCCTGAGAAAGGTTTCTCCACGCGCTTCGACGGCCCTTTGGACATGCGCATGAGCCAGATGACGCCCAACGACGCCGCCACCGTGGTAAATACCTACGACCACGCTGCCCTGACTCGCATCCTGCGCCTCTACGGCGAGATGCAGCAGCCCCAGCTCATCGCCTCCGACATCGTCATGGCCCGCGACGCCGAACCTATCGAAACCACGGAGCAGCTGAAGACGGCAGTGCAACACCGCCTGCCTCGCGGCAAGGAAAACAAAGTGCTGGCACAGCTCTTTCAGGCCCTGCGCATCGAGGTGAACCAAGAGCTCGACGCCCTCTGTGACCTCCTCTGCCAGTGTCCCGACATGCTTGTATCGGGCGGTCGCCTCGTCGTGATGTCGTACCACTCGCTCGAAGACCGTCTCGTGAAAAACTTCATGAAGACCGGCAACGCCGAGGGCAAGGAAGAGAAAGACTTTTATGGTAACTTATTGACACCTTATAATATAATCACACGGAAGCCCATCGTCCCCACCGACGAGGAGACCGAAAACAACAGCCGCGCCCGCAGCGCGAAACTCAGAATCGCAGAAAGGAAATAAGCTATGGAAGAGCAGAAAGAACAGAGAAAGAAAGAGAAGAGAAAGAAAAGCAGAGGAGGCTTCATGACCATCTTGGGTGGCCGTTTCCTTCTGAGGGAGAAGTTCTCCAAACAGTTTCCCTTCATGGTTTACATCACCGTGTTACTCATGGCCATCATCACCAACACCTACATCGCCGAGCGAAACATCCGCGAGCTCACAAAGGACGCACGCAAGCTCAATGACTTGCAGGTGGAGTATGTCAAAGTGAAGTCTGACATCATGGAGGCTTCCAAGCAGTCGGTGCTGGCCAAGAGATTGGCCGGCGCTGGTCTCAAGGAAATTACCGAGCCGTTGAAACGAATTGAAGTTGAACCCGAAATACAGGAGAAGCCATGAATCTAGACCCCAGAAGCGACACCCTTTGGAGGACCTACCTGTGTTATTTTCTCATCCTCCTCGTCGGGATTGCCATCATCGTGAAAATCATCATCGTGCAGGCCAAGGACAGCAAGGTGCTGCAAGACATGGCCGAAAAGCGCGAATACCGTGTGGAGACCTTGGAGGCCTCTCGTGGCATCATCTTCTCGAGCGACGATCAGGTGATGGCCATCAGCGTACCCTATTATGACGTCTTCTTCGACTACCAGGCCGTCGACTCGACCGTGTTAGCAGAAAACATCGACTCACTCTGCATCCAGATGGCGCAGCTGTTCCCGAAGAGAAACCCTGCCCAATGGAAGGAGTTCTTCGCCATCGGCATGGCCAAGAAGAGCCGTTACTATAAGATTGGCTTGAATGTCACGCAAGCAGAACTGCGCCAGATGCAACAGTTCGTCATCTTCAACCGCGGCATCTACCAAGGCGGACTCATCACCCAAAAGAAAATCAAGCGCGAGCATCCCTATAAAGACCTGGCGGGCCTCATGCTCGGCATGGCCAACGAGGACAAAGGCTATTACTTCGGCCTCGAAGGCGCCTACAACGACTACCTCAAAGGTCAGAACGGGCGTCGGTTAGTGAGAAGGATCCACCATGGCGGATGGATTCCCGTCAACTCCGACGACGACGTCGACGCACAGAATGGCGATGACGTCATCACCACCTTCGACATCAAGTTGCAGGACATCGTGGAAAACGCCCTCCGTAACACCTTGACCGAGAACAAGGCTGAGCAAGGCTGCGCCATCCTGATGGATGTGGAGACCGGCTACGTGAAGGCCTTAGCCAACCTAAGGCTCAATCACGAGACGGGCCTCTATGAGGAGTCCTACAACGTGGCCTTGGCCGAGCGTTACGAGCCCGGTTCGGTATTCAAAATCGCCTCGATGGTCGTGCTGTTCAACCAAAAGGACGTCAACCTCGACGACAAGGTCAACATCGGCGTGGGACCCATCAAGTTCTCGAACCGCACGATGAAGGACGACCACAGCTTCGCCGATGGTGGCGTGTGCACGGTGCAGGAAGTCATCGAGCAGTCCTCCAACAAAGGCACGGCGGTACTTATCAACAAGTACTTCGTCACGCATCCCGAGAAATACGTTGAAGGTCTGTATGCCCTCGGCCTGAACAAGAAAATCAGCACGGGCATCAACGGCGAGGCTCAGCCCGTCATCAAGCACCCCGACGACAAGACCAAAGACGGCAGAAAAGTCTGGTCGAAGGTGTCGCTGCCTTGGATGTCGATAGGCTACGAAGTCAACGTCACGCCGATGCACCTCATCACGCTATACAACGCCATCGCCAACGGTGGCCGTATGATGAAGCCGCAATTCGTCACCGAGATCCGTCGTGGCAGCCAAACCGTAGAGAAGTTCGAGCCTGTCGTCCTCAACGAGCGCATCGCAGACGCCGAGGCCATCCAGAAACTGCAGACCATGCTTGAAGGCGTGGTCATCAGAGGCACGGCCAAGCGTCAGTTCCAAGGCTGCGTCGTCAACGTGGCGGGCAAGACCGGCACGGCACAATACTACGACCGCGTGCAAGGCTACGCCTACCATGAGCCCGGCATCGGCCGTAAACTCTACAACACCACCTTTGTGGGCTACTTCCCTGCCGAGAAGCCGCGTTACAGCTGCATCGTTATGGTGAGCCGCGCCCGTGGCCGTTTCTGGGCTGCAGGCAGCGTGTCGGCACCCGGCTTCAGGGAGATCGCCGAAAAGGTATATGCCACGCGCATCGGCACACATGAAGACGACACATTGGCACCCATTTCGCCGGTCTCCAACGAGCCGATCATCGTGCGTCACAGCAAAGAAGCCACCTACCTGAACGGCATCGACAACCCATTCAACGACTACGCCATCAACGGCGACTGGGTCACGGTGCAGCAGACGGAGAGTGGCGAGACCGACCTCAGGGCCGCCCAGCTCCAACCCAACGTCGTGCCCAACCTCGTCGGCATGGACATCACCGACGCCGTCTACCTCCTTGAAAACATGGGCATCAAGACAGAGTTCACCGGACAAGGAACCGTAAAAGAGCAGTCGCTGCAAGCCGGCGACACACTCAAAGCCAATAGTATCATCTGCTTAAAACTCGAAAAGAAATGAAGCTCAAAGAGATATTAGTCAATTGCAACCTTTTGGAGATCGTAGGCGAGAAAGACCTCGACATCCTTGACGTCAGCTTCGACTCACGCAAGGTTGCCCCTGGCACACTTTTCTTTGCCGTGAAAGGCACCCAAGTGGACGGCCACGACTACATCGACAAGGCCATCGAGAAAGGCGCTGCAGCCATCGTTTGCGAGAAGCTGCCGAGGAAAAAAGCCGACAACGTCACCTACATCAAGGTGGACAACTCGGCCTATGTCTTGGGCGTGGGTGCCTCCAATTTCTTCGGCAACCCTTCAGAGAAGCTGCACCTGGTGGGCGTGACCGGCACCAACGGCAAGACCACCATCGCCACCTTGTTGTACAGGCTCTTCACTGACGCGGGCTACAGCTGTGGCTTGCTCTCCACCATCGAGAACATCATCAGCCGCGAAGTGGTGCCTTCCACCCACACCACCCCCGACCCCATCGAGCTGAACGCCTTGTTGAACCAGATGGTAGAAAGAGGATGCGAATTCGCCTTCATGGAGGTGAGTTCGCACAGCGTGGCGCAAGACCGCATCGCGGGACTGCATTTCGCCGGCGGCATCTTCACCAACCTCACCCACGACCACCTCGACTACCACAAGACGATGGCCAACTACCGCAACGCCAAGAAGAAATTCTTCGACAACCTGCCGCAGAGCGCTTTCGCCCTCACCAACCTCGACGACAAGAACGGCGCCGTCATGTTGCAGAACACCAAGGCCAAGAAGCTGAGCTACGCCCTGAAACACGACGCCGATTTCAAAGGCATCATTATGGAGAGCCACTTCGACGGCATGCTGCTCAAGGTGAACGGCACCGAGGTGTTCACCCAGCTGGTGGGCGGCTTCAACGCGAGCAACCTGCTAGCCATCTACGGCGCAGCCATCGCCTTGGGCTTCAACAAAGAAGAGCTGCTAATCGAAATCAGCAAACTGCATGGCGCCAACGGTCGCTTTGACATGGTACACTCCGGGAGCGGCATCGTCGGCATAGTCGACTACGCCCACACGCCCGACGCCTTGGAGAACGTGCTGTCGACCATCAACGAAGTGCGCTGCCACAAAGAGACACTCATCACCATCGTGGGCTGTGGCGGCAATCGCGACACCACCAAACGTCCCGAGATGGCCGCCGTCGCCGTCAAGCTCAGCGACAAGGTCATCCTCACCAGCGACAACCCACGCAACGAAGACCCCGACGAGATCATCTGTCAGATGAAGGCTGGCATCGCCGAGGAAGACAAGTACAAGGTGCTGAGCATCACCAACCGTGGCGAGGCCATCCGCACCGCTGTGGCCCTGGCCAAGAAAGGCGACATCATCCTATTGGCGGGCAAAGGCCACGAAAACTACCAAGAAATCAACGGAGTAAAGAACCATTTCGACGACAAGGAAGTCTTGTCGGAAGCTTTTAAGGAGGCACGCTGATGTTATACTATCTCTTCAATTATCTGGACCAACACAACTTCCCGGGTGCGGGCGTGTTCAACTACGTCACCTTCCGCGCGGCCATGGCCATCATCCTGGCCTTGGTCATCTCGGTGTGGTTCGGCAACAGTTTCATCAAGATGCTGAAACGCAAGAAAATCACCGAGACGCAACGTGACGAGAGCATCGATCCCTACAACACCAAGAAAGTCGGTGTGCCCACCATGGGCGGCGTCATCATCATCGTCTCCATCCTGGTTCCTGTGTTGCTCGTCTGCAAGCTGCACAGCATCTACACCATCCTGATGATTGTCACCACACTGATCCTCGGCACCATTGGCTTCTCTGACGACTACGTCAAGACCTTCAAGCACAAGAAAGACGGCTTGAAGCCCATCGTGAAGCTGGGCGGGCAGATACTGCTTGGTCTCATCGTGGGTCTCACCCTCCGTTTCAGCCCCGCCGTACAAATCAACGAGAAGGTGCAGCTGAAAATCGAAGACAACAAGGAAGTCGTCGTGAAGAGCCCCGACGTGAAGTCGACACGAACCACCATCCCCTTCGTGAAGAGCCACGACCTCAACTACGCCGACCTGTTCCGTTGGGCAGGTCCGAAATGGATGTACAACCTGGCATGGGTTTTCCTCGTGCTCCTCACCGTCTTCATCGTGGCCGCCGTCAGCAACGGCTCGAACCTCAACGACGGCATGGACGGCATGGCGTCGGGCAACTCGGCCATCATCGGCTTGACCTTGTTGTTCCTAGCCTATATCTCCAGTAACGCCGTCACGGCTAGCCACCTCAACCTGATGTACATCCCAGGCAGCGAGGAGCTGGTCGTCTTCATGGCCGCCTTCGTCGGCGCCCTCATCGGCTTCCTGTGGTTTAACTCCTTCCCTGCCCAGATCTTCATGGGCGATACGGGCAGCCTGACCATCGGCGGCATCATCGCGGTGTCGGCCATCATCATGCACAAGGAGCTGCTGCTGCCTTTGCTCTGCGGCGTGTTCCTCTTCGAGATCCTCTCCGACCTCGACGTGAAACGCTTCGTCAAGACGGGCAAGAAGCACAGGGTATGGAAAAAAGGCCCCTTGCACGATCATTTCCGCACCAGCTACAGCGACTTCAAGAAGGCATGGCCCAACTCGACCGTCACCTTTAAAGGTCACGGCGAAGGGCACAACATCGTACACCACGAGGTGAAGATCACCATCCGCTTCTGGATTGTAACAATCCTTCTAGCGGCATTTACATTGATAACGTTTAAAATAAGATAAACCACAATTGTAAAGACGCACGGCCGTGCGTCTTTACAACTGATAACTGCAAACTGATATGACTTACATCGAAGAAATCACCAACACGACACTACGACAACCCAACTCCATGGTAGCCGGAATATCCTCCAAGGTATTGCAAATCAGAAAAGAAAGTATCAAGCAGAGCCTGCGCGACCTCAACAACATCGAGCATCGCCAGGAATATGTGGCCACCATCGACGGCGTGATGTACTACGACGACTCACGCGCCGAGAACGTCAACGCCACGTGGTTCACTTTCGAGAATCTCATCCGCCCCGTGATCTGGATTGCCGGAGGCGACAGCAGATATACCGACTTCAGCGACCTGAAGCCCATGGCCCGCAAAAACGTCAGGACCCTTATCTGCATCGGCAAGGACAACAGCAACCTAAAGCGCACTTTCCATAGGGACATCAAGGAAATCCACGAGGTGGACAGTCTCTATGAAGCCGTGACTTTGGCCTCGTTGTTGGCCGAAGAGAACGACATCGTGCTGTTTTCGCCCGCCTGCAAGTCGGACGACAAAAAAGAGACCTATAACGAACGCGGAGAACAATTTACCGACAACGTAAAACGCTTGGATAATGAACATCGTTAATAGAATACTGAAAGGCGACAAGGTCATCTGGATCGTGACACTGCTGCTGGGCATCATTTCGCTCATCGTGGTGTACAGCGCTACCAGTGCATTGGCCGTTTCCAAATACTCGGGCAGCACCGGCACGGTGTTGATGAAGCATTTGGGGATGTTGCTGTTCGGTTTCATCATGATGTTTGGCGCCTCCAAAATCAACTACAAGCACTACGCCAAAGCCGCATGGCTGCTATTGATCCCGTGCTTGGCACTGCTGCTCTACACGCTGGCTTTCGGTCGTAACATCAACGATGCCAGCCGTTCCATCAACGTGGGTGGCTTCTCGTTCCAGCCTAGCGAGATGGCAAAGATCATCCTCATCAGCTATTTGGCTCGCCAACTGGTGATGATGACCGACACGAAATACACCTTCAAGGGGTTCTGCCTCAAGATCGGGTTGCCCATCCTGGCCACCGCAGGCTTGATATTCACGGAGAACCTGTCGACGGCCATGATTTTGGTCTTCGTCTGCATGGTGCTGCTCTTCATCGGGCGCATCAAGATGCTTCATATGCTCGCCCTCGTTGGATTCTGCGTGGCCGGCATGGGCCTATACCTCGCTTTCGACGCAGTGAAGACCAACATCGACAACAAACACGCCCGACAGAAAGCCGAAGAGACCATGGTTATCAGCGCGAAGACGGGCGAGTTCCAGGAGAAACAAAACCGTATCCAGACCTGGTCGAACCGCTTGAAATCGATGGGCGAGGACAAGGGAGAGATCAACCGCTTCGACGATAAGCACATGCAACGCACCTACGCCGACATCGCCGTGGCAGCAGGAGGCGTGTTTGGCAAAGGCCCAGGTAAGAGCGAGCAACGCAACTTCCTGCCGCATCCCTACTCCGACTTCATCTATGCCATCATCATCGAGGAATATGGCATCGTGGGTGGCATCGTCGTGCTGCTGCTCTACGTCATCCTGTTTACCCGTGTCATCCGCATCGTGAGCAAACGACCCCTCACCTTCGGCTCGCTGATGGCCTTCGGACTGGGATTCCTCCTCATCATCCAGGCCATGGTTAACATGGGCGTCTCCATCGGCTTGCTGCCCGTCACGGGTCAGCCTCTGCCTTTCGTCAGCATGGGCGGCACCTCGTTAATGGCCACTGGTTTGGTTTTAGGCATGATCCTGAGCGTCACGTGCAGCATGGAAGAAGAACAAGAAATGAGTAAAGAACAAGAAATACAAGCCATAACAGAAGCTACAGAAAATGAAAGAAAACCTGAAAGTCGTGATTAGTGGCGGCGGCACGGGCGGCCATATCTTTCCCGCCATCGCCATCGCCGATGCCTTGAAACGCAGATTTCCTGAGGCCGACATCCTGTTTATCGGTGCGAAAGGCCGTATGGAGATGGAACGCGTGCCCAAGGCAGGGTATCCTATCGAGGGTCTGTGGATCAGCGGCATGACCAAGGACATCAAGTCGCTCTTGCTGCCCTTGAAGCTCACCAGCAGCATCAATCACGCCATAGCGATCCTAAAACGCTTCAAGCCCGATGTGGTGATTGGTGTCGGTGGTTTCGCCAGCGGACCTACCTTGATGGCTGCCAACTACCTTCGTATCCCCACCGTCATCCAGGAGCAGAACTCCTACCCTGGCAAGACCAACCGCAACGTGGGCAAGAAAGCCAAAGCCATCTGTGTGGCCTACGACCATCTCGACCAGTGGTTCCCTACCGAGAAGATCCACTTCACGGGCAACCCCTTGAGGGCCAACATCACCCTCAACGGCACCCGCGAAGAAGCTGCCGAGTTTTTCCACCTCGACGCGACGAAACCCGTAGCCCTGCTCGTCGGTGGCAGCCAAGGCGCCTTGGGCATCAACAAAGGCATCAGCGCACAACTCGCCGCCTTCAAGGACAGCGACCTGCAGCTCATCTGGCAGACGGGCAAGACCTATATCACCCAGGCACAGGAAGAGGTAAAAGCCTTAGGCTTGGAAGACCATGTGAAGCCCACCGTCTTCATCGAGCGCATGGACTTGGCCTATGGCTTGGCCGACATGGTCATCTCGCGCGCCGGCGCCATGTCGATTTCGGAGCTGGCACTTGTGCAGAGACCCGTCATCTTCGTGCCGCTGCCCACCGCCGCCGAGGACCATCAAACCAAGAACGCACAGCAACTCGTCGAAGCCGAGGCCGCCATCATGGTGCGCAACGCCGACACCGAGAAGGACCTCATCCCGACGCTGTTCCGCCTGAAAGACGACCACGAGCTGCAAGCGAAAATGAGCGCCAACATCGGCAAGTTCGCCAGACCCAACGCAGCCAACGACATTGTTCAAGTAATAGTTGAGAGTTTAGAGTTTAAAGTTTAGAGTTGTAGGGCTGTCACATCGTGGCAGCCAAAAAGCAAAACAAACATATGATACACGGAGAAGGACATACGATTTACATGTTAGGCATTGGCGGCATCGGCATGAGCGCCCTCGCCCGCTACTACCACAGCCATGGCTATACCGTGGCCGGCTACGACCGTACCCCTTCCACACTCACACGACAACTCGAAGACGAGGGCATGGCCGTCCATTACGAGGACAACCCCGCCATGTCGCCCACCGACATCGACTTTGTGGTGTACACACCAGCAGTTCCGAAAGACCTCAAGGAATTTGAAGCCCTTAAACAAAGCAATATAAAGATTATGAAACGCTCCGAGGCCTTGGGCCTGGTCTCGGAGCACCATTTTACGCTCGCCATCGCCGGTACGCATGGCAAGACGACCACCACGGCCATGGTGGCCCACATCCTGCACTCCTGTGGCAAGGACACCACCGCCTTCATCGGCGGCATCGCCAACAACTTCGACAGCAACCTGCTGCTGGGTCAAGGCGACGACAGCATCATGGTCGTGGAGGCCGACGAGTTTGACCGCTCCTTCCTGCATCTGCACCCCAACATCAGCATTATCAACTCCATCGATGCCGACCATCTCGACATCTATGGCGATAGACAGCATTTGGTGCAGAGTTTCAACGACTTCGCTGCCCTCACCGAGGGCAAGGTCATCGTCAAGGAAGGCTTGGCCATCCACACCGATCGTGGCATCCGTTTCGGCTTCGGCGGCAGCTGCGACTACTGTGCCGAGATCATCAAGACGGAAAAGGGCGTCACCGATTTCTTCATCTTTGGCGAAGGCCAAAAGACTGAAGTCATGCTGCCCATGGCGGGAAGCCACAACGTGATGAACGCCACCGCCGCCTTCATCGCAGCACGGCAATTCGGACTCGAACCCAATGCCATCGCCGAGGCTTTGGCCACCTTCAAAGGCGTGAAGCGTCGCTTCGACATTCGCGTGAACAAAGAAAAGCACTGTTATATAGACGACTACGCCCACCATCCCGAGGAGATACGTTCCTGCCTGACCGCCGTCAAGGCCTCCTTCCCAGAGAGACGCCTCACGCTGGTGTTCCAGCCCCATCTCTTCAGCCGCACCCGCGACTTCATGGATGAGTTCGCCTCCGTCTTGGCTCTGGCCGACCGTCTCATCCTCTTGGACATCTACCCCGCAAGGGAACTGCCCATTGAAGGCATCACCTCGAAGGCATTGTTGGACAAGGTGCAGCTGAATGACAAGTGCGTCTGCACAAAAGCCGAACTCATCAGCCTGATAGAAAGCGCGAAGCCCGAATTGTTGGTGACGATGGGTGCCGGCGACATCGACCGTTTTGTTGAACCTCTCGAAAAAACGATAAAGACATGGTAAAGAAGATATTGAGCATAGTATTGTGGGTGATTACGGCAGCTGCCATCGTGGTGTTGTTCATCTTCGCCAGGGAGAGCTACCTCAACACGCCCTTGAAGTCCATCAACCTGGTGCCTGCATCGGACAGCGGCTTTGTGAGAAGGAGCGTGCTGCACGAGGAAATCGAGAAGCAATGCGAAAATTCCATGGTCGGCACCGTCAACATGATCAAGATACAAAACCACCTCGACGCCAACCCGTGGATTGAAAGCAACTCCGCCTATATCGACCTCGATGGCAACCTCAACGTCAATTTCAAGGAATACGATCCGCAGTTCAGGGTCTTCGCCAAAAACGGCCGGTCGGTGTATGTGACCGACGACGGCGTTGTCATCCCGTCGTGCAGCAACTACACGCCTTACGTGCTGATTGCCAGCGGCAACTTCGAGCTGGGCGACACCACCACCTATGCCCTTTGCGACACCCTCGAACGCGACCGCAACCTCCTCAACGCCCTGTATTGGCATAAGGCCATCAAGGCGAATCCTTTCATAGAGAACTGCGTCGGACAGCTGTACTGCAACAACAAAAATCAGTTCGAGCTCACCGTGAAGGGGCTCAACGCCCGTGTCATCGTGGGCGACACCTGCCTAACCGCCGACAAGCTGAACCGTTTGGAAATCTTCATGAAACAACGCATCAGCAAGCCGGAGACACAAAACATGAAAATCATCAATCTGAATTATAAAAATCAAATAGTCTGTACAAAACGATAATGCTATGAGTGAAGGAAAAATCTACGTCGGATTAGACATCGGCACCACCAAAGTGGCCTGCATCGTGGGCCAGAAAGCCGAAAACGGGAAAATCGAAATTCTCGGCTACGGTAAAACCATCTCCACAGGCGTCAGACGCGGCGTCGTCACCAACATCTTCGACACCGTGGAAGCCATCAAGACAGCAGTGAAACAAGCCTCCGACCAGTCGGGCGTGGAAATCAACCGTGTCAGCGTCGGTATCGCAGGTCAGCACATCAAGAGTCTGCAGCACCGCGGCGTGTTGATGCGCGACAACCACGAGACCGAAATCACCGAGGCCGAGCTGGAACGCCTGCGTAACGACACGTTTAAAATCAACATGACCCCTGGCGAGGAAATCATCGACGTCATCAGGCAGGACACCTACGTCGACGGCGAGCTGGCCTCCAACCCCGTGGGCATGTTGGGCAACAAAATCGAAGCCAACTTCCATGTCATTATCGGACAGACCTCGGCGGCCAAAAACATCGTGAAATGCATCCAGAGCGCCGGCTTGGAGATGGACTACATGATCCTTGAGCCCATCGCCTCGGCACAGGCCGTCCTCGACGAAGAGGAAAAGGACGCCGGCGTGGTCCTCGTCGACATCGGCGGCGGCACCACCGACATCGCCATCTTCAAGAACAAGAAGATACAGCACACCGCCGTGATCCCCTTTGGCGGCAACATCATCACCGAAGACATCTGCACGGGCTGCTCCATCATCAAGCACTACGCCGAAGAGGTGAAAGTGAAGTTCGGATCTGCTTTGGCCAGCGAGAACCGCGACGACGAGGTGGTCTCCATTCCCGGTATCCGTGGCAGAGAGCCTAAGGAAATCTCGTTCAAGAACTTGGCCCACATCATCCAAGCCCGTTTGGAAGAGATCTTCGAACTCGTCAACTACGAAATCCAGAAAGCTAAGACAGACAACCAACTCATAGCAGGCATCGTGCTCACGGGCGGTGGCGCCTTGATGAAACACATCCAGCAGCTAGCCGAGTTCAAGACCGGTCTGGAAGTACGCATCGGCTACCCCAACGAGCACCTCAACCAAAACACAATGAAGGAGATGTCGAGCCCGATGTACTCCACCGGTATCGGCATCGTCATCGAGACCATCGCGCGCATGGAACACGACGAGTTCCTGAGGGCCACCAAAGAAGCCGAGAAAGCGAAAGAAATGGTGCCCGTGTTTGGCACGCCGGAAGCGGCCACAGAGGCACCAACCGAAGAAACGGTCGAAAGTACAGACGACACCAGCGGCAAGAAGAAAAAGAAGAAAAACTTCGACGTGAAAAGCATTATCGCAACCATCACCGACATTTTCGTTCCCGACGACATTGACTAATCCTTGAAAAACCCAACAACTATGGCAGAAAACTACATCAACTTCAATAACAGCAACGACGAGATGTTCAAGCCCGTCAATGCAGACAAACCCAACTACATCAAAGTCGTCGGCGTGGGCGGCGGCGGCGGCAACGCCGTCAACCACATGATGGAAGAAGGCATCCAGGGCGTCGACTTCGTCCTGTGCAACACCGACCACCAAGCCCTTCTGAAGAGCAAGGTGAAGACCACGGTGCACCTCGGCAAACGCGAGCTCGGTGCCGGAAACGATCCCAATATCGGCCGCGAGGCGGCAGAGATGAGCCGCGACGAGCTGGAGGCCCTCATGGATGACGACACCAAGATGCTATTTGTCACCGCCGGTATGGGTGGAGGCACAGGCACTGGTGCAGCCCCTGTCGTGGCCAAGCTGGCCAAGGACAAAGGCATACTCACCGTGGGCATCGTCACCATGCCGATGGAACGCGAAGGCCGTCGCCGTAAGCTGCAAGCCATGGCGGGTATCGAGGAGCTCAAGAAATGCGTCGACACGCTCATCCTAATCAGTACAGACAAGCTCCGCGACCAGTTTGGCAACATGAAGCTCTCCGAAGCCTTCAAGAAAGCCGACGATGTGTTGGCCACCGCGGCCCGCGGCATCGCCGAAATCATCACCGTGCCGGGTTACGTCAACGTCGACTTCGAGGATGTCAAGACCGTGATGAAAGACAGCGGCAAGGCCATCATGGGCTCAGGTACCGCCGAAGGCGAAGGCCGCGCCGAGAAGGCCATCAAGGACGCCATCCACTCGCCTTTGCTCAACGACTCGAACATCGAAGGCGCAAAGAACATCCTGCTTTATATCACCTCTGGAACTAACGAGGTGTCGTTGGACGAGGTCGACGAGATCCTCGAGATAGCCCAGAACGCCTGTGGCAACAACTCCGACGTCATCTGGGGTAACGGCACCGACGAGAGCCTCGGCGAGGCCCTCAGCGTCACCTTGATCGCCACCGGTTTCAACCATGACGCCAAGCCTTACACCGCCGTGCTGAACGAGAAGAGAGAGCCCGCTGCACCTGCCCAGCCCAAGAAAGTCTATGACTTGAACGGTGAGGTGAAGAACGAAGAGAAGCCCATCGCTCCTGCTGGCGCTGCCGTAGGTTCCATCGCCGCTACCGAGGTCGAGAACATCGTTCCCCAGACTCCGGAGCCCGAGGTGAAACATGAAGAGAAGACCGTCCACTCCCTGTTCTCGGTGGAAGAGCCGAAAGCAGAAGAACCGGGGGGCATTGCAGAGCCAGAACCCGTACAACCTGAGGCTGTTGAGCCTGTCGAAGCGCCGACCTTTGAAGATGTGAAGTCCGAAGACGACGAGCCTCTCTTCGAACCCATCGAGGAGACGCCTATCACCCCCGTCCAGGAAACACCTTCTACGGTGCATTACGAAGAGGAACGTCCTACGGTAAGGGTCTTCGACAACCCGTTCCGCTTGGGCGGCAGCGACGACGAAGGCTTCGAAATCACCTCGCGCATCATCACCCACGAGGAAGCACAAGCCAAGGCCGAACAGGAAGTGGCCGTCCTTGAAGCCAAAAAGGCCAAGGAGACCGATCCAAAGGAGCAGTTGAAGAAACAGCGTCTGCGTGCCTTGAGCATGAACTTCAGGACAACGAGAGGCTTGGAAGAGCTTGAAAACCAGCCAGCCTACTTGCGCCGCAACGTCGACATCAACCACTCCGATGACACCGACATGTCGAGCTACTCGACCTCGAAAAACGGCATCAGCGGGGAGAACTCCTTCCTGCACGGCAACGTGGACTGACAAGCAGAAAACTGCCTGTAATGACTTATCTGAAATCCAACGACTTGTTCGCTGACCTCGCGCCTGAGCGTCTCTTTGAGCGCGTCCCCCACCCTATGGTCATCGCCGACCACCTCATGACGCCCGACAACATCGGTGCCATGATTCGTTTGGCCGACAACATCGGCGCTAGCGAGGTCTGCTTCATGGGCAAGGAAGACGAGCATCGCTTGGGCAAGGTACGCCGTGCCGCTGCCTCCAGTCGCGACAACATCCGTTGGTATTTCAGCGAGGAAACCGATTTGCATAAGATTGTGCCCGAAGGCAAGAAGATCGTCGCCATCGAGACCTCCGACAACGCCACCTGCATCTACGACACGCCTCTCCCCGAGGACGTGGCGTTCATCGTGGGCAGCGAGCGCAATGGCTTGAGCGACGACCTGCTGGCGCAATGCGACATGGTGGTGTATATCCCTGTCCCAGGCCCCACGCGCTCGCTCAACGTAAGTCATGCTGCGGCAGTGGCTTTGTTTGAATGGATAAGACAAATGACAGCCCAATGAAAAGCTATAGGCATATCTTCTTCGACCTTGACCGTACGCTGTGGGACTTCGACGCCGCCGCAGAGGTGGCCTTTGAGCGCATTTACGAACAATACAACCTGAAGAGTCTCGGGATCCCCAGCGCACACGAATTCCATAAGGTGTATCATCCGCTGAACGAGCAGCTCTGGGTGCTGTATCGCGCCGACAAAATCACCAAGGAGGACTTGAACCGCACCCGTTTTCTGAAGCCTTTGGAGCATTACGGCATCCACGATGTAGACCTGGCCGATCACCTCAGCGAGGATTATGTGTATTGGTCGCCGCGTATCGTCAAGTTGGTGCCCGGCACGATGGAGTTGTTGGACTATCTAAAGCCCAAATACCACTTGCATTTGATTACCAACGGCTTCGAAGAGGTGCAAGACACCAAGCTGACCCTTTCGGGAATGAAACCCTTTTTCGAGACTTTGACTGTCTCGGAGGAAGTCGGCGTGAAGAAACCCAATCCTGAGATTTTCCTGTATGCCTTAAACAAAGCCCATGCCCAAGCTAAAGAGAGCCTCATGATCGGCGACGAGATGGACGTCGACATCGACGGGGCACGAGAAGCGGGGATAAATACGGTTTTGTTTAATCCGAGAGGGGAAAAAGTTGAAGGGGAACGGACGTTTGAGGTGAAGGAATTGCTGGAGATCAAGCAAATCCTATAGTCATTTCAGCTTTGCCAACACCGTCTCCTTGCCTATAGTCTTCTGATTGATTTTCACATCAATTTCGGCATCCAAAGGCAGGAATACGTCGACGCGCGAGCCGAAACGAATCATGCCCAACTCCTCACCTGCCACTGCCTCGTCACCAGGCTGAAGGTCGCAAACGATGCGCCGCGCCACGAAGCCCGCAATCTGACGGACCAGGATTTCTCGACCTTTCTTGTCTTTCAAGATAATGGTATTGTGCTCATTATCTTTGGAGGATTTCGGCTTGAAAGCCACCAAAAACTTTCCGGGATGGTATTTGTAGTAGGTCACCTCGCCATCGAAGGGGAAGAAGTTGATATGCACGTCATAAATCGACATGAAGATGGAAATCTGACGGCGCTGGTCGTGGAAATACTCGTCTTCCATCACCACCTCATTGGCCGCAATCCTGCCATCGGCAGGCGCCAAAACGGCATCGTCGTCTATCGTCGTCTTTCTCCATATCGGGACACGGAAAAAGCGGATGGTCAGTATCAAGACCGCAAGCTCAAAAGCATAAAAGAGGTAATGCCACGGCGTCTGCACAGGCCAAATCCAAATGACAATCACGGCCAACGCCACAAGGATGGCGAGGGTAGTCAAAATGGCGCGTGTGCCTTCTTCGTGTAACCTCTTATGGATCTTCATAGCAGCAGCAAATAAACAAAAATAAACGGTACGCTGAACATCACAGAGTCAAAACGGTCCAAAATTCCGCCGTGGCCAGGGATGAGTTTGCCTGAATCCTTCACTCCTGCCTGCCGCTTCAGCATCGACTCGCACAAGTCGCCCAAGGTGCCAAACACCACGGCGATGGCTGCCATGCCAAGGGCAACGGGGATCGTAAGCCAGTCGGCATAATGGGCAAAGACAGCCGTGGCGATAAGGGTGAACACCAAACCTCCGATGCTGCCTTCGATGGTCTTGCCAGGGGAAATACGAGAAAACAGCTTGTGTTTGCCTAACAGCCTTCCAATGAGATATGCGAAAATATCGTTTGCCCAGAGGAGGCAGAACACGAGGACAATCAAGCCTGGGCCTGACATGCCGCCAAACAAATCCTCACGATACATGAACAGCATCAAAGAGGATGGCAGACAAAGAAAGGTGAAGGTGGCAAACAGATAGGTGAAGATAGGCTTTGCATCGTGTTTGACGGAGAAGAGTGCATAAAGGAAAGGCAGCATAAGCAATGGCAGCTCCAGCAGCAGCCATTGTTGTTGGAGTACCTCCAAAGCCACCAAGGCGGCGATGCCAAAACTGCCTATAGAGAGCACTTCACCGATAGCAATGCCAACGGGAGAATTCATGTGCATCAACCTTGACATTTCAAACGTGCCAACCACGACGATGAACAGCAGCAAGGCGGCGTAAGCCCAAGGCGATACGAAGATGCAACCCAGCAATAAGGCCAGCAACACCAAACCGGAAACCGTGCGGATCAGCAGTTCTTTCATGACGTTTGAAATGTGGTGCAAAAATAGGAAAAAGAGGAATATGGTATTTATTATCTCCGAATCATTTTTCTTCGGTTTTCATTTGTAGAGACGCGATTTATCGCGTCTCCCCTAACGCAAAAACCCCATCATTTCATCAACGATTCATCTCATCCTCCGGCCATTTGGCAACATTATTCGCGACATACAAGGCCGTTTCGTTCATATCCTTTTGATCCCGAATGATGCGGTCATGAAAACGTGATTGCCACGCGAAATCGATGTGTTTCTCATTGGCATAATGTGTCACGCGGGCCTTTAATCCACGTATTACCGTACCAAGGCTTTTATACAACATGGGGTTGTCGGTCTTGGTGATTCCGTCTCTGTTTTTGGTGGATGTTTCTTCTTTCGTTTCTGAGACGCGATGAAATGTAAATTCGGCGGAGCCAATCGCGTCTCTACAGGTATCGTGGCGGTCATCGATAATGACGATGGCATGGATATGATTGGGCATTACCACAAAATAAGGTATCTCCGCATAAGGATAATTCGAAGAAACGTCTTGGAATTGTTCTTCGGCATATTTCCCGATTTCCGACAAATACATTTGTTCGTCCTCTATCTTCCCCAAAGAGAATTCGCGGTCTTTGGTGCAGATGGTAACGAAATAGGCGCCACCAAGATAATCGAGCCAGGCAGCACGTGTTGACGGGATGCGGTAACGGTCTTTGAATTTCTCTTCGGACATAATGCGTTCGTTTTGTTTTGATAACGCTACATTATTCGTATTATTTTGGCAGGTCCTTTGAGATGCGCTAAATCGGTGATTTTATATTCCGTTGTATTATTTTCGAGACGCGATAAATCGACGTCTCTACAAACGGATACGATTACAAAGGTCAATACCAAAGAAAACACAGGACCTTGTAGAGACGCGATTCATCGCGTCTCCAATAATGCGTCTCCAAAAATCGCGAAATCCATCCCAAAACCATATAAAACAGAGAACCCCGCACCTTGTCAGGTGCGGGGTCTCCGTTAAGGGTGGGCGGCGAACTACTTTCCCACGGTCTCCCGCAGTATCATCGTCGCGGCGGGGCTTAACTTCTCTGTTCGGAATGGGAAGAGGTGCGCCCCCGCGCAATGGCCGCCAC
>Ga0310690_10000373_pt1 | contig 99850 bp, 80 predicted proteins | sample AusTroGonzalo_MG_2_FD_207661 | JGI IMG/M metagenome (GOLD analysis project Ga0310690, IMG submission 207661) | Bovine rumen microbial communities from tropical cattle in Woodstock, Queensland, Australia - Gonzalo_04 (v2) (version 2) | ecosystem: Host-associated > Mammals > Digestive system >...
TTTCGTAAGAGTTCTTCGCCACAGTCCACACGTTCTTTCTCGTGCTGAACTGACCTTTGGTCTTCTTCAGGATTTTCTTTCTTCTGGCTCTTGAAGCCACTGCATTGACTGATCTTGTCATTTCTTTGATTTTTTCGTCCAGCGCCTCGCTCCTTTCGAGAACTTTTCTGCTGAGACAAAGTTAAACATTTGATTAATTACATGAGAAGCATCTTCTTGACATTCTTTTCATCAGCAGACGAAACGAGCGTGCTGTGATCCAAATTGCGTTTTCTCTTCTGGCTCTTCTTGGTCAGAATGTGACCATGATAAGCGTGCTTCCTCTTCAGATGGCCGCCGCCGGTTACTTGGAAACGCTTCTTGGCAGCGGACTTGGTCTTCATCTTTGGCATTTTACTATTGATTTAAAGTATTAAAAATGAGTTTATTTCTTCGTTGTCTTGGGAGCTATCATCATCTGCATCCGCTTTCCTTCGAGCTTGGGCATCATCTCCACCTTGCCGAACTCCTCCAATTCCTGTGCAAACTTGAGCAGCATAATCTCACCTTGTTCCTTGTAGACGATGGAACGTCCTCTGAAAAACACTTCCACCTTCACTTTCGAACCTTCCTGAAGGAAGCGCTTGGCGTGGTTCAGCTTGAACTCGAAGTCGTGGTCGTCGGTCTGGGGTCCGAGGCGGATTTCCTTGATGACGACCTTTGTAGCCTTGGCCTTCTGGTCTTTCAGGCGCTTTTTTTGGTCGAAAACGAACTTCTTGTAGTCCATCGCCTTGCAGACGGGCGGATTGGCATCGGGTTGGATTTCAACGAGATCGACACCCAATTCTTCAACGATTCTCATTGCCTCGCGCAAAGGGTAGATGTTGGCTTCTACACCCTCGCCCACCAAACGCACCATCGGGGCCTTGATTTCCTCATTGATGCGGTGGTTGAATCCGTCCTTGTCTTTGTTCGGCCTCTGGCCGGGTCTTCCTTTTTGTGGAATCTGTGCTATGATTTTAGTCTCCTATATTAAGTTTATAATCAGTTAATTAGTTATCTCTTGTTCTGTTCTTCCTCGACCTGCTTGCGAATCATCGCGGCGAAATCATCGGTCGGCATGGTACCGAGGTCGACTTGGCCGTGCTTGCGTACAGACACCTGATTTTCAGCTTCTTCCTTCTCGCCCACGATGAGCATGTAAGGATATTTCTTCATTTCGGCGTCGCGGATCTTGCGTCCGATTTTCTCGTTTCGCTCGTCAATGAGGGCGCGAATATCGGATTTTTTCAGATACGATTGCAAATTTTTCGCAAAATCGAGATATTTTTCGCTCACGGGGAGGATAATGACCTGGTCGGGAGCCAGCCAAAGCGGGAATTCGCCGGCGCAATGCTCGAGCAACACGGCCACGAAACGCTCCATCGAGCCGAAAGGCGCGCGGTGCACCATCACGGGGCGATGTTTCTCATTATCAGCGCCGATATAGGTCAGGTCGAAGCGCTCAGGCAGGTTGTAGTCCACCTGAATCGTGCCCAGCTGCCACTTGCGGCCCAGGGCGTCCTTCACCATGAAGTCCAATTTCGGACCATAGAAGGCAGCCTCACCGTACTCCACATGAGCTGGCAGACCCTTCTCAGCACAAGCCTCCTGAATGGCGGCCTCGGCCTTAGCCCAGTTTTCGTCCGTACCCACATACTTCTCATGGTCGTTGGGGTCGCGGAGCGATATTTGTGCTTCAAAGTTCTTGAAATCAAGGGCTTTGAAAATGATTTCGATGATTTCCATCACGCGGATGAACTCTTCCTTCACTTGGTCGGGACGGCAGAAGATATGGGCATCGTCTTGGGTGAACGAGCGCACACGGGTCAGGCCGTGCAATTCGCCGCTTTGCTCATAACGATACACCGTGCCGAACTCGGCGCAACGGAAAGGCAGGTCCTTGTAACTGCGCGGCTTCCACTTGAAGATCATGCAGTGGTGAGGACAGTTCATAGGTTTCAGCAGGTATTCCTCGCCTTCCTCAGGCGTGGTGATGGGACGGAAGCTGTCTTCGCCGTAGTGGTCCCAGTGGCCCGAAGTCACATACAACTGCTTGCCGCCGATGTGTGGCGTAATGACTTGCTCATAACCATATTCCTTCTGAATCTTGGTCAGGTACTCTTGCAGGCGGAGGCGCAACTCAGTGCCTTTAGGCAGCCAAATCGGGAGGCCCTTGCCCACGGTGTCGCTGAACATGAAGAGTTCCAATTCACGGCCCAACTTGCGGTGGTCACGTTTCTTGGCTTCCTCTAAGAGCACCAGATACTCATCCAGTTCCTTCTGCTTCGGGAAGGTGATGCCGTAGACGCGGGTGAGCTGCTTGCGCTTCTCGTCGCCACGCCAGTAAGCACCAGCCAACGAAGTCAGTTTCACTGCCTTGATGAAGCTCGTGTTCGGGATGTGAGGTCCGCGGCAGAGGTCGGTGAAGTTACCACATTTATAATAGGTGATGGTGCCGTCTTCCAGCTCGCTGATAAGTTCTTCCTTGTACTCGTCGCCCTTCTCGGTGAAGTACTTCAAAGCCTCGGCCTTGCTCACGTCGACGCGGTCAAAGGTCTGCTTCTCGCGGGCCAATTCGAGCATCTTCTTCTCGATGGCAACGAGGTCAGCTTCGGTCAAAGTCATGTCGCCCGTGTCGATGTCGTAGTAGAAACCAGCATCCACAGCAGGACCGATACCGAACTTCACACCTTTATATAATGCCTCGATGGCCTCGGCCATGAGGTGCGCCGACGAGTGCCAGAACGTGGCCTTGCCCTCAGGGTTGTCCCAAGTGAAAAGTTGGATGGTAGCGTCCTCGTTGACAGGGCGCATGGCATCCCACATCTTGCCGTTCACTTTGGCTGACAGCACGTTACGTGCCAAACCCTCGCTCAGGCTCTTGGCGATATCCAACGGCGTTACACCGGCTTCATATTGTCTGACACTCTGGTCAGGAAAGGTTATGTTGATCATTTCTTTACCTTATTATTCAATACCTTGTAAAAAAGCGTGCAAAATTACACATTTTCTGCATACAAAGTTATATATTTGCAAAAATTTTCAACTATGAAAAAGATTATTATCCTTTCCGTTTTTGTAACCTTATCGTTTCTCGGTTACGCACAAGATTATTTCCGTTTTAATGATTACAAAGCCGACAACGAACGAATTATCACTAACAAAGAATACCCAGAAGTGGTGTTTATGGGCAATTCCATCACCGAGAATTGGGCTTACTTCCATCCCGAATTCTTTACCACCCATAATTACCTGGGCAGGGGTATCGGCGGACAGACCTCAGCCCACATGCTGGTGCGCTTCAAGACTGACGTCATCGACTTGCATCCCAAGGCCGTTGTCATTATGGCAGGCACCAACGATGTGGCGCACAACAATTTATGGGTTGATCCAGAACAAGTGGTCAACAACGTGATTTCGATGTGCATCCTTGCCCGAGCGAGCGGTATCATTCCCATCATCAGTTCCATAACGCCCTGCACGGAGTTCGTTTGGAGAAAGGAAATCCAAGGCGCAGGCCAGACCATCGTCGACATCAACAAAAGCCTGAGAGCCTACGCTGAGGCAAACGACATCATTTATGTAGACTATCATTCAGCCCTCGCCGACGAGGACCTTGGCTTCCCAAAATCACTCAGCGAAGACGGCTGCCATCCCGACCCCGACACGTATTTTATGATGGAGAGTATGGTTGTGGAAGCCATTAACAAAGCTCTGAAACAATAATGCCAGTCAAACCAAATCTAACTATGCTCAAAAACAATCATCCCATGAAAAGAATATCACTCGTTTTAACGCTGCTATTTGCAACCCTGTTCCAAGCCTTTGCACAAACCGCAATGGAAGTCGACGAGGCCACGGCCTACAAAACCGCACAAGCCTTTGTTGCTTCGCATCAAGCTTTAAGAGGGCATGATTTGAATTTGGTCTCAACAGAAGGATTGTATATCTATAACATTGGCACACATGGATTTATCGTCATCTCAAATAATACTGTCCTGCCACCCGTGCTGGCATGGTCCAACCAAGGCAACTTCCCCGACATGGATGAGGCACCCGAGAATTTCAGCGCGTGGATGGCACATTACAGCGAGATGATCGACTTCGCTATGGCCAACGGCATCGCGCCCGAGGCGAAAATCCAACATCTGTGGGACGATGCCGCACAAGGCATTTTCGGGGCCAAGGATGCCAAAACCGTGAACCCTTTGGTGGAAACCTTCTGGAACCAGGATTGTTTTTACAACGAGTACTGTCCAGCCACAAGCGGCGGCTGGGGTTGGGGCGGCCCTTGCGGACACGTCTATGCAGGCTGCGTGGCTTGCGCGATGGCCCAGGTGATGAAGTATTGGAACCATCCTGTAACTGGCTTTGGCTCACATAGTTATATCCATAGTGAATACGGTGAACAAAGTGCCAACTTTGCCGCCACCACCTATCATTGGGATGAGATGCCCGCACAGCTATGGGGACACAACGACGCCGTGGCCACTTTGATGTACCACTGCGGCGTGAGCGTCAACATGAACTACAGTCCAAGTGGCAGCGGTGCCCAATCTGCCGATGTGGAGACTGCCCTGCGCTCTTATTTCGGCTATTGCGGAGCGAAATACCGCCAAAAAAGCAGCTACCAAGATGAGGTTTGGAATGCCATGCTGAAAGCCGAACTTGACCTCTCCCACCCCATCTATTATTCCGGAAGTAGCGGCAACAGCGGTCACGCCTTCGTTTGCGACGGCTACGACGAGAACGACTTTTTCCACTTCAATTTCGGCTGGAGCGGTTCCGGCGATGCTTTCTATTCCACCTACGACGTGAACGGCTACAACCAAGGCCAAGCCATAGTGATGAATATCTATCCCATTGATATCCAAGCTGATGCCAACAACATCATCTATGTCAGTCCTGATGGGGTGGGTGATGGCTCATCGTGGGCAAACGCCACCGATAAGCTCCAGTTTGCCACGGCCCTTTCGAGCGGCGGCGGCACCAAGGTTTGGGTGAAGAAAGGCACCTACCACGGCGACACCACCAATTCAGAGGGCGCATTCTACATCACCGAAAGCAACCGCATCTATGGCAGCTTCAATGGCGACGAGGCCCCTGACTACGACCTCACGCAACGCGACTTCACCAACAACGCCACCATCCTTGACGGCATGGGCGAAAGGCGCGTCTTGGTGCAAGAAAAGGCCTTCAGCTCGGCCACGGCAGCCGTTTGGGACGGCTTCGTCATCCAAAACGGTGCCGTCGGCAGCGGCGCAGGTGCCTACCTCAACAACCACGTCACACTATCGAACTTCACCATCACCGACAACCATGCGACCATGTACGGCGGCGGCGTTTACATCAACTCGACGGGCGGCATGGCACGGGTTATCCTGAACAAATGCACCTTCACCGACAACAGCTCTTCGATGGGCGGCGGCGTCTGCGACCGAATCGGGGCGACCTACACCAACTGCGACATCAGCCACAACACGGCCACGACCAAGGGCGGCGGGCTATACCTATATAATAATACGGAGCCGACCTTCAAGAACTGCCTCTTCAGCGACAACTCCGCCAAGGAAGGCGGCGCGATGTACGCGCGAGGACAATTCACCGCCTACAACTGCGACTTCGTGATGAACCACGCTACCGAGTCGTGTGGTGGCATCCTCAATGAGGACAAGCACAACAAATATCACAACTGCATTCTTTGGGGCAACCTCGCCAACGGCAGTCCCAGCCAAATGGAGGGCACGAGCGACTTTGAATATTGCGCCGTGCAAGGTGGCGTGAGCGGCGCTGAGAACATCAACCTGAGCGCCGAAAACGACGGCGAAGAACCAGGCTGTTTCGTCCGCTTCAACAACCCGGAAAGCGGAGACTGGAGCCTGCAATCGAGGAGTATCTGCCTCAATGCGGGCAAGCCCAACACCACGGGCCTCGGCGACACCGACCTAGGCGGAAATCCCCGCATCCAGAAAGGCTGTGTAGAAATAGGGGCCTACGAGAGCTGCGCCTCGCTCACCCACATCGAAGACGAGACTTACGGCAACTATTATTTCCACGGCCGCTACTTGAACGAGTCGGGCTACTACACCGCTGCTCTCTACGGCCACGGCTGCGACAGCGTAGTCGGCCTGACGCTCTACGTCATGGAAGGTACTGAGGATCAGCAAGAAAGCCCATTCTCGCTATGGCCTAACCCCACCACAGGGCTCTTGCACATCGACGCCAATGACATCACCAGCATCGAGGTCAGGAACCTCCTCGGGCAACTCGTCAAGCGCTCAGAAGCCACCGAAACCCTCGACTTGGAGGCCCTTGAAAAAGGCGTTTATTTGCTGATACTCAGCGATAAAGAAGGTCGGAAAAGTGTTGTTAGAGTGGTGAAAGAATAAGATCCAACTAATCAACTATCCTCACCCGTCTAAGATCCAGCAGATTCGTGGGATTGCTGCCCAAGCCCTTCACCCGTTCGTTCACAAAGCGGAGCACCTCGTCGTAGAACAGCACCACCACGGGCGCGTCTTGCATCATGAGGCTGTCCATCTCGGTGTAGTAGCGGGCGCGTTCCTGCAAGTCATTGCAAAGCAAGGCTTTGTCGTACAGCTTGTCATATTTTGGATTGGTGTAATGCGTATAATTTGGTCCCGCCGGCGCGAAATTCTGTGTAATGAACAGCGAGAGGTAGTTCTCCGCGTCAGGATAGTCGGCCACCCACGAAGAGCGGAAAAACTGCAGGCTGCCGTTAGCCCTCATGCTGCGCATCGTGGCGGGCGGCATCACCTCCATCTTGCACTGCAAGCCGATTTGTTCCACCTGACTCTGCACAAACTTCCCGATGTCGGCATAGTCAGCAACGGTAGAGAGTTGCAAAAGTTGACCTTCCAAATGGTTCTCCGCCACTAAACGTTGGGCGCGTTTCAGGTCGTAACCGTAACCAATAGTCGAGCTGTGTCCGGGCAGGCCGACTGGAATCATGCCGCCCGTGCCAGGTTCGCCGATGCCATTGCGCAGGTAGCGCAGCATTTTCTCGCGGTCGATGCAAAGGCTAACAGCCTGACGTAGAGCTCTTGAGCGGAGTGGACCGAGACTGTCATTGGGGTCGATATAGAAAGAGAAATACTCCGTGTTCAGGTAAGGCTCGGTAATCAGCTCGATTTTGTCCTCGTACTTTTGCCGCAACTGGCCGTCGTAAGTCAAAAGTTCGTCCTTATAGCGCGCATCAATGCCCGACATGAAATCGAACTTCCCCTTGATGAATTCCAAGAAAGCTACTTGCTTGTCAATCAAGAAACTAACGGATACCGCATCGATGTAGGGCAGCCTCTCCCCTGCCTCATCGCGTTCGAAATAGTCGGGGTTCTTGCGGCAAACAAGCTTCACGCCTTCTTTCCAATACTGAAACTTGAACGGCCCCGTCCCAACGGGATGGCTACGGAAGTCATTGCCGTAATACTCAACGGCTTCGTGCGGTACCACCGAGGCGTATGTCATAGACAAAATGCCCAAAAACGGCGGGAAGGGCTTCGACAACTCAATCTGGAAAGTGGAATCATTCAAGGCGGTAAAGGCATAATGGTCATCATCATGCTTGACTGAGGAGAAAATCCACATTCCAGGCGAACTCAACTGCTTGTCCACCACGCGGTTGAAGGAATAGACAAAGTCCTCAGCAATGACAAAACGAGACCCTATGGTCGGCGTTTCGACAGGCTCAACGACCTCATCTGTCTTGTTTTTTGAAGGTCCCTGAGCCTGTCGAAGGGCCAGCCCCTCAAAGCACTCATCTTCATGAAACTGCACGTCATTTCGCAGATGGAAAGTATAATGCAATCCATCCTCGCTGATGTCCCACGACTTGGCTACCATCGGGACAAGGTTCATCTTGTCATCGAAGGCTACGAGGCTGTTAAACAGTTGGTTGCAAGCCCAGATATGCGGCAAGTCCTTAGCATAAATCGGGTCAAGGGTGAGGATGCCCGCGCTTTCGTTGTACTTGAAGATGGCCATGCCCTCATCGGAATCTTGACGTTTTCCGCAAGAAGCCAACAAAAGCAGCAAAACAACAAAAAATAAACCTCGCTTCGCGTCTTTGCGAACGGAGTGAAGCAATCCAGATAGCCAATCGTTCCGGACTGCTTCGTGCCTCGCAGTGACGCACAGCGAACCCATATCCCCAACTATCCGTTTCATCCGTGCCATCCGTAGTTTGTATTACTTCACCTTAAAACCAATGACTTCAGGATGCAAATTGCTCAGATACTTGTTATAGTCAAGGTCGTTCTTGTCTTGTTCTTTCTCCAAGGCGAGGTCAAGCACCTGCATCATGCTTTCCACGTAATGGAAGTTCAATCCGCTGATGTAGTCTTCCTTTATGTCTTTGATATCATGCTCATTGTCAACAGAAAGGATGAGGTCGGTCACGCCGTTGCGCTTGGCGGCTAGGATTTTTTCCTTCACGCCGCCCACGGGCAAAACTCGGCCTCTGAGCGTGATTTCCCCCGTCATGGCCAACTGCCCTTTGACCTTGCGTTGCGTGAACGCCGAAGTAAGTGCCGAAAGCATGGTGATGCCCGCCGAGGGACCGTCCTTGGGCGTGGCGCCTTCAGGGATGTGGACGTGCACGTTCCAAGCGTCGAACACATCGGGGTTGATGTTGAGTTGCGAGGCATGCGCCTTGATGAACTCGTAGGCGATGGTCGCGGATTCCTTCATCACCTCGCCGAGGTTGCCGGTCAACGAAAGGTGTCCCGCACCCCTACTCAAACTGACCTCGATAGAGAGGATTTCACCGCCCACTTGCGTCCAAGCCAAACCAGTGGCCACACCAGGCATGGTATGCTTCACCTCGTCCTCGTCATGGTGCATGGGCACGCCAAGCACCTTGTTCAGGTCTTCGGCAGTGATTTTCTTGTCGAACGGTTCTTCAGTTACAACTTGCTTGGCACGATAACGCATCAGGTCGCCGATGCGGCGTTCCAAGTTACGCACGCCGGCCTCGCGGGTGTAGTCCTCAATGACGCGCATCACCATTTCTTTTGGGATGCTGATTTGCTTGCTGTCGAGGCCGTGTTCCTTCATCTGCTTGGGAATCAAGTGGCGCTTGGCGATTTCGTATTTCTCCTCGCGCAGGTAGCCGCTGATGTCGATGATTTCCATGCGGTCGCGCAATGCGGGATGGATGGTCGCGAGGTTATTGGCCGTGGCGATGAAAAGAATCTTCGAGAGGTCGTAATCCAACTCGATGAAGTTGTCGTAGAAAGTGTTATTCTGCTCAGGGTCAAGGATCTCCAAAAGCGCTGCCTGCGGGTCACCACTGATGTTGTTGCCACTCACCTTGTCGATTTCGTCGAGGACAAAAACGGGATTGCCCGACTTCACCTTGCGCAAATTCTGGATGATGCGGCCTGGCATGGCACCAATGTAAGTCTTTCTGTGGCCGCGCAGTTCCGACTCGTCGCGCACGCCGCCGAGTGACATTCTGACATATTTTCGGTTCAGCGCATGAGCGATGGACTTGCCCAACGAGGTCTTACCCACACCGGGAGGCCCGACAAGGCACAAAATCGGGGCTTTCATATCCTTGCGTAGCTTCAGCACGGCCAAATGCTCAATGATTCTGTCTTTCACCTTGTCCAAGCCGAAATGGTCGGCATCGAGGATGCGCTGGGCGCGCTTCAGGTCGAAATTGTCCTTGGTGAAGTCTTCCCACGGCAGGTCAACGAGATACTGCAAATAGTTCAACTGAATGCCGTAGTCCGACGACTGGGGATGAGTGCGTTCCAGCTTTTTCAGCTCTCGCTCAAACACCTCTGCCACTTCCTTCGACCACTTTTTCTTCTCGGCTTTTGCCTTCAACTCCTTGACATCCTGCTCGTTGGGATTGCCGCCAAGTTCTTCTTGGATGGTGCGAAGCTGTTGGTTGAGGAAATACTCACGCTGCTGCTTGTCCATGTCGTCGCGCACCTTGCTCTGGATTTGCTGTTTCAGCTCAAGCATCTGCTTTGCCTCGGTCAGCACAGAAAGCAGTCCTTGCGCCATCTCGTTGAGGTTGCGCGCCTCTAAAATCCCTTGACGCACAGTCAGCTCAGCCTCGATGTTGCTGGCCACGAAATTCAGCAAAAACACAGGATCATCGATGCTCTTGATGGCGAAACCGGCCTCTTGCGACAGGTTGCGCGAACGGGGAATGACCTGTATGGCCAAGTCCCTGACCGACTGCAACAAAGCCTCAAACTTGCGCGTGTTGGGGATGTCTTCCGAAGCGGCATAAGGCATCACAGCGGCTTTCATGTAAGGTTCGTTTTGTATGGGTTCCACCACCTCGAAACGGCGGATGCCTTGTATGATGACCGTGAAACTGCCATCAGGCATCTCAAAAGACTTGAGGATTTGGGCCGACACGCCCACCTTGTACAAATCGTCAAGCACAGGCTCGTCCACATTCGATTCCTTTTGTGCAATAACGCCGATGGGCTTGTGTTTGCGGTTGTATTCCTTGACCAACTGAATCGACTTCTCGCGCCCCACGGTGATGGGGATGACCGTGCCCGGATAAAGCACCGAGTTGCGCAACGGCATGATGGGCAGCTCTTCCGGCACCGACTCATTTTGGCTGAGTTGGCCCTGCTCAATGGTCAGAACGGGAATGTACTCGGCATCCGTGTCGATCATATTTGAAAATAATTCGGGTTCAACTTTGTAACTCATAAGAAGCAAGTTTTGGTTAAAGGCGACAAATTGTCAGTCCGTCGCCGCTTTACACCTTATTATATATGTGGCGCAAAGGTGGGGCAAAATTAGTGCCAAACACAAAAAAAAGCCCTCGCTTTGGGGCAAGAGCTTCCTTTTTCTCGGTTGCATCGGCTTTACTTGGCCTCTTTCTTCTCGAAGAACTTCTTGTACTTGTTGTTGAACTTATCAACACGGCCAGCGGTATCGACGAGCTTCATCTTACCGGTGTAGAACGGGTGCGAAGCGCTGGAGATTTCGAGCTTCACGAGCGGGTATTCGTTGCCGTCTTCCCACTTGATGGTCTCCTTGGTGTTGATGGTCGAGCGCGACAGGAAGGTCACGTCATTAGACATATCTTTGAAAACAACCAGTCTGTAATTCTTAGGGTGAATGTCTTTTTTCATCGCTTGATTTCCTTTTAGTTTTGAGTGCGCAAAAGTACGACAATTTTTTGGAATGGCAATCGTTTTGGAGAAAAATTTTTACTGAATAAAGCAATTTGCTATTTATCAATATTTTACATTCAAAATAGTTTGTTCTAATGCAACGAACGCACTGGACGAACAGAGAATCCGGCACACCTGCTGAAGTCGTATATGTCGCAGTCATTAAAACTAATGATAAATTGGAAGCCCTTCGCATAGAAAGGCAAGCCCTTGTTGAGCGAACTCGACCAATAATTGCCCATATCGTCCTCAATAATATCGTCCGCGAGGTTACCCCTGACGGGCAAGAAGATACTATTGCCATTTCGTGCGGTGAACAGACAACCATTCACCCCGTTTATTGTCGTCCAACTATGGCTGCATTTTGTCACCAGTTCAATCCATTCATTAATAGTCGGAGTGCGCCAGCCCTCGCCCCAGTTAACTGTGGCGGCATCGTCACTCGGCTGCAGAGTCTTCAGGTTGTCGGTGAAGCCGTTGTAGCCATACTCTGATTTTGTACAATACTTTGTGAATTCGAAATAACCGCCATGGGTGTAAAGGTAGTTGCTGTCGGTGTAGGCAGCTTTGGGTTGTGTCTCGCCCCAAGCAAAGCGATCACCGTAGCCTTCGGGAGTGTCGGCTCCCACGTTACAAGAGGCCCAAAGCGTTCCTCTCGGCAAACCAAGGTCAACATAATCGTGACCGTTATAGGTGCCGTTGTTCGGCTCTTTGTTCTTGTTACATCCTGCGGCACAAACTACTGCCACTATTAGCATTAGGATGGCAATGGTTTTTAAGAATCTTTGCATAACTTTTATTCTCCTTTCAATCGTTTGATTTCTTTGTCAAAATCTGAAACATAGTTTTGGTCTTGTATCTTTCTGAAAACCTCATACTCGCTTTCTGCCTTAATTTTCGCTTCCAATGCACTAATACTGCCCGCATCTTCCAAAATGGGACGCTGCGCAAGGTTCAAAAAGTCGTCAAGAATGTTACACCAATCGTTCATCGTTGTGGGAATTTCTCGTTCCGCACGGTCTTCCGCCAAATCAATATAAGCGGTCACCAATCGATTCAATGCATTGATATTTTTCGCGCTCAGATAGTTCTTGGCAATGGTCACATCCGATTTCAGCACTTTCCCATCGGGTGAGTGTTTCCATGTAGTCAATCCCATGTGTGGTTTGGTGGCATCGGCCGATTCATAAATGATTTCGGCAGCAGTCTTGCCCGTAATGGCCCAATGCAACTTGTTTTGCACCGTAGCAAAAAACATACGTGTTACAGGAGAATCCTTGTCGTAATCTATGGCAAGCGCATATAAGTCTGTGATTTTCTGATAAAAACGACGTTCACTTGCACGAATTTCCCGAATTTCAACCAGTAATTCCTTGAAATAATCATGTCCAAAAGAAGGTCCTTTCATTAGCCTTTCCTTGTCAAGCACATAGCCCTTCACGATAAACTCATTCAAGGTTTTCGTAGCCCAAATGCGGAATTGAGTGGCTTGTTTGCTATTCACGCGGTAACCTACCGCAATAATAGCATCAAGATGGTAGAAATCAAGTTCACGCTCAACATTCCGTTTACCCTCCTGTTGAACTATTCGAATTTTTCGAATAGTTCGATCTGTCCGTAATTCACCACTTTGGAATATCTCTTTTAGGTGATAGTTCACGGTGTGAACCTCCACGCCGAACAATTCGGCCATCCGCTTCTGCGTTAGCCAGAACGTACCATCCTCGTATTGAACTTGTACGCTTACGTTTCCTGTGTCTGTCGTGTATAGTATAATGTTGCTGTCCATGGTTTATCGAATGCAAGAACGGAACAAGGGTTAGTTTTGAAGCGCAGAATGCACTGCTCTTATGGATAAATAATGATAACGACACCACGACCACACATGTGCATAGTCATATTCAATTTCAAAATCCAAAGCACATAAAGGGCTTTCTGTATCAAGCGAACTCGACCAATAGTGGTACTCTCCGTTATTTAGGCCAGGCAGGAAAAGCATATTACCATTGCTTGATGTGAACAGAATGCCATCCACACCATTTATGCCTGTTCTTTTATATGGAATGTGCTCTATCAATTCTTCCCATTCCTCAATGGTTGGCATACGCCAGCCACTACCCCAGTTCACGGCAGCAGCATCGTCCTCCGAAATAAGGATAGTTAAGTCATCAGTATAGCCATTATAGCCATTACTTGCTTCATTGCAATACTTGGTAAGGGTATTTTTACTGCCCATACAATAATGGTAGCAATCCCAATCAAAACATCCACCACCGGTCCATATTCCGCCCCAAGCGAAGCTTTCGCCGTCCTTTTCTGGAGTCCTAGCACCCACGTTACAGGTGGCCCAAAGCAGTCCACTCGGAAGACCAAGGTCAACATACTCATATCCACCTATATTCCCACTTACATCAAGTGTAATGAAACCACCTTCCCCTGACCAGTAGTATTTCTTACATCCAGATGCGTAAATAACTGACATTATAAGTATTATAACTGATACGGCTTTTGTATATCTTTTCATAGAAATTGAGATTTTGAGTATTTCATGCTGCAAAAATAGCAATAATCCCAATAAAATCCAAAGAAAAACCTAAATATTTCAAAAAAGGTTTGGCACATTGTTTTAATTACTATCTTTGCAGCAAAATAAACGCATTAAACTTAATCAACAAATTATAAATCAAAACATTAAATCAACATCTGTAATGAAACAAGCTTTTAATTTCAATGCAGGTCCTTGCGTCCTGCCCAAGCAAGCCATCGAAAGCACCGTTAAGGCGCTCTATGATTTCGACAACACCGGCATCGGTATCGCCGAGATTTCTCACCGCACCCCGGGTTGGGAGCGCATCATGGCTGAGACTCGTCAGCTGTGGCGTGACCTCCTCAACATCCCTGAGGAGTACGAAGTCCTCTTCCTCGGTGGTGGCGCCAGCACCCAGTTCTTCACCGTGCCCGCCAACCTGATGAAGACCAAGGCCGCCTACCTCCAGACCGGCGTCTGGGCCAAGAAGGCTGCCAAGGAAGCCAAGTTGTTCGGTAAGGTCGACATCGTCGCCAGCAGCGAAGAAAAGACCTACACCTACATCCCGAAGGGCTACACCATCCCGTTGGATGCCGACTACTTCCACATCACGACCAACAACACCATCTACGGTACTGAGATCAAGTACGACATGGACTGCCCCATCATGCTCGTCGCTGACATGAGCTCCGACATCATGAGCCGTCCCGTCGACGTGAAGAAGTACGGCCTCATCTACGGTGGCGCCCAGAAGAACGTCGGCCCCGCTGGCGTGACCTTCGTCATCGTGAAGAAAGACATCCTCGGCAACATTGGCGACCGCGCCTACATGAACCCGCTGCCGACGATGGTCGACTTCCGCACCCACGCTGCTGAAGAAGCCAAGAACATCAGCATGTTCAACACCCCGCCCGTACTGCCTATCTTCATGATGCACGAGACCCTCGTGTGGCTGAAGGACACCATCGGTGGCGTCGAGGCTATGAACAAGATCAACACCAAGAAGTCCAACATGCTCTACGAAGAGATCGACCGCAACAGCATGTTCGTCGGCACCGCCGAGAAGGAAGACCGTTCCATCATGAACCACTGCTGGGTCATGGCTCCCGGTTACGAGGACAAGCAAGACGCCTTCATGGCCTTCGCCAAGGAGCGCGGCATGGTCGGCATCAAGGGTCACCGCAGCGTCGGCGGCTTCCGCGCCAGCCTCTACAACGCCTGCCCGATTGAGGCCGTCGAAGCCCTCGTCCAGTGCATGCAAGACTTTGAGAAAGCGAACAAGTAATTTGGAAACGCTGTAGGGCTGTCGTATTACGGCAGCCGCAGATGGGCAACCTAATAGCGGCTGCCACGGTGTGACAGCCCTACAACCAATCAAAAACAAACATTAAAACAAACCGAAATGAAAGTATTAGTTGCAACTGAAAAGCCATTCTCAGCAGCAGCTGTCAATGGCATCCAGAAGATAGTTGAGGAAGCTGGTTACAACTTCGCAAAACTCGAAAAATACACCGATGTGCAGCAGTTCTATGACGCTGTTGCCGACGCCGACGCGCTCATCGTCCGCTCCGACAAGGTGACGAAGGAAGTCGTCGACCACGCCAAGAACCTCAAGATTGTGGTTCGCGCAGGCGCTGGCTTCGACAACCTCGACCTTGCTGCTTGCACTGCAAGAGGCATCGTGGCAATGAATACTCCTGGCCAAAACTCCAACGCCGTGGCAGAACTCGCCATCGGAATGATGATTTACATGGCCCGCAACACCTTCAAGCCTGGCACAGGCTGCGAGTTGAAGGGCAAGAGAGTTGGTATCCAGGCTTACGGTAACGTAGGTCGCCTTGTGGCAGAAAAAGCCAAGGCTATGGGTATGGAAGTGTGGGCATTCGACCCATTCATCCCCACTGAGAAGATGGAAGCTGAAGGCGTGCATGTCCCGAATACCCTAGAGGAACTCTACGCCCACTGCGACTATATTTCACTGCACATCCCGGCTAACGACCAGACAAAGAACAGCATCAACTATGCTCTTCTCTCGAAGATGCCAAAGGGTGGCTGCTTGGTCAACACAGCTCGCAAGGAAGTCATCAATGAAGCCGACATGGAGAAAATGCTGGCAGAACGCACAGACTTCAAGTATGTGACAGATATCGCTCCGGCAAATGCAGAGACACTGGCACAGTTTGCCCCACGTTTCTTCGCAACACCTAAGAAACAGGGTGCCGAAACTGCTGAGGCTAACATGAACGCTGGTCTGGCCGCTGCCAACCAAATCGTCGATTTCTTCAAGACCGGCAACCGTCGTTTCCAGGTCAATAAGTAATCATCAATCACAGAAGGAGCCGCTACCCAAAAAGTGGCGGCTCCTTAATTTCAAAATCAATCGTCATTATGCCAGAAATAAGCAGCTTTTACGGTATCATCATCTACATGTATTATAAGGAGCATCAACCTCCCCATTTTCATGTTTGGTACAACGAATACCAATGTGAGATTACCATAAAAGACGGAATCATCACAGGTCAGTTGCCTCGTCGCGCTGCCCGTTTGGTATTTGAATGGCTTGATTTGCACTATGACGAATTGATGGAGAATTGGAACAGATCTGAACGAAAAGAAACTTTGCTTAAAATAGAGCCCTTGAAATGACATTACCATGCAAGACCAATTGTTGTATATAAAAGTCACTAACGCTGAATATGTAAAGGATTACATACTCCGCCTTACCTTCAATGATGGTTCGGTGAAGTTGTGCGACTTCCTTCCATTAGCGCAAGAAGGCATCTTCTTGAAACTGAAAGATTTGACTTATTTCAAAAATTTCACGCTTGACCCTTGGACTGTAGATTGGAACAACGAAATTGGTTTTGCGCCGGAATATTTGTATGAGATTGGGGCTACTGCATAACTGACAATAAATAACAATCAAACTATGAGCATCATCAAACCTTTCAAAGGATGGCGTCCCGGCGTGGACATCGTCCAAAAGCTGGCCTCCCGCCCCTACGACGTGCTGAACACCGAAGAGGCACGCAAGGAATGCGAGGGCAATCCCTACAGCCTGCTCCACGTGACCAAGGCCGAAATCGACCTGCCTGAAGGCCACAAGGACAGCGACCTCGAGACCTATCTGAAAGTCGTCGAAAACTTCAACAGCTTCAAAGACTTCGGATGGATCAAGCAAGACCAAGAGGAAAAGCTCTACATCTACGCCCAGAGCATGAACCCCACCGACGCCAACGCCCACTGGCAATATGGCATCGTGGCCTGCGCTTACAGCGAAGACTACGTGAACAAAATCATCAAGAAGCACGAGCTGACCCGCAAGGACAAGGAAGAGGACCGCATGAAACACGTCCGCCTCACCAACGCCAACGTGGAGCCTGTGTTCTTCGCCTACCCTGCCGTGGCTGAAATTGACGCTATCGTCAGCAAGATTACCGCTGAGAAGCCCATCTACGACTTCATCGCCAAGGAAGACGGCTTCGGTCACCGTTTCTGGGTTATCGACGACAAGGCCACCATCGCCCGCCTCGTCGAGCTGTTCGACAAGAAGGTTCCGGCGATGTACATCGCTGACGGTCACCACCGTAGCGCTGCCGCAGCCCTCGTCGGCCAGGAGAAGAAAGAGAAGAACCCCGCCCACACCGGCAAGGAGGAGTACAACTACTTCATGACCGTCATCTTCCCCGACAACCAGTTGAACGTCATTGACTACAACCGCGTTGTGAAAGACCTTAACGGCCTCAGCACCAAGGACTTCTTCAAGGCCCTGCAAGAGAACTTCGACATCGAATGCAAATGCGACTGCACCAAGGACGGCGGCAAATGCAACTGCGAGTTCCCCTGCCACTGCGAGTGCTCCACCGAATACAAGCCTAACAAACTGCACAACTTCTCGATGTATATCGAGGGCGTGTGGTATTCGCTGACTGCCAAGCCCGGCACCTACGACGACAACGACCCGATTGGCGTGCTGGACGTCACCATCCTCAGCAACCTTGTCCTCGACAAGATTCTGGGCATCAAGGACCTCCGCACCGACAAGCGCATCGACTTCGTTGGCGGTATCCGCGGCCTCGGCGAGCTGAAGCGTCGCGTCGACAGCGGTGAGATGAAGGTCGCCTTCGCGCTCTATCCTGTGAGCATGAAGCAGATCATCGACATCGCCGACACGGGCAACATCATGCCTCCCAAGACTACTTGGTTTGAGCCGAAACTGCGCTCGGGCCTTGTTATCCATACTTTGGATTAACAGGAACCCAAGACATTATGATACGGGACGCGAGACATTGATCCTCGCGTCCCGTTGTGTTTTCATATGCTATAAACAATTAGAAGAACTGCACCACATCCTCCAAAGGACGATGCTCAGGCTGGCGAGGCTCGCCCGACCTGTAGCCTAACGAGATGACCGCCATAATCGCTTCATTTTCAGGAATGTTAAACAGGGTTCGCAGGGCATCGGAATCACGCATACCCATGATGAGTGTGTCGAAGCCTTTGGCGCGGGCCTTCAGGATGAAATAGGCATTGCTGAGGCCGTTGTCGTAGGCACCCCAACCATCGCCCACTTCGTTGGTCTGTTCGCCACGGAAGAAGCCCGACTTGCCTCTCTCGTAAGTGGAGACAATCAACACTGGCGCACCAGCGATGTTCTGCTTGTTGCGTTCACCCACGAGATTCGCCACCGCTTCGACTTTCTCAGGACTCATGGCCACATAGTATTTCGAAGGCTGCTGGTTGGCCCAAGATGGAGCTTCCTGTGTGGCAATGAGCAATTCTCGCACCTCTGCCTCGCTGATGGTCTTCGTGGCATCGTAGCTGCGGACGCTTCTGCGGGTTGCCAATACCTCATCGAAGGAAACCACATTGGTAGCGGTCGTTTCATTGTTGTTTTCTTGGTTGTTCGAGCAGCCAGCAAGCATCAAGAATGTCAATACTGCCGCAAAAAATAGATTTGATTTGGTGTTTTTCATGTTTTGATAAGATTTAAAAGTTAGTTTGGGGCAAAGGTAGGAAAAAACAACTTCACAGCAAGAAAAAAACGTACCTTTGCAAAAACAAACCGATGGACAAAACACCTGTCAATATCAGCCCCAACCTCATCAAACACTTCGCCGACTACCTGCGGCTGGAGCTTTCGCTGTCCGACAACAGCGTGGAGGCCTATTGCCATGACGTCGGTTTGTTTCTGCAATACATTGAAATTCAAAACCTTTCCGCCGAAATCAACGACATTAATCAAGAAACCATTGAGAACTTCTTAGCTTATCTCTACGACCTAAACATTGGTGCTTCTTCGCAAGCACGAATCCTGTCGGGACTGAAATCGTTCTGGCGCTACTTGACACAAGAAGAAATCGCCGAGAAAGACCCTACGCTGCTCATCCCCTCGCCCACTTTGGGTCGCCACCTGCCCGAAGTGCTGAGCTACGAAGAAATCCAAATGATGATTGACAGCATCGACCTGAGCCAACCCAACGGCCACCGCAACAAGGCCATGATTGAGGTGATGTACGGCTGTGGGCTGCGTGTTTCTGAGCTTATCAACCTACAAATCAGTGATATATACAAAGAAGACGGTTTCCTACGCATCTTCGGAAAGGGCAGCAAAGAGCGCCTCGTTCCCATTGGCGATAGCAGCCTGAAAATCTTGTTCCAATACATCGAAGGCGCACGACTGCACATCACTCCAAAGCCCAAATTTACTGACATTGTTTTTTTGAATAGCCGTGGCACTGGCTTGACCCGACAAATGGTCTTCCTGATTGTCAAGGACTTGGCCGAGAGAAATGGCATCACCAAGACCATCAGCCCGCACACCTTCAGGCATAGCTTCGCGACACATCTTTTAGAAGGTGGCGCTAACCTACTCGCCGTCCAGCAGATGCTCGGCCACGCCAGCGTGAGCACGACGGAAATCTACACGCATATTTCGGATGAGCTGCTGCGCGACACTTTGACGACGTATCATCCGAGATTCAAAAAATAATCCTACCTTTGCAAAAAATATCTATCATGAACACCAAGTTCGATTTTCTGAAAGGCCTACGCTCCGACCGTTTTTTCCTCATGGCCGGCCCTTGCGTGATTGAAGACGAGACTTCGCCCTTCTTTATCGCCGAAACGTTGAAAAACATCTGCCAGAAACTCGATATTCCGCTGATTTCCAAAGGCTCCTATCGCAAAGCCAACCGCTCACGATTGGATTCTTTTACGGGCATTGGCGACGAAAAAGCATTGAAAGTACTGCAAAGAATCGGCAAGGAATTTGAACTTCCTGTGGTGACCGACATCCATTCCGCAGAGGAAGCCAAAATAGCCGCTGAATACGTTGACATTCTGCAGATTCCCGCTTTTCTTTGCCGCCAAACCGACCTCCTCGTGGCCGCAGCCAAAACGGGCAAGACGGTCAACATCAAGAAAGGGCAGTTCCTTTCGGGCGAGGCGATGGGGTTCGCGGTTGAAAAAGTCAGGCAGTCGGGCAACGACAAGGTCATGCTGACCGAGCGCGGTTCCATGTTTGGTTATCAGGATTTGGTGGTGGATTACAGGAATATCGCTGTCATGCAGAAGTTTGAAGTCCCTGTCATTCTGGATGTCACCCACTCCTTGCAACAGCCCAACCAAAGTAGCGGCATCACGGGCGGACAACCCGAGATGATTGGTCTCATTGCCAAAGCGGGCATCGCAGCGGGTGCCGACGGCATCTTCATGGAGGTGCACCCAGAGCCTAAAAAAGCCAAGTCCGACGGTGCCAACATGCTCCGTTTAGACTTGGCTGAAACGCTTCTGAACCAATTGGTTAGAATCAAAGAGGCCTTATAGCATCACTGCATCTTGAGATTGATGATTTGACCCGTCGAGGTGTCAAAATCCATCCTCGTGTTCGCGAAAGGTGCCATCAGCAGCATACCAAGCTGGCTGACCACAAAACGCTCTTCCAACAGGACTTTGTTATTGCAGCTCACCCGCACGCTGGCCGTCTCAGGCACGCGATAAAACACCTTGTTTTCATGCGACATGGACTCCACTGCCGACTGGCTCGGCGCATTGATGGCAATCGTGGTGTGCAAGGGCAAAGTTTGAACCATAATCGGTGAGCCTATACCTGAGGTCCCCGTTGTAAGTCCTTCTTCTTCAGAGAATTTTGCAACCGTTTGCGTGGTCACTTCCTTGGATGGGATCACATAAACCGTCCTCACGACTGTTTTCTTGATGCGTTTCCCCAAAAACAGGCTCAGATAATCCTCCTCCATCGCTTCCAACTTTTGAAACATCTGGTTGAAAGTCTCCGGAGCAAGTGCAGTTTCATAATAGCCCGACACTAAATTGAACTTCGCCTTGCGAATCTCCTCAATCTTGTCGGCGACTTCGCGTGCCAGTTGCGCATCGGATTTCCCCGATGAACTCAGACTGACAAACTCTGTCCGTGAAGATTGAACGCCCTGACAAGCAGGAACTTGCACTTCATTCTCAGCAACAACCACCCCCTCTTCAACATCCATTGCAGTGCCCGAGCCGATACTCCGAATGATGCCATTCGGCAAAATGTCAAACACGGCTTTGCTGCTTCCTCTTCCGCTCGAAACCGACACGAAGAAAGTGGCACTCGGGTCGGGAGTGGCCAACTTCGACAGCTTCACGTCAAGCATACGATACTCTGTGGTCGCATAGTCAACGGCCTCGTCCAAAACAAAATATTGCGAGGCATAGTCCACCAACGGCCCTGGTTCACAGTCGATTTCTTCGATGATGAAATCCAACTGTAGCATGGTCTGCGGAAGGGAATAATAGAATCCGCTCTGCTGCCCAGGGGCAACATTCTTTGAAAAAGTGGTGGTGAATTGCGCTTGTAACTGACTGTTTGTCAGCATAAAAGCCAAAAGCACAAAAACTGATTTGGTAAAAAGCTTGTTCATTTCAGTGATGGATTAAAATTCATGGTTCAAAAATACATAATTATTCGACAAGTCCCACTTTTTTAGGCACTTTTTTCCTTTTCGCTGAAGGCCAACAAAGCCAAAAATGTCAGCAATCCATTGAGAATCAATATCTCAAAACCAAACTGATAGCCGAAAAACAACTGCTTCGAATAGAGTTTCAACACATAGCAAATCACAGGCGAGGCGATAGCAATGTAGGGTACAGCTTTGTCATTGGCCTTACGGTTTTTGACAAAAAGACCGAAAGTGTAAAGTCCCAGCAAAGGCCCGTAGGTGAAACCAGCGATGTCGAACACCTTGTCAATCAGCGACTCGTTGTGGAATGGACGGAACGCAATGATTACCAACAAGTAAAGTAAGGCGAACCCCACATGGATTCCCTTGCGATATTTCGTAATCTGTTGCTCTGAAAGTTGTTTCTTGTCGAAATGAACAAAGTCGAAGCAGAACGAGGTGGTTAGGGCTGTCAAGGTGCCATCAGCGCTGGAATAGCCTGCGGCCACAAGGCCGATGATAAAGACCACCGCCGTGAACTTGCTCAAACTGAATGCAACAGAGGGGAAAATCTTGTCGTTGACCACCACACCCGCCTCATTCACAGGGAGTTGGAATCCCGTTGCCTGAGCATAATAAATCAAGGCCGCACCGAGGCAAAGGAACAACACATTGACCACCACAAACAGCAGACTCGAGGTCATCACGTTCTTCTGCGCGTCACGCAAGCTCCTGCAAGTCAGGTTTTTCTGCATCATGTCTTGGTCAAGGCCCGTCATGGTGATGGTGATGAACGCACCACTCAGCAACTGCTTGAGCCAAAACTTGTTGTGTGTCCAATCGGTCTCAAACACCTTGGTATAACCCTTTTCCGAGGCCGATTTCAGCAGGTCGCCAAAGGAAATGTGAAGGTCCCTGAGGATGAACCACGCGGTCAGGAAAGCCGCCAGCAACAAAAAAGTCGTCTGCAAAGTGTCTGTCCAAACTACGGTCTTGATACCGCCTTTGAAGGTGTAGAGCAAAATAATGGCGATAAAAATGACTGCCGGCACCCAAAACGGGATGCCCCAGGCCTTGAAAACGAACTCATATAGCACAAAAACAACGAGATACATCCTCAACGCCGAACCCAACAGCCGCGACAGAATAAAAAACGCCGCGCCCGTCTTCTCCGACTTCGGCCCGAAACGTACATTTAAATAGGTGTAAATCGAGGTCAAATTGAGACGATAGTATAGCGGCAACAGTATTAACGCAATCACCGCATAACCAATCACATAGCCTAAGACAAGCGGCAAATAGGTAAACTGACCCGTATAAACGCCACCTGGCACCGACATAAACGTGACCCCGGAAAGCGAGGCTCCAATCATGCCGTAGGCCACCACAAACCAAGGCGAGTTGCGGTTGCCTCGGAAAAAGGTCGCGTTGTCGGACTTGCGCGAAGTGAAATGCGAAATCACGAAAAGCAAGACCGTATAAAGCACAAAAACAATGAGGATAATCGTGGAATTCATGGGTTTTCAAATTGATTGCGCAAAATTAGGAAAATTGTGGCAGTCGTATCGATTTTGTGACCGAAAAAAAGCTAATTTTGCGCCCCTAAACAAACAGCCTTATGAAAGGAATTTATACCATACTGCTTCTCATCGTATCCAACGTTTTTATGACGTTCGCTTGGTACGGCCAGCTCAAACTGATCGAAGTCGTCCCCTCATCAAAGGATTGGCCGCTCTTTTTGGTCATCCTCATGTCGTGGGGTGTCGCCTTGTTCGAATACTCTTTCATGATTCCCGCCAACCGCATCGGAGCGGCCATCAATGGAGGTCCGTTCAACCTTATCCAGCTGAAAGTCATACAAGAAGCCGTTTCGCTGACCGTGTTTACCATCATCGTCATCACGGTTTTCAAGACCGAGACCTTCCGTTGGAACCACATCGTTTCCTTCCTGCTGATCATTGGTGCAGTATATTTTGCCTTCAAAAAATAGAAAAACCGCACATCGCAAAAGGAAAAAGTATAATTTTGCCCTCGAAAAACGACCAATTTGTGACAACAACAAAAAGCTAAATACATGAAATTCTACGACATTGATTCCGTTTTCACCTTCGGAAAATACGAAGGAATGACCATCGCAGAGGTGTACGAAAAAGATCCTAAGTACTTGAAATACTGCGAGGAAAACATCGACGAGTTCTATGTCTCGCCTTCCGTGATGCGCGAATTGAAGTCCATGAACCGCGCCATTAACGACTCGGCACTCTTGGATGTCAATTTCGACAAGATGAGCGACGACGAAATCGACAGTTTCATCAGCGGCCACGACGAGGAGGACGAGTTTGACGAATCCAAACTGGAGCACGACTTCGACTGGGACAACAACGACTTTGCCGACGACTCGCCGTTCGACGAGTTTGAGGACGAGTTCGACGAAGAAGAGTTTACCGACGAATTCGGCGACAGCTTCGACGAGAACATCGACGGCAGATTCGATGAATTGTATTGATTGACAAATTTTTAGGAACGAAAAAAGTCACCGTTTTGGTGACTTTTTTTTGCTTTCAAAACACTTTTCTCCAACTGCATCCGTTCCTCCACTCAGAGCAGCCGTAAGCCGTCTTCCCCTTGATGATGTGGCCTTTGCCACACAGCGGACAGGGTTGACCAATAATTGAGTCTGGATTGGATTCGGAAGGCATAGATCCCCGCTCTTGCACCGTTCCCGGCTGGGATGACATGCCTTCCTTAGGTTTCTTTGGCTTGGGCAATGTACTTTTCTTAGGTGCAGATTTCTTTGGCTTCTCCTCCACCACGGCAGCAGCCACGCGTCGGTTGCTGTTGTCCAGCATCACCGTTGTGACAATCTCCGTCACCATCTGTTTCAATTCGTCCAGAAACTGTCGAGCCTCGTACTTATGTTGCTCAATCTCACGGAGTTTCTTCTCCCAAATACCCGTCAGCTCAGCACTTTTCAGCAAGTCCTCGTGGATGAGGCCGATGAGCTCGATGCCTGTGGGTGTAGGTTCTAAACTCTTGCGCACCTTATTTATATAGTGTCGCTTGAACAGCGTCTCTATGATGGCCGCTCGCGTCGAGGGTCGCCCGATGCCGTTCTCCTTCATCACTTCTCTAAGCGATTCATTCTCAACGAGTTTACCAGCTGTTTCCATGGCACGGAGCAAGGTCGCTTCAGTGTAGGGCTTCGGCGGCGTGGTCCACTTTTCGGCCAACTGCGGCTTGTGGGGCCCATGCTCGCCTTTCTCAAAGATGGGCAAAGTCTCCTCCTCCTTTTCCTCTTCTTTCCTTTCTTCTTCCTGTTTCACAGGCTTGATGACCTCGCGCCAACCTGGAACCAGAATCTGCTTGCCCGAAGTCTTGAATTCAACCTCCTCCACCTTGCCCAAGACCGTCGTCGTAGCGAACTGACAATCAGGATAGAACACAGCGATGAAGTGACGACAAACCTCATCATAAACCTTTTCCTCAGCAAAAGACAAGCCTTGCGGCACCACCCCCGTCGGGATGATGGCATGGTGGTCGGTGACCTTGCTATTGTCGAACACTTTCTTGCTTTTTGGCAACTTTTTCCCTGCCAAGGGCGAAGTGTATTCAGCGTAATTAGTCAGTTTTGCCAAAATATCAGGGCATTTCGGATAGATGTCGTCACTAAGATAAGTCGTGTCCACGCGCGGATAGGTGGTGTATTTCTTCTCGTAGAGGCTTTGGATGGTCTGCAAAGTCTGGTCGGCGGACATGTTGTATTTCTTGTTGCATTCCACCTGAAGCGAGGTCAAGTCATAGAGCCTCGGCGAGGCCTCAGTGCCTTTCTTGGTGGAAATGTCGGTCACGGTAAATTCTTTTCCCTCAATGCTTTGCAAGTCCTTTTGTCCGTCCTCCACAGAGCCGTATTTGCCTTTAGTGGCAGTAAATGTCGTGTCGCGATAAACGGTCGAAAGCACCCAATAGGCCTCCGGCTTGAAGTTCACAATTTCATGGTAACGGTTGACAATCAGCGCCAAAGTGGGCGTTTGCACCCTTCCGATGGAAAGCACTTGCCGGTTTTGGCCGTATTTCAAGGTATAAAGCCGTGTGGCGTTCATGCCCAAAAGCCAGTCGCCTATGGCGCGGCTGAGTCCAGCTTCGTAAAGCGATTGATAATCAGACTGGTCCTTCAAGTTCTTGAAGCCTTCGCTAATGGCTTCTTCGGTCAGCGAATTAATCCAAAGGCGTTTTACAGGACACTTCACAGCGGCCTTCTGCATCACCCAACGCTGAATGAGTTCGCCCTCCTGACCAGCATCGCCGCAGTTCACGATTTCATCGGCTTTCTGAAACAAGGATTCTATGATTTTAAACTGCTTCTCATAGCCTTTGTCGGCAATTAGCTTAATACCAAAGCGTTGCGGAATCATCGGTAGGCGGCTCAACGCCCAAGCCTTCCATTGGTCGGTATAGTCATGTGGCTCCTTGAGCGTGCAGAGATGGCCGAAAGTCCAAGTCACCTGATAGCCGTTGCCTTCCATATAGCCCTCATGTTTGATGTTGGCTCCCAACACCTTGGCGATACCGCGGGCGACATCCGGCTTTTCGGCTATACAAACAATCATTTCTAGTTGAAAGTTTACAGTTGACGTTTATCATTTGTAGGACTGTCACACCGTGGCAGCCGAACCAATCGTTCAATCAGGAAGGGTGTCAGGATTATAGTTCATCAAAATTTTGGCCTTTTCTTTCTGTGCCACAAACCACACCAAATCAGCGGGTTGGAAGGTGATTCTGGCCGAGGGGTTTAGGATGAACTGCCCACTGCGCTCGATGGCAATCACCATGGCCTCATATTTGTCGGACAGGCCTGAATCCATCAGCGCCACGCCGACAAATGGGCTTTCGGGCCGCACTTGCACCTTATACATATCCACCTCGCCTTCTTCGTGCTCTTGAATCAAAACATCGTCAAAAACCTCCACTTTCGGCAAGAGCAGGCGCAGATGGTCTTCATGCCCGACAAAGGTAATCTTGTCATACGGAAACAGCTGAAAATCAGACTTTGGCAGCTCAAAAACCTGCTTGCCGCGCTCCACGCTCACCACACTCACGTTGTAGTTGTCGCGGAAATCGGTATCCTTGATGATCTGACCAGCATAAGTGCTGTCGGGGCTCAGCGTCATCTTCTGCAAATGGCAGTTTTCCTGCAAAATCTCAGGAATGGTGAACACCTGCACCGACTGACGCTTGTTGAGGTTGTCCATGAAACGCTCCTCGATATGTTTGTAGAACTTCATCGCCGGACTCAAAGCCTTGAGCATGAAGGTATAAACCACAGCGAAGCCGATGTTAATCCAATGATAAAGCGGAGAACCGATATTCAACCTTTCCCAGAACAATTCATTCAGGAAATGCTGTATTACGCTGTAGGCAATGACACCCACAATCACATAGCGCAAGATGAAGACAAAGCGAATCAATGACTTATTGAACCTGTTGACTTCCATCAACTTATGGGTCGTGTCGAGTAAGGTATGCTTGAAACCCATCGCCCAAAGAAAAGGCGAGACCAACACCAAGCTCAAGGCCGTGCTGATGGCCGCACTCCACGGCCTCGGCACGTATTTCATAATGAACGAGCTGAGGAAGAACGCAAGCAAAATCACGGCGATGATGATGGCCACATAAATGACGATGTTCTTAAACTGCCGCGCAAGAAAACTCGCCATATTAACCTTCTTGCCGCTCTTCACCTTGATACCTGAGTCACTGTTTTCCAATCGATTAAGCCAGCTTGTAGGGAAGTGTTGCGTCACCCAATGATAACATGGCACCGACGCCTTGATAGCGTATGGCGTGATGAATGTGGTGATGATGGACACCGAAACGATAATGGGATACAGGAAACTGTCGATGACGCCATAGCTAAGGCCAAGTCCCGCAATGATAAACGAAAACTCACCGATTTGGCAGAAACAAAAACCGCCTTGAATGGCCTGTTTCAAGCCCAATCCGGCAATCATGCGCCCGACCACATTACTCAAAGGCTTGAAAATGAGCAGGACAAGGGTCACCACCAAAATCTGCCACCAATAATCGACCAGAATCTGCGGATTGACCAACATGCCGACCGACACGAAGAAAATGGCACCAAACAGGTTTTTGATGGGTGTCGTAAGCTTGTGAATCATCTCAGCCTCAAGGGTTTCCGCCAAGATGGAGCCCATGATGAAAGCACCCAAAGCGGAAGAAAATCCCGCCAAATTGGCCAGCACCACCATCATGAAACACAGACCCACGGAAAACACCGTCAGCGTCTCTTCCGACATGAACTTGCGCGCCCATCTCAGCACCGTCGGGACAATGAAAATACCGCCGACAAACCACACCAAAAGGAAAAAGCCAAGTTTCAACATACTGGAAACCAACTGCATACCATCGAAGGTCTTGCTTACTGCCATGGTAGAGAGGATGACCATCAGCATGACGGCTTCAAGGTCTTCCACTACCAATTCGCCTATGACGTTACCGCTGAATTTCTCGCGGTGCAACTTCATATCGTCGAAGGCCTTGGCGATGATGGTCGTGGACGAAATCGAGAGCATCGCGCCGAGGAAAATGCAGTCCATCTGCGACCAGCCCAACATCTTCCCAAGCAGGAATCCGACCACGCACATGGTGACCAACTCGGTGAGCGCAGTCACGCCAACGGTGCCGCCCACTTTCTTCAACTTCTTGAAACTAAACTCCAAGCCGATACCGAACAGCATGAACACCATGCCGATTTCGCTCCAAGTCTCCACGCTCGTATGGTCGCTAATGACGGGAAACCAATTGAAATTCGGCCCGATGAGAAAGCCAGCGATGATATAGCCCAACACAACGGGCTGTTTCAACCATTTGAAAATCACCGTGGTAATGCCTGCTGTGACGAGAATCAGGGCGAGATCGGAAAATAGTGCAGGTAAAGATTCCATAGTTGTCAGTTTTCAGTTTTCAGTTGTCCAGTTTTCACGCTTCTAGCCAGTTCCTTTGCTTTGGCCTCAGAAGCCACGTACCAAATCGTGTCGCCTTTCTGAAAAAGGGTTTCAGCACTAGGGTTCAGCAGGAAATTGTCGTCGCGCTCAACGGCAATCACCATGGCATTGTAAACATGGCGGAAATCCGACTCGCGCAAAGTGATGTCAAGGAAGGGGTTGCCCTCGTCCACCACAATCTTGTGAATATCAACATCGCTGCGCGGTCGTTCCTTGATGAGCACATCGTCCTCCACCTCAACAAAAGGCTTCAATTTGGCAAGTTGTTCCTCCGTGCCAACGAAAGTGATTTCGTCCGAGGGGAACAGCAGCAAGTCCTTCATGGGCAAGTCGATGACTTCATCGGCGCGGTCGACGCCCACCACACTTGCATTATACGTCCTGCGGAAATCGCAGTCGCGGATGCGACGGCCGGCATAGCTGCTCTTAGGACTCAACAGCATCTTTTCCAAGGCGAAATTCTCCTGAAGCAGCTCTGGCACCACAAACGACTGCAACGACTCGCGCTTGTTCATGTTTTCGAGGAAACGGCTTTCAATTCGCTCATACCACTTCATGGCAGGACTTAATCCCTTCAGCAGCAACAGGAAAGCCAACGATGCGACAATGGCCATGAGAACATCATCCATCTGCACATTGAGGGTACACCAAAATTCGTCGTCGAGGAAATGCCTGAATATATAAGAGGTGATGAACCACGAGGCGACGAAACGCACGGCATACAAAATCCACACCATCTGGCGGTTGGCTTTGTTCTTCATAACCATCGCCTCGGTCTCGGTGTCCAAGTCATGCTTGAAGCCCAAAGCCCAAAGGAAAGGCGAAGTAATTAACAGACAGATTGCCAACGCAACAATATCTATGTAAGGGCGAATCTGATGGTTTTCTATCGGGGTGTAAACAGAGAAGAACACCAAAGTCAGGGCAAGGAGAATGGCCACGTAAAGTATGGTAGTTTTGAGTTGGTTCAAGACAAAAGTGCGCATCGTAACGGTGTTGCCGCTCTTTTCCTTGATGCTTTTTTCCTTGTTCCCGAAGAAACGTGTCCAACTCTCAGGCACTTTCCGCTCAATCCAATGGTACAACGGGTCGCCGCCTTTGATCATGTAAGGCGTGAGGAAGGTGGTGATGATGGACACCGAAACAATGATGGGATACAAAAAGTCGTCGATGACGCCGAAGCTCATGCCCACCGTAGCGATGATGAACGAGAACTCGCCGATTTGCCCGAAACACATTCCAGCTCGGACGGAATTCCTGAGATTATCGCCCGAAAGCAACATGCCCACGCCCGAACTCAGAGACTTCAGCAACACCACAACCACTGTGATGACCAAAATCTGCCACCAATACTGTACCAAAATGGCTGGATTGACCATCATACCCACCGACACGAAAAACACCGCCCCAAAGAGGTTCTTAATGGGCGTGGTGAGCTTGTGAATCATCTCAGCCTCAAGCGTTTCGGCTAAGATGGAGCCCATGATGAAAGCCCCAAGAGCTGACGAGAAACCCGCTTTATTGGCCAGCCAAACCATGAAGAAACACAATCCCACAGCAAAAACGGTCAACGTTTCCTCCGACATGAACTTGCGCGTCCATTTCAGAAGGGTCGGGATAAGGAACACGCCGCCCACATACCAAACCAAGAGGAAGAAAACAAGTCGCAAAACACTCACCATCAACTCTTTGCCATCCAGCGCCGCACTCACCGACATGGTGGAAAGGATGACCATCATAAGAATGGCAGCCAAGTCCTCGACCACCAAAACGCCAATGACGCTGTTGGTGAACTTCTCCCCTTTCAGCTTGAGATCCTCAAACGCTTTGGCGATAATCGTCGTCGATGACATGGCAAGCATGGCACCAAGGAAGATGCTGTCCATCTGCGACCAGCCCATCACCTTGCCGAGCAGGAAACCGATGAAGCACATGGAGACCAGCTCGGTCAGCGCGGTAATACCCACGGTGCCAGCCTGTTTCTTCAGTTTCTTGAAGCTGAATTCCAGTCCGATGGCAAACAGAAGGAACACCATTCCGATTTCGCTCCACGTCTCCACGCTATGGTGGTCGTTAATGACCGGAAACCAATGAACATAAGGCCCAATGAGCAGGCCAGCGATGATGTAGCCCAACACCAAAGGTTGCTTCAACCGCTTGAAAATCACAGTAGTAACACCTGCCGTAACGAGAATCAAAGCAAGGTCGGAGAATAATTCTGGTAAGGATTCCATAATGGATATAATTTGGCGTGCAAAATTACAGAATTAATCAGAAAACAGCAAATGTGTTATTTGATGAGTTTGGGTCACTCTGAAATACGAGGCAAGGACCATTGCACTTCGCGAAGTGAAAAAATAAACAAAAATTGCACTTCGCAAAGTGCAATTTTATATGAAATCTAATCTTTCGGAAGTGCAAAATGGGTCAAACCTTACTCCGCAAACATGCCGTCAATCAAATCCTTATAGCGTTCGGCGATGATTTTTCGGCGAATTTTCAGGCTGGGCGTAATCTCGCCGTCATCGATAGTCCACTCGTGGTCCAGCAGCTCGAAACGCTTAATCTTCTCATAATCACCAAAATACTTGTTGTAGGTATCGACTTCCTTGCGGTAACGGTCGTTCACCTTTTTGTTCTTGACGACCTCCGTATTGTTGGTAAATTCGATGTGGTTTTCCTCGCACCAGGTCTTCAAGTGGTCGAAGTTCGGCACAATCAAGGCCGCGGCAAACTTCTGGTTCTCGCCCACCACCATTATCGTGCTGATGAACGGCGACTCGGTGAACTTGCCTTCAATCAAGGCCGGTGAGATGTACTTGCCCATCGAGTCCTTGAAGATTTCCTTCATGCGTCCCGTGATTTTCAGCAAGCCGTCCTCATCGAACTCGCCGATGTCGCCGGTATGGAAATATCCGTTCTCGTCAATGGCAATCTTGGTCTGCTCCTCGTCCTTGTAATAGCCCTTCATCACCGGTGAGCCTTTCACCAAAATCTCACCTGTTTCAGGGTCCATCTTGATATCCACGCTCCCGCAGGGCACGCCGACCGTTCCCGCCTTGATGATCCCCAAAGCGATGCTGTTGGTGCAAATCACGGGCGAAGTCTCAGTAAGGCCATAGCCTTCGATAATCGGGATGTCCATGGCCGCAAACAGGCGAACCAAACGCGGCTGCAAGCTGGCACCGCCCGAGATGATGAACTCCAATCGTCCGCCAAAAGCCTTTCTCACATCCTTGAAAACCAATCTATTGGCCCAATACAACTTAGTGCGATAAGCCCTATTGATCTTCTTTTCCGTCTCGTCATAACGCTCGGCCAGTTGGAAAGCCCAATGGAAGATGCGTTTCTTCATGCCCTTCATCTTGTCGCCCTTGCGAATAATGCCGTTATACACCTTCTCGATGACGCGCGGCACAGTGGTGAAATGTTCGGGCTTCACATCGGCGATGTCGCGCATGATGGTGCCGAAGTTCTCCACATAATAGGTCGAGTTGCCGAGGTACAAGTGCGTGAAGAGCACTGAGCGCTCGTAGATGTGCGACAAAGGCAAGAAACTCACCACTTTATGCGAACTTGGCACTGGGTAATGCGGACCGTAATAGGCCACACAGCTCATCAGGTTGTAATGCGTCAGCATCACGCCCTTGGGAGTGCCGAGAGTGCCTGAGGTATAGATAATGGTCGCCACATCCATCGGTTCGACGGCAGCTTTTCGGGTCTGCAACGCGGCGAGGCTCTTCTTGTCGATCTTCACTGAAACCATCAGACCGCGAAGGGTCAGTTGGCCTTCCACTTGGTTGAAAACGAACTCCTTAGGAGGATTGGGCATAGTCTTGATAATGCCCTCGATTTTCTTGTGGATCAGCGACCCTTCCACAAAAACCACCTTGGGTTCGGCATGACGCATAATGTGCTCATAGTCGCTCTGCCGCGCCGTAGGATAGATAGGCACGAGAATGGCCCCTATTTGCTGCACGGCGAAATCCACCATGTTCCACTGCGGGCAATTGTTGGAAACCAACGCCACGCGGTCACCCTTCTGCACACCTAAACCAATCAAACCTTGGCTGATGGTGTCCGTCATCTTTATGAAATCGCGGCCATTATACTTTTTCCACTCGCCGTCCACCTTGCAGGCAAACATCGTCTTCTTCTTGCCGTATTTCTCCACGAAACGCGGCAGCAAGTCGAAAGTGCGGAGCGGAATGTCTGAATATGGCTGAACCGTTGCAGGTATGTTGGTTTTCTTTTTCATCGTCTTGAAAACATGCTGCGAAAATACGGATAATTTTCATAAATACGTTTTTTTATCCAAACGAGCTAATTTTTTGAAAACGAAATAGGAGATTTTATCAACGAAATTCCGAACAAAGCGTGGCCATTTCTCGGAGAAAGACTATTTTTGCGGCTGATTTTGACGGCATGATTACCATTTTCGACGATATGACCCAAGTGACTGAGGCCGAGGTGCAACGGATGTTGCCTTTGGTGGCAGAACCGCGCCGCGAGGAAGCCTTACGTTACAAGCACCTGTTCGGACAGTTCGCCTGCCTGAAGTCGTGGCTGATGCTTAAGGAGTTGTTGAAGCCTTTGGGAATCAACGATTTGGAAATGGACAAAAACGAGCATGGCAAGCCTTTTTTGGTACATCATCCCGATGTGCATTTCAACCTTAGCCATTGCAAAAACGGCATCGCTGTGGTAGTGGACTTCTCCCCCGTCGGCATCGACATCGAGAGCTTCCGCAACGCCGATGAAGCGCTTCTGCGCCGCACGATGAACGCCGAGGAACTGGAAATCATCAGCCAATCCGCCCACCCAACGGAGACCTTCATCGCATACTGGACCAAGAAAGAAGCCGTGCTGAAGCTACGCGGCACCGGCATCGTGAACGACCTTTACAGCGTTCTGGATGGTGAAGACTATCGATTGGAGACACACATTGAATGGGAGAAAGGATACGCTTGGAGTGTGGCTTACACAAAATGAAGAAAGGCGGCCTTTCGGTCGCCTTTCTCATTCATAATCTGAAGTTTACAGCAAGTGGCAAGTGACGGTCAAACCAGCCATCACGATGCTCACCATGCTCATCAGCTTGATGAGGATGTTCAGCGAAGGACCGCTGGTGTCCTTGAACGGGTCGCCAACGGTGTCGCCAACGACAGTAGCCTTGTGGTTCTCAGAGCCTTTGCCGCCGAAGTTGCCTTCCTCTACATACTTCTTGGCATTGTCCCAAGCACCGCCCGAGTTGGCCATGAACACGGCCAAGACAAAGCCCGTGCTGAGGCCGCCGATAAGCAGACCAAGCACGCCAGGAACACCCAGAATGACACCCGTCAGAATCGGGACAAGGATGGCGAGGATGGAAGGCACCAACATTTCATGCTGTGCACCCTTCGTGGAAATAGCCACGCAACGCTCGTAGTCGGGTTCAGCCTTACCTTCAAGGATGCCCTTGATGGTGCTGAACTGACGGCGGACTTCCTCCACCATCTTCTGGGCTGCACGACCCACGGCGTTCATCGTCATACCGCAGAACACGAAGGCCATCATGGCACCGATGAACACGCCCACGAGGACGATAGGATTCATCAGGTTGACGTTGTAGGCATTCATAAAGTCGACCAAAGTGGCCTTGGTAGCCTCAACGCCGTTCGGCAAGGCCTGACCCACACGGATGAGGGCCAGCTTGATTTCCTCAACGTAAGAGGCCAACAGTGCAAGAGCTGTCAGAGCAGCGGAACCGATGGCGAAGCCCTTACCCGTGGCGGCGGTGGTATTGCCAAGGGCATCCAAAGCATCGGTGCGGTGACGCACTTCGGGGTCAAGGCCGCTCATTTCGGCGTTACCACCGGCATTGTCGGCGATAGGACCGTAAGCGTCAGTAGCTAAGGTGATGCCCAAAGTGGAGAGCATACCCACGGCAGCGATACCAATACCATAGAGGCCAAGTGACAGATTCTCAGGCGTAAAGGCGATATGGAAGCCATTGGCACAGAGATAAGCCAAAACAATGGCAAAGCCCACAGTAACCACCGGAATAGCGGTGGAAAGCATACCCAAGCCCAAGCCGGAGATGATGACCGTAGCGGGTCCCGTCTTAGAACTCTCGGCCACCTTTTGCGTAGGCTTGTAACTTTGCGAAGTATAATACTCAGTTGATTTACCGATAATCACACCAGCCAGCAGACCGACTACCACAGAGAGTGAAATCTGCCACCACATGTTCGGGTTGGCCGGATTGCCGTGGAACATGAAGTACATGATGCCGAAAGTAGCAGCAGCAATGAGAACAGCAGCAGTGTTGGTGCCACGGCTCAGTGCGCCAAGCAGTTGCTTCATGCCCGCGCCTTCGTTGGTCTTCACAAGGAAGATGCCTATGATGGACAGCAGCACGCCCACGGCAGCAATCAGCATGGGAGCGAACACGGCCCTGTATTGCATTCCTTCAACAGCGGAAGTGGCGAAAGCGGAAGCACCCAAAGCCATCGTAGCAAGGATGGATCCAGCATAGGATTCGTAAAGGTCAGCACCCATACCGGCCACGTCACCCACATTGTCACCGACGTTATCGGCGATGGTGGCGGGGTTACGCGGGTCATCCTCGGGGATGTTGTACTCAGTCTTACCGACAAGGTCGGCACCGACGTCAGCGGCCTTGGTGTAGATACCGCCACCCACACGGGCGAACAAAGCCTGCGTGGAAGCACCCATACCGAAGGTCAACATGGTAGTGGTGATGACGACGAGTTTGTCGGCTCCCTGAATGAAGTGGTCGAGCACGAGGAACCAAACGGACACGTCAAGCAGGGCGAGGCCCACCACGACAAGACCCATGACGGCACCCGAACGGAAGGCCACTTTCAGGCCGCTGTTCAGAGACTTACGTGCGGCATTGGCAGTACGCGCCGAGGCGTAGGTGGCCGTCTTCATGCCGAAGAAGCCCGCCAAGCCAGAGAAGAAACCGCCGGTGAGGAACGCAAACCACACCCAGCCGTTCTGCAAGTCGAACAAGCTCATCACGAAGAAAAGGACAGCCAAGACAGCGAACACAATAATCACTACCTTGTACTGCTGCTTCAGGTAAGCCATTGCACCTTTGCGGACATGCTGCGCAATTTTCTTCATCAGATCAGTGCCTTCGTCTTCTTTCATCATCTGTTTGAAGAAGATGAAAGCGAATGTCAGCGCCAAGATTGAGGCTGCTAACACGATGTAAACAATACTGTTACTCATAGGATTATAAATTAGTTAAACTTGAATTGTTTCCAAAATCAAAGGTTTTGACGGGACAAAAATAAGAACAAATCATTTTGAAATGAAAACTTTTTTCTCTGTTTTTTTCACTGACGCAACTTTTTTTGCCTATTTCCAAAAAACTCACTACTTTTGACGATTGAAGGAAAAAGGTGTTGTTCCAAAATAGAGGCTTCATTATCAGTTTCTTAGCAACACAAAGCCTTCCGCAACTTCAAAAATGGGAAGAATGAACAAGGTCAGATTGGAAATCATCGGCATGACTTATAGCGAATCCTCGACGGGAGCCTACATCTTGGTTTTGGGCGACAAGAACTCGCCGCGCCGCCTGCCCATCGTCATCGGGAACGCCGAAGCTCAGGCCATCGCCGTGGGCATCGAGCGGCAGCCCAACAGCCGTCCCCTCACCCACGACCTGCTGCTGAAATTCGCCAACACGTTCCGTGTCAGCATTTTGGAAGTGGTCATCAACCGATTCCGCGACGGTGTGTTCTATGCCATGCTCGTGTGCCAGCAAGGCGACGATATCGTCATGGTCGACGCACGCCCCTCCGATGCCATCGCCTTGGCTGTGCGCCTCGGCTGTGAGATTTACGCCTACGAGACCGTGATGGACGAAGCCGGCATCATCATGAACGACTTGGACGAAAGCGATGATCTGACTACTTCTGGCGAAGAGGAATATATTAATAAGGTGCAAGACGAACCCAACCTCGACCTGCTCACCCTCGGCGAACTGGAAGACCTGCTGCAAGAGGCCATCGACAATGAGGATTATCAGAAGGCTGCGGAGATTCGGGACGAGATTAGGGGAAGGAGTTGAGAGGTATGAGGTATTGAGGTGTGAAGTTGGGATGCAATGCTTGCGTCCGAAATTTTAAATCTTTGAATATTAAATTATTAAATCTAAGAATATGAAAGCAATCAAATTCAGACTCATTGTGATGAACTTCCTCATCTTTGCCGTATGGGGAGCTTATCTGTGCTCACTCGGCATCTATCTCGGCCATGTCGGAATGGGTGCCAACATTGGGAGATTCTTCGCTATCCAGGGTATCGTGTCGTTGTTCATGCCTGCACTGATGGGCATCGTCGCCGACCGTTGGATTCCCGCCCAAAAACTTCTCGGCATCTGCCATTTCATCGCCGCCGTCTTCATGGCCTTGGCGGGTTACATGGGAATGAAATACGGCAGCGCCATCAGTTTCGGGCAACTGTTCCCGTTCTATGCCGCTAGTGTGGCCTTCTTCATGCCGACCATCGCCTTGGGCAACTCCGTGTCTTACAACGCCTTGAACCAAGCTGGATTAGACACTGTGAAGGACTACCCGCCCATTCGTGTGTTCGGCACCATCGGCTTCATCGTCTCCATGTGGATTGTCAATTTCACGGGATTCAAGGACGGCTACCAGCAGTTGTTCGTTTCTGCCGCTTGGGGTCTGGTTCTCGCCGTTTATTCCTTCACCTTGCCAGAATGCCCCGTCAACAAGAACGTGGAAAGCAAGTCTTTCGTCGACACCTTCGGTCTGCGTGCTTTCGAACTGTTCAAGGACTCAAGAATGCTGGTGTTTTTCATCTTCTCGTTCCTTTTGGGCATGTGCCTGCAAGTGACCAATGGTTTTGCCACCCTCTATTTGGACGCATTCGGCGTCAACGCGCAATACGCTGATGCCTTTGCCGTGAAACACAATGTGTTCCTGTCGTCCATCTCGCAGATATCCGAGACCTTATGCATCCTGCTCATCCCCTTCTTCCTGAAGAAGTTCGGCATCAAGAAAGTGATGATCATCGCCTTTGTGGCTTGGGCCTTGCGTTTCTTCTTCCTCGGCGCGGGTAGCCCGACGGGTTTCGGCCTCATGTTCTTCATCCTCTCGATGATTGTCTACGGCGTGGCTTTCGATTTCTTCAACATCAGCGGCTCGCTTTACGTGGACCAAAACACCGACGTCAGCATCCGCAGCAGCGCCCAAGGCGTGTTCATGATGATGACCAACGGCTTTGGCGCCACCATCGGCTCGTTCTGTGCACAGGCTGTGGTGAACCGCCTCGTGTTCCACCCGGCCGCCCTGGACGCGAATTTCGACATCATGAAAGGCTGGTCGACGGCATGGTACGTGTTTGGAGCGTTTGCCTTGGTGGTGGGTATTTTGTTTGCGATTTTGTTTAAGTATAAGCATACGCCTGAAACGAAGTAATGAAACAATACCTAAACCTGCTCCAGCATATCCTCGACCACGGCCACCAAAAGGGCGACCGCACGGGCACGGGCACCACCAGCGTGTTCGGCTACCAGATGCGTTTCGACCTTGCCGAGGGTTTTCCATTGGTCACGACGAAGAAGGTGCACCTGAAAAGCATCATCTATGAGCTGCTATGGTTGCTCAGCGGCGACACCAACATCAAGTTTTTGCACGACAACAAAGTCACGATCTGGGACGAATGGGCCGACCCAAACGGCGACCTCGGCCCCGTTTACGGCGCGCAGTGGCGCAACTGGAACAACGAAGGCATAGACCAAATCAAGCAGGTGGTGGAAAGCATCAAAACGAACCCGAACAGCCGTCGACACATTGTAACCGCTTGGAATCCAAGTGTCTTGCCCGATGAGCACGAGAAGGACTTCGCCGCCAACGTGGCCGCCGGGAAAGCCGCTCTCCCACCCTGCCACGCCTTCTTCCAGTTCTATGTGGCTGACGGCAAGCTGTCGTGCCAACTCTACCAGCGTAGTGCAGATGTGTTCCTCGGCGTGCCGTTCAACATCGCTTCGTATGCCTTGCTTACGATGATGATGGCACAGGTGTGCGGCCTCGAAGCAGGTGAATTCGTCCACACATTCGGCGACGTGCACATCTACAACAACCACATCGAACAGGTGAAGCTGCAACTGTCGCGCACCCCTCGCCCACTGCCTACGATGAGAATAAATTCTGAAGTCAAGGACATTTTTGGCTTCAAATTTGATGATTTCACCTTGGAGAATTACGACCCGTGGCCTGCCATAAAAGGCGAGGTTTCGGTGTAGGTGTTGGGGCAGACCCATGTGTCTGCCCAATATATATATGATAGACAAACCATAAATCAGGACAGACACATGGGTCTGCCCCAACAAAACGACAACAAAAGAAAACAAATATGACCATATCCATCATCGTCGCCATGGCCGCCAACCGCGCCATCGGCATCAACAACCAGCTTATCTGGCACAACAGCAACGACTTGAAACACTTCAAGCAGGTGACTTCAGGGCATTGCGTCATCATGGGACACAATACCTGGCTCTCGCTGCCCGGACAAAAAGCTTTGCCCAACCGCCGCAACATCATCATCTCTGACCGTTTGGACGAAGCTCCTGAAGGCTACGAATTGGCCACCTCCATCCCGCAGGCCATCGAGATGGCCCAAAACGAGGACGAGGTCTTCATCATGGGCGGCGGCAGCATCTACGAACAGTTCCTACCCAAGGCTGACCGCCTCTATCTGACCCGTATAGAAAAAGAATTTGAAGCCGACACCTACTTCCCCTACATCAACTTTGAGGAATGGGAACTCGTTGACGTCCAAGTGGTTGACGACGACCCGCAAGTGGATTATTCCTATCGTTTTGAAGTGTGGGAAAGAAAGCAAGCCGTCTTGTCCTAATCAAACACCAGCTTGCAGCGGCAGACTTCCGCTGCGGCTTGCGTCAAAAGCTCGGTTTTGACCAAACGCACACAATACTCATTTTCAGCGGTTTGCTCACGATAGAAACTCAAAGCATCGCCTTGATGCGTCTCTGCAACATAGGCGATTTCAAAGCGTTTAATCCGGTGTTGGCTATACCATGAAACGTCCCAAAGGTCGAGCGTATGCTCGATATATTTCACCGAATTGACGTGTCCGTTGATGTCAATATCGTTGTATTGGATGTCGATACTTCGCACAAAATCAGCGTTTTCGCTCATTTTCACCCTACCACCTTTCTCAATTGGGCAGGGCTTGTCAAGCTCAATCCAGTTGTTAATGGCGCCATTGTCAATAGAAAAAATATCGGTGGGCTGACGCGTTTTTGTGTCAATCATGGCCCAAATGGAGCGTCCGTAGCCATAAATCTGGCCTTCGCTTCCCGTCACACGGAAATTACGGCTCGTGAAGAACTTCATCGCGCTTTCCACCCAGGTTTCCACCGTGTATCGCTCATGCTGACCAGGCATTTCCGTCATCTCGATGGCCAACCGCGACAGCACCCATGAACGTTGGATGGACATCAGGTACTTCATCCCGAAGCCACGGTCGGTGGAATGGAAATCCGCCGCATTAAGCATCTGGTTTCCAAGGTGTCCCAAAAAAAGCCGTCCAGAAAAATCGCAGTGGAACGGCTCAGCGACGAATTCGTATTTTCCAATTCTATCCATGATTCAAGATTTAAGATTTAAATTCAAAACTCCCAATTTCAGGACTGTTTCGCTTCGCTCGAAGTGACGCAAAGCGCATCCAACTCCCTGACTCTCAACTCAAAATTTCCAACTCTTAACTAATCCTCACTCTCGGGTCAATGAACCCATAAATAATGTCGACGATGATATTGACGATGATGAGCATAACCGCAATCAGCAGCACCGCACCCATGATGACGGGAAAATCGTACTTGTCGAGCGCGTCGACGACTACCACGCCGATGCCCTTCCAGTCGAAGACATACTCCACAAAGACCGCGCCGGCCAACAGCGAGGCAAACCAACCCGAAACCGCCGTAACGACTGGGTTCAAGGCGTTGCGCAAGGCATGGATACAAATGACGCGGAAAGGCTTCAAACCCTTAGAACGCGCCGTGCGCACATAGTCCATCGAAAGGGCTTCGAGCAAAGAGGTACGCGTCAGTTCTGTCACCACAGCTAAAGGCCTCATTCCCAAAGTCAAAGCGGGCAAGATGAGGTTGCGCAGGCTGAGGAACTCTCCCCTGCCGTATTCATCGACGGTGTAAAGGCTGCCCGTCATGCTCAAACCTGTGACATGTTCGAGCAGGAAACCGAATACCCAAGCCATCAGAATGGCCGCAAAAAACGAAGGCAACGACATGCCAATCGTGGTGACGAAAAGAGTTAACTTGTTGAGAAACTTGGTGTTGAGCACCGCCGTCAGGATGCCGATAAGCAAGCCCAACAGCATCGCAATGGAGATGGAAACCGCCGCCAAAAGTAGTGTGTTCGGGAAGGCCTCGCCCAAAATGTCTGACACTCGGCGCTTGCTTTGGTACGACATGCGCAAGTAGGGCGCTTTCAGCACGATAGCCGTCGTCCCTAGCGTGGCAATCTTGGCGTAATGTCCTATTTTCTCCAACTTCTGCTCGCCGTCCGAGACATCATAAAACGAAATCGGGACGAGGTCATTCAAGTAGTCAATGTATTGTTTTCCAAGGCTTTGGTTGAGTCCCAACTCTTCCCGGATGGCGTTCACTGAGGCTTCGTCGGCGCGTTGGCCGAGCATCATCTGAGCAGGGTCGCCAGGCAGGATGTTGAACAGGAAAAACACCAGCGTCGCAACACCCCACAGCACCGCGATTCCATATAACAACTTCCTTATTACGTAGGCTCCCATTTTTTCACAAAACTATCAAAACTTGCAAAACCTCCATATCAATGTGGGCGGCACCCAACCGGGTTGCCGCCGGAAAGCCGCCGGTTGGCAGCTTTCCCACACTTTTCATTATGTTTTGAAGGTTCTGCATGTTTTGTGACACTAATTAAACAATACATTAAGTTTTTTCCTTTGCGGGAAATCGATGGCACTCCATTTGTCCTTCACGAGTCCGTTATCCAACCATATCAGGCCTGGATTGAACCTCACTATCGTCTTGATTTCCAACGCATCGCCATAATACACTTCATTGAGGAAATCATATTTCTCACGTAGTTGTTCCACCAGCTCAGGCGTGTCGGCCACAGCCCATATCACCGTAAAGCCTCGGCTCTCGGCAGCTTCAGTGATGTCCCTCATCTTAACCCATTCTTTTTCAGTGACTTTCGAAAGGTTGTGCGAGGTAAACATGAGCAGGTTTTCCGTGTTGAGAATCATGTCTGTAACATCGTTGCCATCCTCATCCAAGGCGCTGAAACCGAGGTAGTTCGATCCGCCTTCCACCCTTTGCTCGACGAACTCCCATCGGCTCATCCAAACCGAGTCGTTCCAAGGATAGTCGGGCGAAAGATATTCTTGCATCTCCCCTGTTTCCTTATTCCTGTATTTCAAATAGATACGCATTGGTTCGTCGTTTTCGACATTCATCTGCTTGCCCACTTTCCAATTCATGAAATCCACCACGGGCAAGTGACGATAATTGTATATCTCGAAGCCCAAAAAAGCTGCCGCATAAAGACAGCCGATGACAAACTGACCTCGCCATGTAAGACGGTTTTTCAGTTGCTTGTTGTTCAAAATCAGCGGGATAAGCACCGCATCAATGACAAGATTCTTGTAGAAAGTCTGCCAATTGCTCATCTTGACAGCTGAACCGAAACAGCCGCAATCAGGCACGAGATTATAGAGCGCGTCAAACAACGTGGTCGTGGTGAAAAACACCATTAATAAGGTGGCTCCTAAAACGGCTAAACGCGGGAAAACGTTGGTCATCAAGCAGATACCTACTAAGAACTCAGCCAAAATCATGCTCATCGCCAAAACCATCGCCACATCGTTGAGCCAAGTCATGCCGTAAACGGACAGATAATCGAGCATCTTGTATTTTGTTCCGAGCGGGTCGACACCCTTTGTGAAGCTACTGAAAATGAACAGCGCACCTACTAAAAGGCGGCAAACCAAAAGCACTTTGGATTGCTTCGCTTCACTCGCAATGACACTATTGCGTCGCCCTGACAATCCACAAGATACAGCCAACAAAACATTGGCAATCAACACGATAAGAAACCATAGGCTAAAGTTAGGCAGGAAGAAAATCCCCACCGCCGAGGCTAATGCCGCGCCAATGCTGATCCAACTCAGAACAGGGACCATTCTGTTCATGATTCTTCCCTTTCCGAAAGCAGAATCAGGGCAAACACCGCATAATTGATCATGTCATAATAATTCGCGTCAAGTCCCTCAGAGACAAGGGTTTTGCCGTTGTGATCCTCGATGCTTTTGGTGCGGAGCACCTTGCTCATAATCAGGTCGGTGATGGAGCTGACGCGCATGTCGCGCCAAGCCTCGTCGTAATCGTGGTTTTTACGCGTCATCAAGTCGTAGGCCTCGTGGGTCACCTTGTCGTAAAGTGCTGTCGCCTCTTCCGCGCTAAGGTCGGGCTGGTCAACGACGCCAAGCTGGAGTTGGATGACACCCATGGCAGCATAGTTGACGATGCCGATAAATTCTGGCTCGATGCCCTCATCGACAAGCTGTTCCGAAGCAGTCTGCAAAGTCCTGATTCTCTTGACTTTGATATAAATCTGGTCGGTTATCGAAGGCGTCCGCAGGATACGCCAGGCCGGACCATAGTCCTTCATTTTGTTGATAAACAGCTCGCGGCATTGCGCCAAAACCGCGAAGAACTGTGATTTTGTGTCTTTCTTTTGCATGAAAAATGTATTTTTGCAAAAATAAAACTTTTTCCAATGCTGAAACTCATTTCACGCAATAAAACCTTCATTTTCGACCGTCCCGCTTTGATGGGCATCCTCAACGTGACACCCGACTCGTTTTCCGATGGCGGTCGCTACAACCTGATGGACAATGCTTTACAGCATTGTGAGGCCATGCTTTCCGAAGGTGCCGACTTCATCGACATCGGGGGCTGTTCGACAAGGCCCAACAACCCCATTGCCACCGAAAACGAGGAAATGGAACGTGTCATCCCGACACTGAGAGCCATCAAGAAGGAGTTTCCTGAAGCCATAGTTTCCATCGACACGTTCCGCAAAAAAGTGGCCGAAGCCTGCTTCAACGAAGGCGCCGACCTCATCAACGACATCTCGGGCGGGCTGTTTGATGCGGAAATGTTGCCCTACATCGGCCAAAACCACATCCCCTACGTGATGATGCACTGCGTGGGCACGCCCGAAACCATGCACCAATATGCCCTCGGCGGCAACATCCACCAGACCGTGATGGACTTTTTCGCCCGACAATGCCAAGTTTTGGAGGCCTTCGGAGAGCAGCAAATCATCCTCGACCCAGGCATTGGCTTTGGCAAAACTCTTGAGGCCAACTATCAGCTGCTCAACGACCTGGAGCGTTATCGCTACAAAGATTTGCCCATCCTCATCGGCATTTCTCGGAAGTCATTAATAAATAAGGTGTTGGGCACTACGCCACAAACCGCCGAGAACGGAACGACCGTGCTGAACACCCTCGCTCTGCTCAACGGAGCCGACATCCTCCGCATCCACGACGTGAAAAAAGCGCGCGAAGCCGTCGAATTGATGGGCTTTTATCGTCAAAGTATCGGAAAAACCTTGTAATTTTGCACAAAATTTCAAGCCATGATTGACCTCTTCATCCAAGTCCGCGTTTTCGACATCATCGACATATTTCTGGTCGCGCTGCTGTTCTTTTGGTTCTACCGCATCCTGAAAGGCACATCGGCCATCAGCATCTTCCTCGGCATTGTGGCCATTTTCCTTATCTGGCAGGTTGTCAAGGCTTTACAGATGGAATTACTGACTTCTATCCTCGGTGCTTTTGTCAGTGTGGGCTTCATCGCGTTGATTATCATTTTCCAACCCGAAATCCGGCGTTTCCTGTTCACCATCGGGGCTCAGGCGCGTGACAGCAAATTGAGTCATCGTCTCAGCTTCCTGAAAGTCAACAACAACGCCGACTTGGACCTCGACAGCATCGTGAAAGCCTGCCAAAACATGTCGGACATCAAGCAAGGCGCCTTGATTCTGCTCACGCGAAGCAACAACCTTGACGACATCGTCTCAACAGGCGTAATCGTCAACGCCGACATCACTAATCCACTGATAGAGAACATTTTCTTCAAGAACAGCCCCTTGCACGACGGCGCCATGGTCATAAGAAACAACCGCATCATGGCGGCCCGCTGCATTCTGCCTGTATCGAACAAAACCAACATCCCTGGACATTACGGATTGCGTCACCGCTCTGCCATCGGCGTGACTGAAATCAACGACTGCGTTGCCGTGGTCGTCTCCGAAGAAACGGGCAACATCAGCATCGCTACAAAGGGTAACATCACTACTGTCAATCCGTTGGAGCTCAAAGCGACCATCGAAAAGGAACTCAAGCTCTGAGCTCCTTTTGCCGAAGGCCGCGCTTCAAGGAGTCAAATCATTCCCGTCGCCCGTGTAGATGAACATGCAAATGAGCCCAAGCGGGAAGAAGATGAGGAAACACACGGCAAACCAAAACCAGAACGACTTGCCGCGTCTGCGCGCAATCAAGCCCCCAATGACGGCCTGCAAAATGTAAAGAAAAACGACCAAGCAGGTGATTAAGAGTTCTTGTCGTGTCATAGTTTTTCAGTTTATTTTTTTCGACCAGTTTTTTTCAACGCCTCCGCGATAATCCACTGCAGCTGCCCATTGACCGAACGGAACTCGTCGGCAGCCCATTTTTCAACCGCCTCCATCGTCTCGGCATCGACGCGGAGCAGGAAGGTTTTGTTCGTATTTTCCTTTTCTTTCGACATGTTTTACCTCCCTTTTTTCACTTTAGCAATCATCTCCATCGTTTCCTCTTCCGTGGCACAATTGAGGTAATACAACTTCCCAGCCACGGTGCGCACTTCAAGTACGGGGCCGCCGTCGATGCAGACGAACATCATGCAACTCTCGCCGCCTTTCGTGCGGAAATGCCCGATGCCAACATTATCTGTAGAGATGCCGTTGGTACGGATGGCAATGTCGGGCCAATTGGTCAACGCTGTGGCCGTTGTAATGTCAGCAATGGGAATCGAGGCACTGTAGCCTCCACCCTTGGCCGTAATATAATCCTCTGACACTTCTATCGTTGCAGGTTTGCTGCCCTTGAAGAAGAAAAACAATATTACGGCAAAAGCCACGACGGTAACGATGATGGCAATCCAGTTTTTCGTCCGCTCCTTCTTGCCTTCCTCCCCTTGCAGGCCCAAGTCGTATCTTTTGCCGAGCACTATGCAGGCAATGACGAGGGCAAAAGTGGCCGCGAGTTGCATCACCAAATGAAAGCCCCATGACAAATGCGCCAGCGTGAAAATACCGCCAAGAAGCAGCATCGCCCCGCCGCAAATAAGGAACACATTGCGATAAGCCAGTTTCAGGCCGTCCAAATCGACTTTGGCCAAACGTTTTTTCGACATGGTGTTCACGCCCGAAATCAGCATCGGGAAACGATAGACCGCCCAACCCAAAAGCATGAGTGATACGCCTGTTATTAAATCAATCCAAAACATAGTTTTACTTTTTACTCATTACAATTCCATAATCATGATTTCAATTCCATGAAATAAGCGACCAAAATGCAAACAATCACCACAGCAAAAAGCACCCACTTCCAAACCTCGACTTCGCCCGTAATCCTTTGTCGTCCAATCATAAACAAGACTACTGAAACAGCACCTGCAACCAGCATGAAAGTGGTGGCATCGAGGCCAAGGAAATAGGCCAACACGCCCGAGAGGATGAAAAGGATTCCCGTCACGAGATAATTGATGAAGTATAGCCACTGTAGTTCAGGATTTTCGACCAAATCCTCATAATATTTGGACTTCCATCCTTTCTTGGAAAACGGTTCCCGATTCCAAATCGAAAAGAGCCGGAAAGGTTTCCTGATGCGTGTCTTTTCTGGTAAATACCTAATGCTGAACGCATAGAGTATCGCAAAAACACCTATTACTATGCTAATTAGACCACTCATTTTTTTTGATTTAACGTGGAGACGCAAAGCATTGCATCTCTACAAGTTGACCATTTTATTTCCGATTTTTTCTTTCAGTTCTTCTATCAGTTGCCCAGTCTCCTCCGGCGTTTTCCGATTAACGAGGATGAGGCCGAAATTCGTGTACATCTCCAAATAGGGTGCCTTTTTGCCCAACAGGTAGAATCTGGCGTCGGTCCCGTCCTTTAGACGAAACCTGCCTTTCTTATAGCCTAAAATGCTATAGCCGTTTTCACAATATTTGATGTTGGGCAGCGAATTGACAACCAGCACCGAATCAATGGCTTGATAGGACATTTCAGTGCCATAGTCTCCTCTGATGGAGAACGTTTCGTCAAGCGCTGTCACTTCGCTTCCTTTATACTCCCAATAGAGAATTACAACCAACAATACGACCGCCAAGGCCGACACAACCAAAGGCCATTTCGGGACAGCGCCTATGATCCGCCATTTTGCTATAAAGAGAGCAAAACCTGCAATAATGGACAAGGCAAGCATTATGTATGTGGGGTTCATCCCAAAAAGCCAGCCGATTACGCCTGTCAGCATCCACAAGATTCCAGTAATCAAATAGTTGACGAAATAAACCTTTTGTATTCCTGGGGGCAATTCGGCATCAGGTTGCAACGCTTTCATTTTCCGCAAGTTCCGACTTTTCATCGGATCCCGCCTGACTTGAAAGGCTTTAAAGATGGGGAACAAGCCAAAGACAATATATACGATTAAACCAGCCATAGAAGATTAAATCAATGCAACATGTTTTTTTTGCCTCGCTTTGCGTCATTGCGAGGAGGAACGACGAAGCAATCTATGGTTTAGACTGATTGTCTGGATTGCTTCGCTTCGCTCGCAATGACGCGAAGCGGCAGCCGTTTTAGTATAAACTACCAGTATTAACCACTGGCTGTGCCGACTCGTCGGCGCAGAGCACCACCATCAGGTTGCTCACCATGGCGGCCTTGCGTTCCTCGTCGAGTTCAACGACGTCGTCAGCCTTCAGCTTATCCAAAGCCATCTTGACCATCGAAACGGCACCTTCCACAATCTTCTCGCGAGCCGAGATGATGGCCGCCGCCTGCTGACGGCGCAGCATAACCGCCGCAATCTCAGGCGAATAAGCCAAATAGTTGATTCTCGCCTCAAGCACTTCCAAGCCCGACATGGCCAGACGCTCATTCAGCTTGGTCAACAGCACATCGTTGATTTCCTTGCCACCAGCGCGAAGGGTCAGCTCGTCGGCTTCGGCCTCGTTCTCGTCGTAGGCGTACATGCCCGCCACCTCGCGCAAGGCGGCGTCGCTCTGCACCTGGATGAAGCTCTCGAAAGCCCTCATGCGGTTGCTGACCGTCACGGGAGCCGTGCCCGAACCGCCGCCAGCCATCGTCTGCGAGTCAATCTCGAACATGGCCTTGTAGGTGTCCTTCAGTTTCCAGACGAGAATCTGCCCAATCATGATGGGATTGCCCGTCTTGTCGTTCACCTTGATGTTGTCGGGGTTGAGGTTACGGGCGCGCAGCGAGACCTTCTTGGAGGTCATCAGGAAGTTCACCCAGTGGAAACCCGTCTTGGTGAAGGTGCCCTTGTACTTGCCGAAAAACAGCATCACGAGGGCCTCGTTCGGCTCCAGCTTCCGGAAGCCGATAGGCAAAATGCAGGCCAGAAACAGGCCAAATACTGACAGTATCGGGGAACCGACATGTCCGTTACCAAATGCAACCATGCCCCAAACGCTCAAAACGATGAGGACAAGTTCAACAAACAACGCGACGAAACCGTTCATCGCAAAACCTCTGAATTCAAATTCTTTTGTTTCCATAATAATATTATTTTGATATCATTTTGATGCTGCAAAAATACAACTTTTTTGAAACATGCAAGAAAAAAATGCATTTTTTTCAAAAAAATTTCATCGATAAGCCGTATATTTGCCGTGACAAACCGAATTCAAACATCAAACATACTCAATATGAAGAAATTAGCATTTATCGGAGCCTTGGTCGTGATGATGACGACCAGTTGCTCAACCCTGAAAATCGTGGACCAAAACGCGGCCATCAACGCTGGAGCCGCTGCTGTGCAAGCCCTCACCATCAGCGACGCGCAGGTTTCACAACTATGCAGCCAGTATATGGCCGAGTCTGACGGACAAAACACAATTCTCCCCGCCAGCAACGAGTACACCCAACGCCTTAACCGTATCATGGCGCGTTTCCACAACATTAACGACCTCAACCTGAACTATAAAGTGTATCAGTCGAACGAGGTGAACGCCTTCGCCAGCGGCGACGGCAGCGTGCGCGTCTACACCGGCCTGATGGACGTGATGAACGACGACGAGGTTTTCGCCGTCATCGGGCACGAGCTGGGACACCTTATTAATAAAGATGTCCGCGATGCCTACCGCGCTTCCTACCTGATAGTGGCCGCCCGCTATGGCATCGGAGCTTTCAGCGAGACCGCCGGAGCCATTTCTCAGGGCTTCCTCGGCGACCTGGGACAGCAGTTGGCCCAAAACGCCTACTCACGCAAACAAGAGACCCAAGCCGACGAGACCTCTTTCCAATTCTGCGTCCAAAACGGTGTGGACCCCTTCGCCATGTATCATGCTCTCAATGTGTTGATTAGCCTGAGTGGAAGCAGCGGCACACAGGGCAAAATCGCCCAACTTTTCTCCACCCACCCCGACACCCAAAAACGTGCCACCCACGTCAAGGAGATAGCTGAGGCGGCGGGCTACAAGCTGAACAGCACATCTTCGTCGGGCAGCGGCAACGGCAGTGGCAGTGGCAGCAAACCCAGCACGACCATCAAGCCCAAGGTCACGCCGAAGCAAAATGACGGCGGTAACAATAACAACAACGGCGGTAACAACTCAGGCAACACAACCATCAAAGTCAACAAGAAAGGTTAAGCCAATGCCGCTAGGTCATGAACAACCTTGTAGAGACGCACCATGGTGCGTCTCTACGTGTTTTATTGGGTTGTCATTCAGAAAAATGAGCAACAAAACAAAAAAAATCACATTTTTTTGTACGGATAAAGAAAAAAACTGTATTTTTGCAGCGTCTAAGAGAGACATGGACTAGTAGCTCAATTGGATAGAGTCCCTGACTACGGATCAGGCGGTTGTGGGTTCGACTCCCGCCTAGTTCACGAAGGTTCCGCAAAAAGAACCTATTTTTTTGGCCCATTCGACTAGCGGTTAGGTCGTAAGTTTCTCACACTTAAAACAGCGGTTCGATTCCGCTATGGGCTACAAAACTGAATCCCCGACTTGCCGAAACAAGCCGGGGATTCGTTCTTTATTCACCTCATCTCAATAAACCCATCGCCCTCATCCGCATAGCGCAACTTCTTCTTGTAGGGATCGTATCGCAGCAAAAGCTGCTGGGAATATTGCATTTTCTTCATCTCGGCCCCAACATAGCTGTTCATCATGTAGTCGTAGGTGTAGCCCGCATAGAGCTTGCCGAGATAGACAGCATAGTTGTAGACATCCTCAAGTTTCAGCGTATCAATGGTATAGCTGTAATCGATGGAGTTGGCCCAGAAAGAATAGTCCGTCTTGGAATCGAAGCCATCGATAAGGTTGTGCTCGCAAAACAGCACCGGCTTCCATTCTCCGTCGCTGATCTCGAACCACGAGGCCACGTTGACCGTGTTCAAAGGGAACTTATAGCTGTATTCGTCCGTGTCGCTGAAAAGATAGTCCTCGTACTCCGTAATGCGCCCCGAAATCTCCATCCGTGAGAGCATCACGAGCCAGTTTTCGGAGTCAACTTGCACGTTGTCAGCGTTTTCTGGTACATACACATCAAATCTATAATCGCGAAGACCATCCGCATAAGCCTGGTACATGACATCCAAAAACAAGTCATAGCTAAACCCCTGAAGCACATCGGTTTGCCTATCGTATTTAGCGTTGTATTCCACCTTCACCTCAGCCTTTTCAGGGAAATAGACCGCCACGCGGATGTCGGTGTTTTCGGCCACAAAGTTCTTGGCCAGTTTCAGCTCCGCTTGGCATCCTGAAAGCAGCAAAGCCAACAATAACCCTATGAATAACAACGACTTTTTCATATTCATTCCACGTCAAATAGGTCCATCTGCACACCGTCACCCTTCGGTTCCACGATTTCCAACGGCACATCGGCAGGATTGACCATGATTCTTTCCACGTTTTTAGGTTCAGAGGCCTCAATTGGTTCTTCTTCGATCGGCTCTTCGACAGGCTCAGAGACCTCAGGTTGGAACGGCTCCAAGAATTTGAAGTCGTCTATCTCTCTGGTCGACAAGCGCTTGCCCTTGGCCTTGTAGCTCTTGATGCCGATGAAACCTTCTACGTTGAGCTCATCGTCGGGGAAGCTGTTGCCCGCATCGCTGACCTTGTAGCTCAGCAACAGGCGCGGCAAAATGTCGGTGCTCATGCCTAAATACTTCGCTTCGGGATGTTCGCCGATGAAGGAGGCGCGGCTGTTCAGCTTGGTCTCGGCCTCGATGGTGAAACGCTTCAGATACATCTTCTGCGTCTCGCCCTCGATGTAAACGACGGAGAAGATTTCGTCAGGGTCGAATTTGCGGATTTCAATCATGTCGTCATCGAAGTGCGTGTTGAGGTCGAAACCCGAAATCTTGAACTCTCCATTGCTGAAAATCTGCAAGATACGGTCCTCGCCCTTGAAAGCGCCGAGGCATTGTCCGCGCTTGTCGGCATTGAGGCGGCGCACGGTGTCATCGTACCAAATCTCGCGTGCTTCAAGGGTTGAAACGCCTTCCCCACTCTTCTTGATTTCCTTGACTTCGTACTTGGTGAGCAGGTTGCCGCGCGCATCGCGACCCTTCACGCCCAATTCGGCAAAATCATAGTCAACGGTTTTCTGCTTTTTGTTGAACAGCGTCAGCGTCACCTTGATGATTTCGGCCTCGCCATTGGGATTCGACGAGAAATAACGCACCTTGGAATTGGGCTTGCCTTGCGTGAGGTCATATTCCTTGTCGCGGGTGACACCCTTTACGGCAAAGCGCTTCACATAGTGTGGCGCGCCGTTCTTGCCATCGCGATAAACGACATTATAGGTCGTTCTGTCATCGTTCTTGTGGAACACATCGACATGGATAACCTTCTGACCCACAAAGAGTTTCGGCTGCAACTTGACCACAGTATACTTGCCATCCTCATGGAAAACAATGATGTCGTCCATGTCAGAGCAGTCGCAGACATATTCGTAGACTTCCTTGTTCTTCTCACGTTTCAGGCCCTCGCCCGTGCAGACGAAGCCCTCTTCCCTATTGACGTACAACTTCTCGTTGTTGGCGGCCACGGCCACCGCCGAGATGTTGTCGAAGTTGCGGATTTCTGTCTTACGTTCACGTTCTTCGCCATATTTCTCCTTGATGTGCAAGAAATAATCAATGGTATAGTCCACGATATGGTCGAGGTTATACTTGGCCTCCTCCATACGCTTCTCAATATCAGCCAGTTGCTCGTCGGCCTTCTTGATGTCGAACTTGGAAATCTTGCGCACGGGCTTCTCGCAAAGCTTCTCTACATCCTCTCGCGTGATTTCGCGTTTCAGCAGTTTGCGGTACTTGTCGAAGCGGCGCTCGATGCCTGTGAGTTGGTCGTCCCAAGTCTCGTAGTCCTTGTTTTCCAACTCCTTATAGATGCCCTTCTCGAAGAAAATCTTCTCCAAAGAAATCCAGTGCCAGCTGTTTTCGAGTTCCTCGATAAGGATGCGCAGCTCCCAGCTGAGGAGTTCCATGGTGCGATCGGTGCTGAGTCGGAGGATTTCGCTCACGCCCAAAAACGCTGGATGGTCGTTGACGATGACGCAGGCGTTGGGCGAAATGGAAACCTCGCAGTCCGTGAAGGCATAAAGCGCGTCGATGGTCTGGTCGGGCGAGACGCCGGGGTTGAGGAAAATCACGATTTCGCACTGCTCGGCAGTGTTGTCATCGATTTTCTTGATTTTGATTTTGCCCTTGTCGTTGCACTTCACGATGCTGTCAATCAGGCTGCCCGTGGTGGTTCCATAGGGTATCTCACTGATTACAAGCGTTTTCTTATCCTGTTGGCTGATTCTTGCCCGAATCCTCACCTTGCCGCCACGCAGACCGTCGTTGTAGTTGGTCACGTCCATCAGGCCACCCGTCGGGAAATCGGGATAGAGCGTGAAAGGCTCGTCGCGCAGGTAAGCGATGGAGGCGTCAATCAGTTCGTTGAAGTTGTGCGGCAGGAACTTGGAAGCCAGACCCACGGCGATGCCTTCTGTACCTTGGGCCAGAAGCAACGGGAACTTCACCGGCAGCGAGACCGGCTCGGCGTTGCGGTTGTCGTAAGAGCGCGTCCAGTCGGTGGTCTTGTGGTTGAAGACGACCTCCTTGGCGAACTTCGACAGCCTCGCCTCGATGTAACGCGGCGCAGCGGCATCGTCGCCCGTGAGGATGTTGCCGAAATTACCCTGCATGTCGATAAGCAGGTCTTTCTGAGCAAGTTGTACCAGTGCATCCCCAATGGAGGCATCGCCGTGTGGGTGGTATTTCATGGTGTTGCCCACGATGTTGGCCACCTTGTTGAAACGTCCGTCGTCGAGTTCGTCCATCGAATGAAGGATGCGGCGTTGCACGGGCTTCAAACCATCTTCGATGGCGGGTACGGCGCGTTCGAGGATGACATACGAAGCATAGTCGAGAAACCAGTTCTCGAACATGCCTTTCAGCGGTATGACATGGTATTCATCCTCTTGAGCCTGAGCGTCTTGCACGCCTTCCATGCTCTCGTCCATAGGCTGCTCGTCCAAGGGTTCGTTTTCGGTCTTGTCTTCGATTTCCATAAGCGTTTTCTACTGCCTGCAAAAATAAGAAAAAAACCGATTGCGGGCGTAATGGGTAGCTTTTTCGGCGAAATTCAATATACCACCTTCATTGTCAGCGTTTTCTTGTTTCCCACCCCGTCCGTGACAATGACTTTCACATTGTTGGTGCCGGCCTTCATTTTCTCATCGATTTCATAATAAAGCAGGGCGTTTTTGGCATCGTATTGGCCCAAAACCCATACGTCGTCCAAATAAACATCGTATGTTTCGATGCCGGTCATGTCGTCTGTGATCTTGAAACGCAGCGACTTAAGCTCCTTCACCGACTGTCCGTCCTTGAAATTGGAAGCACTTACCTTAGGCGCCACCGAGTCGATTTTGATGGTGTATTCGCCCATCGAGCGGGTCTCGACCACCATGCAGCCGTTCTTCATCTTGCCGCCCAGCGACGACACTTTCCCATTGTTGTCGATGTAGGCGATATATTTTCTCGGATGGTCGGCCCATTCTTCGTTCGGACGGAGACGGATGGTGAAAGGCTTGAAAGTCGTCAGCTCATCGTTGCCAAAACGGTAAATGCGTGAGCAACAGCCTCTTTCATCGCGCTGCCCGGTCTGAATCCACTCATCGCGGAAGAGCGTACCTTTCTCTAACGAGACGCTGAAAGCCTCAATCGTAATCTCAGAGTTCATCGAGCCGTCCGCCTTGACGAAATACTCGCTGCGGTAGTGCATGGGTCGCTCCACCTCCACGGGTGCGGTGCCCACCAACTTGAAGCTGATTTGTGAGCTATTACCCACAAAATCAGAGATTTTGAAGCGCACGTTCACCGTGTCGCCTTCCTCCACCCATACCGTTCCGTTACGCTTAGCAATCATCTGGAGCTTGTTGAAGGGGTCGGTCTCGGTACGCACGTAGCTCGATTTCTTCTGCTTGTAGTGGCGGTAGTCCAAGAGGCTGTTCACATAGCGCGGCTCGCTGTAGGAGAAGCTGTCAGCCTCCACTTTGAAAGCCAGCTCGTCGTCCAAGAAAAGCTCATAGAGATACGGGCCATTCTTGTTGGTCGAAGTGCCCACCTGGTCGTAGGTGCAGATGCCGAACGCGATTTCGCCGTTGCCCTTGACGATGCTTCTGTCTTTCAGGCTGTATCTACCTTTCTCGCCGCCCGTCACGGAGAAATACATCGGCTTGATGCCCCCTTCGAGCGTCGATGTTTCGCCCAAGGGATACACCGACACACCTTGTATTAATGGGCGCACGTTGTCCTCGATCTTGTAGCCGAAATACATCGGGTTGAGCGGTTTCTCGCTGTCCGTATGGCGGATTTCGAAGTGCAGATGCGGTCCGCCCGAGCCGCCTGAATTGCCTGCGTAGGCAATCAAATCGCCCTTCTTGATGGGAAACTTGTCCTTTTCGGGATAGATTTGCGCGGTGAATTTCTTGTTGCGGTATTGGTATTGCTTCACATATTTGGCAATCTCGCCCGAGAAACGCTGCAGATGGGCATAGACGCTCGTATAGCCGTCGTAATGCGTGATATACAACACGTTACCATAGCCGTAGGGCGACACTCCAATGCGGCTAACATAGCCGTCGGCAACAGCATACACTTTCTTGCCCTCCACGCCCTGCGTCTTGATGTCTAAGCCGGCATGGATGTGGTTGGGACGAATCTCGCCAAAAGTGGCGGAAAGGTAAATCGGGATGTCAAGCGGCAGGCCGTATTGCGGAAAGGTCTCCTGAGCCATGAGCGCCGCCGAGGTCATTATCAAAAAGAAAAGAAAAAACGGACGTAATTTCATAAAGCTTGAATTTTGCGCAAAGATACACCTTTTTTCCATATTTTTGCAACGCTAACGGAATTTTGAATGCGCTATCAAACCCGAAAAAGAATCAGGAAGGACTGGCTGAATTCTCCTGTAGTCATGTTGATTTACAGATTGTTAGCCATACTTTTGGCCCTCAGCATCAGCCGATGGCTCGTCTATCTGTTCAACCTGCAGTTTTTCCACCAGTTGCAGCTTGGAGAGGCTTCCAGGCTCTATTTCGTCGGTATGCGTTTCGACCTGTCCGTCATCATGACGCTCAATCTGCCACTCATCCTGTATTATTGTTTCCCCTCGCGGAAAATCATCAACAAGGTGCCGCAACACATCATCGACCTGGTTTATGTGGTCACCAACAGTATAGCTATCTTTTTGAATTTCATGGACATCGTGTGTTTCCATTTCTTCGGCAAGCACATAACCATAGACTTCATAGGCCAGGTCGGTCATTCCAAAGAGCTCTCATGGGGCACCATCGGGCAGGTGGCCTTCGACTACTGGTATCTCATCGTGATTTTTGTCCTTTTCGTTCTGACAATCAACGTAGTGGCGCGTTTCACTCGACTGCGCCAGCCCCTCAAAGAGGCCGAATCGCTTTGGATGCCGAGACAGTATGCCAGCCTTGCCGTGATGTTGCTGCTGAGTTTTGTGGCCTGGCGCGGCGGTCTGCAGGCCAAACCCATCGACATGGAGACGGCGCGGCGCTATACCGACCCGCAAAACGCCCCCATCCTGCTCAATACGCCGTATTGCCTCGCCAAAAGCCGTGATGCCCACCTGCAGGAATGGGCTGTCTATCCAAAAGATACTAATGCGTTTGTTTTCAACGATTTGACCCCCAACCGCTTCCTGACCTGCGACAGCCTCGCCACCGACACGTTGCCCGCCAATCTGGTGATCATCATCATGAAGAGCGTCGGGCAGGAGATGACGGGCTACTACAACCCCGCGCACCGCTATTCTTTGACGCCTTTTTTGGATACGCTCTTTGCGCAAAGCCTCACCTTCGATGGGCGTTCCAATAGCCGTCGCAGCTTGGAGGCCCTTCCTGCGCTCTTGGCCAGCCTCCCCTCGCTGATGAACACCGCATTCGCCAGCTCGCCATACGCCGAAAACAGTTTTGACGCCTTCGCGCAACACCTTCAGAGACAAGGCTATAACACCATCTTCATACATGGCGGCGACAATGGCGTGATGGGCTACGACCAGTTTTCGCGGCGGGCAGGTTTCAAGAACTATTTCGGGCGCACCGAATACGGCGACGACAGCGACTACGACGGGCGTTGGGGCATATACGACGGGCCTTTCCTGCAGTATGCCGCTCAAGCGCTCAACCGCCTGCATGGGCCTTTCGCCACCGCCATTTACATGCTCTCGTCGCGCTATCCCTACAGGGTGCCGAAGGATTTCGTCTTCCCTGAAGAGAGCTATTACTGGACCGGCTTCGAGAAAACCGTCTATTACTCCGACTGCGCCCTCCGCGACTTCTTCGCCTCGGCCTCGCGGATGCCTTGGTACCGTAACACGCTGTTTGTCATCACTTCCGACTTCTCCAACAGCGAGCATTTCCAGCCCGAATACAGCAACGTCTGGGGCATGTACGCCATCCCCATCGCGTTCTACTGGCCAGAAAAAATCGAGGCGCGGCGTTGTCCCGAAATCGCGCAACAAATCGACCTTGGGCCGTCCGTGCTCTCCGCCTTGAACGTCAAAGATACCCTATTTGCCTTTGGGCGTAACCTGTTCGACAGCCTCAGCGAACCGGCCTTCGTCAACTATTACAACCTCACCTACCAATACAGCGACGGCAACTACTTGGTGCAGTCCGACGGGGAGACGCCTTTCGGCATCTACAAGCCCCAAATCGACCCCTTGCTGACCGACAACCTCATCGATCGGCTACAATGCCCTGACATCTTCCAGAAACTGTACAGGATGATTCAAGAATACAATAACAGAATGATTCACAACGAACTGAGGCCTGACAATAAGGCTAAGTAGTGGGAAACAAGTCTATCGCAAATCTTGCATAAATTTTTGTTTACAAGAAAAACGGCCGCCCCAAAACTGGGCTCTTAAAAAGAAAGTCGTGCTGCACTAAGTGAATTCCTCTTTCCTTCAACGCGCCAGACAAACCTTCCTCAAAACAGCTCCGTCTGCACATTGACAGGTGCATTGACAGGGGGCAAGCCACCATTGGAAGTATAGTCTTCCACCGTCAGAACGCTGTCAACCACATAATTGGTCAAGCCGCGCCAAGGTAAGGCACCCAGATACTCCTTGTAGTGCAGCTCCACAAACTTGCCCGCGCTGCGCTCCAACTGCCGAGCCACCTTCTCATCCTTCACCGAGAAATTGAACTCGTTCGACTGGATGGTAGCGTTGCTGTTCTTGGAGTTGTAACCCGCCTGAATCAAACGGCCTTCGTATGTCTTGAAGATATAGCCCTTGTAAACGAACAAGTTAAGCTCGCCTGCCTTCACGCCAGTTCCGAAGACGAAATAGAACCTGAAGAAAAACCATACGGCCAATGCAGCCAATGCCGCAATACCAATGCCTAAGAGTACTTTACCTGATTTTTTCATATTCGAATGTTTGATGATTAACGCTGCAAATTTAAGGATTTTTCCCAATGCTCAAACATGACGGCTCAAACATTGCAAAAAAACCTCCACCTCAAAACGAGGTGGAGGTTTTTCGTGTCCCTATTAATATTAATAGGTGTGCGGCTTATTTGTATTCAGCCAGAACGTCCTTGACGCGGTCAGGAGTCATACGGCCATACACCTTCTCACCGACTTCGATGACGGGAGCAAGACCGCAGGCGCCCACGCAACGCAGGCAGGTCAGGGAGAACTTGCCGTCGGGAGTGACCTCGCCGACGCCAATGCCCAACTGACGCTTCAGCTCGTCCAAAACCTTCTCGGCGCCACGCACGTAGCAAGCGGTACCCAAGCAAACGCTGATCGGGTGCTCGCCCTTCGGGGTCATGGTGAAGAAGGAATAGAACGAAACGATACCATAGACTCTCGAAACAGGGATGTTCAGTTCCTTGGCGACCAATTCCTGAACCTCAGCCGGCAAATAGCCGAACTCGCCCTGAACCTTGTGAAGCACGTTGATGACCTCGCCCGGCTTGTTGCCAAACGACTTGCACACTTCCTTCACGAAGTTGATCTTCGATTCTGATAATTTAATAACTGCCATATTATTTTCCTTTCTATTATTTACTGGTTATTGAATTACTCGCTGATTTCAACATGGTCTGACTTGTCGAAATAGTGGGTGTGCAGCAGTTCGTGTGACAGATGGCCGCAAGGCTCACCGAAGTACTCGGCATAGATCTTCTTGATCGAAGGATTCTCATGCGACTTACGGATGGGTTTGCCAGCATCCTCGCGGTAGATGGCTTCCGTACGCTTCTTGATGATCTCGCTGTTGCCGTGGTGGTAGGGCTGACCAGCGCCGCCGACGCAACCGCCGGGGCAGGCCATGACCTCGATGGCATGGAACTGTTCCTTGCCTTCGCGCACTCTCTGGAGCAGGGCGCGGGCGTTGGACAGACCGTGGGCGATACCGATGTGGATGGGTGTACCGTCGAAGTCAACCCAAGCGTCACGGATGCCAGCGATGCCACGGAGTTCGGTGAAGTCGATCTTCGGGCAAGGTTTGCCAGTGAACACCTCGTAGGCGGTACGGGTGGCAGCTTCGATCACACCACCAGTGGCGCCGAAGATGACGGCAGCACCTGTGGATTCGCCCAGCGGGTCGTCGTAGTCTTCGCTCGGCATGTCCTTCAGGTCGAGGTTGAACTGCTTGATCAAGCGGGCCAACTCACGGGTCGTCAGAACGTAGTCGATATCGGGATTGCCATCCTTGTAGAATTCCTTACGCTTGCTTTCGTACTTCTTGGCCAAGCAAGGCATGATGGAGACGACGACGAGGTCTTCTCTCTTGATGCCCATCTTGTCGGCCCAGTAGTTCTTGGCGACAGCGCCGAACATCTGCATTGGCGACTTGGCGGTTGAAGGCACATCCAGCATGTCGGGGAAGTTGTGCTCGAAGAAGTTGACCCAACCCGGGCAGCAGGAAGTGAGGATAGGCAGACGGACGCTCTTGTCGCCAGCCATGAACTTCTTGATACGACCGAGGAGCTCGGTGCCTTCCTCCATGATGGTAAGGTCGGCAGTGAAGTCAGTGTCGAACACATAGTCGAAGCCGAGGCGACGCAGGGCAGCGGCCATCTGGCCGGTGACGATGGTGCCAGCAGGCATACCAAACTCTTCACCGAGGGCCACACGCGTAGCGGGAGCCGTGTTGACGATGACGGTCTTCTTCGGGTTGTTGATAGCAGCCATGACGTTGCGGGTGTCGTCCACCTCGCTCAGGGCGCCGACGGGGCACACCTGGACACACTGACCGCACATGACGCAAGGCGAGTCGACGAGGTCTTGCTCGAAAGCAGGAGCCACGACGGCGCTGAAGCCACGGTTGATGGCGCTCAGGGCACCAACGGTCTGGACGTTGTTACACATGTTCTCGCAACGGCGGCACATCACGCACTTGTCCATGTCGCGGATGATGCTGGGCGACATGTCTTGACGATAGTGGCTCTGTTCACCCTTGAACGGGACCTCGCGGATGCCGAGGTACTGGGCCAGGGCCTGCAGTTCGCAGTTGCCACTCTTGGCGCAGGTCAAGCAGTCGGCCGGGTGGTCGGAAAGGATAAGCTCGACCACGGTGCGGCGGGCGTTGATGACGCGGGCGCTGTGAGTCAGCACTTCCATGCCTTCCACGCAGTCGGTGGCGCAAGCCGGGGCAAGGTTACGACGCGGACGGCCGTTGAAGTCCTTAGTCACTTCGACGACGCACACGCGGCAGCCACCGGGTTTGTTTTCGAATTTCATTCCTGCCAGTTCAAAATAGCAAAGGGTAGGAATATGGATACCAGCCATGCGGGCGGCTTTCAGGATAGTAGTGCCTTCCGGGACCTGGATCTGTTTGTTATCAATTGTTACGTTAATCATAATTTCTCCTCCTCTATTTTATTTGACAGAAATGGCATTGAACTTACAACCGCTGATACAGGCACCGCACTTGATGCACTTGGTGGAGTCGATCACCATCGAAGGCAGCTTGTGGCCGGGAGCGATGTAATCGGTCTTCGAGATGGCTTCAGCCGGGCAGTTCTTGGCGCACTTGCCGCAACCGATGCAGATGTCCTTGTCGATCACGTAGCTCATGAGCTTCTTGCAGACGCCAGCGCGGCATTTCTTGTCAACGACGTGCTCAACATACTCGTCCCAGAAGTTGTCCAAGGTCGACAGCACCGGGTTCGGTGAGGTCTGACCTAGACCGCAGAGGGCGGTATCCTTGATAACGGCGGCAAGGTTACGGAGTTCCTGGAGGTCTTCCATGGTGCCGTTGCCTTCCGTGATCTTGGTGAGGATTTCGAGCATACGTTTGTTACCAACACGGCAAGGTGTGCACTTACCGCAGCTCTCCTCGCAGGTGAACTCGAGGTAGAACTTGGCGATGGCCACCATGCAGGAGGTCTCGTCCATGACCACCATACCGCCAGAGCCCATCATGGAGCCGGCAGCGGCGAGGCTTTCATAGTCGATAGCGGTGTCTAAGTGCTTCTCGGTCAAGCAGCCGCCGGAAGGACCGCCAGTCTGCACGGCCTTGAACTTACGGCCGCCCTTGATACCACCACCGATTTCGTAGATGATGTCGCGCAACGTGGTGCCCATCGGGACCTCAATCAGACCGACGTTGTTGATCTGACCGGCCAGAGCGAACACCTTGGTGCCCTTCGACTTCTCGGAGCCAATGCTGGCAAACCAGTCGGCGCCCTTGGTGATGATAATCGGCACGTTGGCGAAGGTCTCCACGTTGTTCACGTTGGAGGGTTGTCCCTTGTAGCCATGAACAGCCGGGAACGGGGGTTTCAGCGTGGGTTCACCGCGCATACCTTCCATCGAGTGGATCAGAGCGGTTTCCTCACCGCAGACGAATGCGCCGGCACCGTAGCGGAGCTCGATGTCGAAATCGAAGCCCGAGCCGAGGATGTCCTTACCGAGCAGGCCATATTCGCGGGCCTGGGCGATAGCGACTTGCAGGCGGTGGATAGCCAGCGGGTATTCAGCACGGATGTATACCAAACCGTGGGTGGCGCCGATGGCATAGCCGCAGATGGCCATAGCCTCGACGATGCTGTGCGGGTCACCTTCCATGATGGAACGGTCCATGAACGCACCCGGGTCGCCTTCGTCGGCGTTGCAGATGACATACATCTCATCGCACTTATTCTTGGCACAGAGGCCCCATTTCACGCCGGTGGGGAAGCCAGCGCCGCCACGGCCGCGAAGGCCTGACTTGGTGACTTCGTCGACCACCTGTTGGGGAGTCATTTCGGACAAGACCTTGCCCAAAGCCTCATAGCCACCGCGCGAGATGCACTCGTCGATGTTTTCGGGGTTGATGAAACCGCAGTTACGCAGAGCGATACGCAGTTGCTTACGGTAGAAGCCCATGTGCTTCGAGTCGGCAACGTGTTCCCTGTTTTCAGGGTCCATGTAGAGCAAATCGGTGACCTTACGGCCTTTGATGATGTGCTCGTTGATGATCTTCTCGACGTCTTCAGGCTTCACCTGAGTGTAGAACGTGTTGTCAGGCATGATCTTCACGATGGGTCCCTTCTCACAGAAGCCGAAGCAACCTGTTCTGACCACCTGAACTTCATCCTGCAAGCCCTTCGCGGCGAGAATGTCCTCGAAGTTCTTGATGATTTGAGCACTTGCCGAAGCCTGGCAGCCGGTACCGCCGCAGACGAGCACGTGCATCTTGATTTTTGCCATATAAATTCCTCCGAATTAAGGGTTATTAGATAGTTTCATAGTTCACGGGGATGACGCCCTCGACCATTTCGTTGTTCATCACATACTTGGTGAGGATTTCGTCAGCGCGGTTGTTGTCGACATGACCGAAGACGATCGGGTCCTTGCCGGGGCATTTCACCTCGATGGTCGGCTCGGCGTGGCAGTAGCCCATGCAGCCGGTCTGGGTGAAGACGATGCCGAGCTTCAGCTCGTCGGCCTTCTCCATCATGTGTTCCATAACTTGTTTCGCACCAGCGGCGATACCGCAAGTGGCCATTGCGACCTTGATTTGCACCAAAGAGTCAGGGTCGTTGCTCTTTTCGCGAAGGTCGAGTTTCGACTGAAGCTTTTCTCTCATAGCTTTCAGTTCTGCTAAAGACTTAACTTTTGCCATATTTCTTCCTTTTTTTAGGTTGTTATTGAGTTTCGTTTACGAATTAAAACGTTCTTCTTGAAATGCGCTGCAAATTTAGGGAAAAATATGCTCCAATTCCAAATAATGAGTGAAGTTTTTATCTTTTTTCACAAAAGCACGAATCTACTGAAAACCAACAATTTAACACTTATCAAGGCGATAGTAACAGTAAATTAGAATGATTCTAATTTAGAAAAAGGCGGTTTTATGAAAAAAACGCTGGATTGCTTCGGTTGTACCACCCTCGCAATGACCCCATGTCATTGTGAGCGAAGCGAAGCAATCCAGCATAATGATTAGTCAAATGGCTAATCAAAGCTCGTCGTTCATCAGCATCTCAAGGACGTTCATGAAGTTCTTCTCTTTCAGGGTGATGCCGTCGACAGCGATGATGTCGCTGATGTCGGCCAAAAACGCAGCCCTGTCTTCCTCGGTCTTCAGGAACTCGTCCTTGTGCTCCTTGAAGAAGCTCAACCATGCCGGACTGGTCATCGACTTGAACGATTCGAACACCTCTTTGTACACATTCTCATCGAATTGCATCAAGATGCGTCCCAGCTCATTCATCGAAATATTACCGTCGATGCCGGCGGCGCAAAGCATCATGAACACTTCGAATTTTTCTTTGGTAAGGTTCTTTTCCATAGGCGAAAGTTTTAGGATTATTTGGTGACAAAAATAGAAAATAAAACCATACTCGGCGGAAAAAAATGATTTTTAACACGAACTTTTTGCAAACACCGTCAAATTCCCTTCCTTCTCATGCGGTATCGGCCCACCAACCGCTCGATTTCGCCCAACCAAAGGATGACCGAGGTACCCAAAACGATGCGCAGCCAGTCGCTGATGGGAAGCGGCACGACGTTGAACATCTCACCGCCAAAGCTGACAATCAGAATTTGGCCCACAAAGATTATTAATAAGGTGAAATCAAAGCCTTTGAGCAGGCTCTTGTTGGCCAAGCCTTTCAGCGCGGAGTCGTTCGTATGGAAGGCCTTGGCATTGAAGATGTTCCAAAACTGCATGAAGACGAAAATCGTGAACAGCAAGGCGAGCTCCTTTGGCGTGAAATCACCCTTCACATGACTGAAATTGAAGAAGCTGAGGCAATAGTCGCGGAAGGAGAAATCGGCCAACGAATCCACGTGGCAATGCTTGAAATACTGGATGAAACCGAACAAGACTGCCACGAAACACAGCCCAATGCCGAAAATGCGACGCTTCATCTCCTTGGTAATGATAAAGGCGTCACGGGCGCGCGGCTTGTCCTTCAAGACGCTGTGGTCGGGGGGCAGCGAGGCCAAAGCCAAGGCTGCGAAGGTGTCCATAATCAAATTGATCCACAGCATCTGCGTGACGGTGAGTGGTGAAGCCGTACCCAACATCGCGCCGAGCAGAACGATGAGGCAGGCCGCCACGTTGATAGTCATTTGGAAGAGGATAAACCGCTGAATGTTAATGTATAAGGAGCGTCCCCAAGTGACCGCCTGCGCGATGCTCTTGAAAGAGTTGTCGAGAATGGTGATGTCGCTGGCTTCCTTGGCCACGGAGGTGCCGTCGCCCATCGAAAGGCCGATTTGGGCCTTGTTGAGCGCAGGCGCATCGTTGGTGCCGTCGCCAGTGACGGCCACCACCTCGCCCTGCTCTTGCAGCAGACGCACAAGGCGTTCCTTATCGGCTGGCCGCGCCCTCGACATGATTTTCAGGTCGGCAATGCGTTCCTTCAGTTCCTCGTCGGTCATCAGGTTGAACTGCTTGCCTGTAATCATCTGTCGTTCAACGGAATCCTCCGCCGTCCACAGGCCGATTTGCCGCCCGATTTCTTTGGCCGTGCCAGGGGTGTCGCCCGTCACAATCTTGATTCCGATGCCCGCGTTCAAGCAGTCTTGAATCGAGTCGGAAACGTCGTCGCGAATCGGATCGATGATGCCCACAATGCCGAGGAAACACAGGTCTTCGGACTGCAATTTTCCGTTTTGGAAAATCGTATCCACCTCATCGTCAGAGAGTTCCTTATAGGCAAAGCCCAAGGTGCGCATGGCCTTGCTTTGGTATTCGGCCAGCAACCGGTCCACCTCGGGTTTCACGGTCTCGATGTCGGCGTAATGGTCGCGCATCCTGACCATGGTGCTGCGTTTCATCATATATTCTGGTGCGCCTTTCACGTAAAGAAGGTTGCGGTTGTGATCGCTTGTGCGTACCACCGTGGCCATGTACTTATAGCGCGTCGTAAACGGCAACTGATTGACAATCTTCGCATTGTCACGAATACGAACGAAGTCCACGTTGTTGTCGAAGAGCCAAAGCAGCAACGCGCCTTCGGTTGGGTTGCCGATGACTTTCACTCTTTTGGAGTCGCTGTAGTCCAAAAAGGCCGTCGAATTGACCGCGATGCCTTCTTCCATCAGCTGAGCCACCGCGGAGCCGTCTAATTGGCCGTCGTTCAGGCCGAAAATCATGCTGTCGCCAAGGCTCATGCGATTTTTGGTGAGGGTGCCGGTCTTGTCAGTGCAAATCACCGTGGCCGCACCCATAGTTTCGCAAGCGTGCATTTTTCGGACTAAATTATTGGTTTCCAGCATCCTTTTCATGCTCAAGGCCAAGCTCAGCGTGACGCTCATTGGCAGGCCTTCAGGCACGGCCACCACAATCAGCGTGACGGCAATCATCAAGGTATTGAGCGTGAAACGGGCGAAGTCCATCCATTGGAAAGGCTCGCCGTCCAAATCGAGGAAATACATCAACATGCGCAACGCGACAATCAGTCCGGCGATGACATAGCTCGCCACTGTGATGCCGTGACCAAGACGGTCAAGTTGCTCATTCAGAGGTGTTTTTATCTTGTTTTCGATTTGTGCGCCACGATACACCTTGCCCCATTCCGTGGCGTCGCCGACCTTCTCAACGACAAACACGCCATGGCCTTCCATGACCATGCTGCCGCGACAGACGTAATTGGATGGATAGGTTGCATCTTCCTTGAAATCAGCCTCTTCCGTCGTCTTACTGCACGAAGGCTCGCCCGTCAGGTCGGACTCGTTCACACGCATGGCGATGGCCTCCATCAAGGTGCCGTCGGCAGGCACTTCATCGCCCGTCCCGATGACGACCGAATCGCCCACCACAACGTCCTTGCGCTCAATGCGTTGGATGAAGCCGTCGCGATACACCGTCACCATTTGCTCGTCCTCGCTTTGGTTGAGGAGGTCGAACTTTTTGTTGGCACTTTGCTCAAAGAAAAAGCCCACGCAGGTGGCCAGCATCACCGCCACGAAGATGCCCAAAGGCTCCAACATGACGCTCCAGCCTGCCGTTCCCGCAATCAGTTGATACAGCGAAACCCCTATTGACAACAGCAAGGCTATCAATAAGATACGGATTATCGGATCCTCGAATTTCTCCAAAAACTGTTTCCAAACCGGCTCCTTTTCGGGCGGTGTCAGCAGGTTGTCGCCGTGTTTGCGCCGACTTTCTTCCACTTCGGCCTGCTTCAGGCCGTTTCTATAGTCTCGTGCCATGGTTGGCAAAACGCCTTAGCAAACGGTCTCCAAGAGGAAAGTAACGTCGGAGTTCGGGTCGATTTCGACCGCCTCCTTGCCGTAGCGCATCACGATCATCTTCTTTCCGCCCTTGAGCATCATTCGGCCATCGGTCACCCAAAGGGCCGTCGCCTCGCGCAGTCCGACCACTACCCTATCCTGATTCACAGCAAGATACTCGTTGATACGGTCTTGTCGGGTCTCACCGCCGTGCTTGATCATCTTGTCGATTTCGGGATGCGGGTCGAGGTAATGCGGGTTGATTTGGAAGGGTACCAGATTAAGACAGTTGAACGAAGCGGGCTGCACGATGGGCATGTCGTTAGTGGTGCAGAGCGTGGGACAAGCCACGTTGGAACCAGCGCTCCAGCCCATATAAGGCACACCGGCAAGGGCACGGTTACGGATGGCTTCCATCAGGCCGTAGCGGTGCATCTCGGCCACGAGGTGGAAGGTATTGCCGCCGCCCACCACGATGCAGTCGGCCTCGTTGACGGCCTTCACCTTGTCGTCAAAATGATGCACTGAGGTGAAGTTGTCAAGTCCGAACTTCTCGCTGAAGACGGTTTTCACTCTTGCCTCGTAAGCGTCGTAGCTCTCAGGATAGGCCTTTCCGCCGATATTGACGCCCGCGAAAGGCACGAAGATGATGCGCGACTCCTTATTAATATGATTCTGCAAGCAGAAAAGCTCGATTTGGCTGGTCGCCCAAGCCAGGTAATTCTCGCCAAAATTGGTCGAATTGCTGATCAGTAGTAATCTCATGACGATTTAGTTTTAATGATTTGAAGGGCAAAAATAAGGAAATTTTCAATGTGGGACGATTTTCAAACGAGTTTTCCGCTTTCTTTGCCCATAACTCGAAAAAATATTGAGTTATGGGCAAATTATTTTATTTTTATCTGCCCATAACTAGAAAAAATATCGAGTTGTGGGCAAAATATTTTATTTTTCTTTGCCCATAACTATATTTTTTTGTATTTTTGCGCCGTCAAACCATAAGCAACAATTATGAGAAGAGTCATTGCGAGAAAAAAGGAAATCGAGGCCTTGGAACGGAAATACCGCTCAGGAAAGGCAGAGTTTGTCATTGTCTATGGCCGTAGGCGTATAGGCAAAACCTTTTTGGTAAACAACTTGTTCGCCGACAGATTCACTTTCACTTACGTAGGAGCTAGAAAACAGAGCCAAAGGAAACAGCTTCAGCGGTTTGCAGAACAGTTGAAAACCTACAGCAACTCCATCTACACCCCGTCGCTGGAAAACTGGGAAGAGGCCTTCAACGAGCTACGCACGCTCATCGATAACCGTCCGAAAGAGGAGCGGAAGGTTATCTTTTTTGACGAAATGCCTTGGATAGACACTCCAAAAAGTTCATTTGTCGAGGCGTTGGAGTATTTCTGGAATGCATGGGCTGCGCAACGTGATGACATCCTTTTCATCGCTTGCGGCTCGGCAACCTCATGGATGGTGAACAATCTCGTCAAAAACAAAGGCGGGCTTCACAACCGCATAACGGAGCAGATATACCTTCGCCCGTTCCAGCTTGGCGAATGTGAGGAATACCTGCACAAAAACGGCTGTATTTGGGACAAATACACCATCCTCCAGTGCTACATGGCCATGGGCGGCGTACCTTACTACATGAGCCTGCTAAACCCCGAACAAAGTTTGGCCCAAAACATGGACAGGCTCTTTTTCTCCAAAAACGCCCCGATGCGCGAGGAGTTTGACGAACTGTTCAACGCGCTCTTCAACCAAGCGGACAAATATATCGACGTGATGAACGCCCTCGCAAGCAACAGAAATGGGATGATGCGTGCCGAAATCATCGAGAAGACGAAGCAATCCGGTGGAAGTCTGACAAAAATCCTCGAAAACCTGCAACGATGCGACTTCATCGACTCGTATTCGCGATACAAATCGTTAGTGCGCAACACATTGTATAGGATAAGCGACCCATACACGCTGTTTTATTTCAAGTTCCTCAACCATCAGAATACCAAGGACGAACATTGGTGGACCAACAACTTGCACTCTCATTCGGTGGAGGCATGGCAGGGATTCAGTTTCGAGACCGTTTGCCTGTTTCATCTCGACCAAATCAAGCAACGGCTGGGCATCGGCGGCATTTCCACAAACACATGCTCATGGCGAAAACAAGGCGATGAGTCCACAAACGGCACACAAATCGACCTCATCATCGAAAGGGCCGACAGGGTCATCAACCTTTGTGAGATGAAATTCTCGGAAACGCCATACAACATCACGAAAGAATATGAGAAAAAGCTGCGCAACCGCATGGCCATTTTCCAGGCCGAGACCAAGACGAGGAAAAGCCTCGTCACGACGATGGTGACCACCTACGGCGTCGTTCGGGGCATCCATTCAGGAATCGTACAGAGCGAGGTGGTGATGGACGACTTGTTTAAGATGTAAATTGGATTGGAAAACGATAACATAAACCACCGCAATCCAAAAAAACCATTACCTTTGTCCCCGAAAAACTTCATCAAACTCCAATCAACATGCAGAAAATCAAATCTTTAATAAAAGAAGAGTTGTCAGGCTGGAAGCCCTTCGACGTGATTTGGCTCGTCAGTGTGTGCCTTATCGTCACGGTGATGTCCATCCTGTTCAAGTATGACAAGTCCAGCGACCGTTTTTATTGGATTCACATCGTAGCCTCGACCTGCGGCATCATCAACGTGGTCTTGGGTGGCAAGGGCAAGCTGTCCAACTACGTTTTCGGCTTCATCCATTGCTGCCTGATGATTTATATCACCCTGATTTCCAAGCTTTATGCCGACTTCGGAGTCACCGTTTACAACTTCATCATGCAGTTTGTGGGTTTCTTCACGTGGTCAAAACACATGAACCACAAGACCCATGAGGTGAGGAAAGTGCACGCTTCGAACCGTGTACGCCTCATCAGCTTAGCCGCCATCCTCATCGGGACGGTGGGCGTCGGACTGCTGATGAAGCACTTCACCGACGATCTCGCACCCTTCGCCGACGCTGCCAAAGCCGTCATGCAAGTCGTGGCTATGATACTGATGGTCAGGATGTTCAGCGAGCAATGGTGGCTTTGGATTGCCATCAACTGCGTCAGCATCTTCATGTACGTCAAAGCTGGTAACTTGCCAATCACGCTGATGTATGCCGTCTATTTGGTCAATTCCATCATCATGTGCGTGCGCTGGGAGAAAGAAGCTACTGCCAATGACAAACTGCTGAAATGAAAGAGAATCAGCAAAATACAAAGGTTATCGGGGCTTTGGCCGTGGCTTTGTCCGCCATGCTTTGGGGCGTTGACGGCATCCTGCTCACGCCGCAACTCTACAACCTCAATACCGCCTTCGTGGTCTTTGTCATCCACCTCTGCCCTTTCCTGCTGATGAACCTGTTCTTTTTCAGGGAATATCGCCACCTGAAGACCATGACATGCTCCGACTTGGTTTATTTCCTTCTCATCGCGCTTTTTGGCGGCGCCTTGGGCACTTTGGCCATCGTCAAGTCACTGTTTCTGCTGCATTTTAACCACCTTTCCGTGGTCGTTTTGCTGCAAAAACTGCAACCTGTCTTTGCCGTGCTTTTGGCGCGTATCATCCTGAAAGAGAGGATAAAGAAGCATTTTACACTATGGGCTGGCATCGCTTTGGTCGCAGGCTATTTCCTCACCTTCGGCTGGTCGCTCCCTGACTTCAGCACCGAGGGCATCACCACTGTTTATGCGGCTCTGCTGTCGCTCTTGGCTGCCTTTTCCTTCGGTAGCTCGACGGTATTCTCCAAGAAGATTTTGGGCAACTATTCCTTCGTCAGCTCCACCTTTTTCCGCTATGGCTTCACGACGCTCATCATGTTCTTCATCGTGCTTTTTGCAGGGCATCTCGGCGATTTTTCGCAAGTCACACCGCGCAATTGGCTCTTCATCGGACTCATCGGCCTAACCACGGGATCTGGAGCTATCTTCCTGTATTACTACGGTTTGCGCAACGTAAGAGCCTCGTTATCCACCTTCCTTGAGCTGATGTATCCCATCACCGCCGTGGTGCTGGACTATTTCGTCAACGGGACCGTCTACTCGCCCGTGCAGTGGGTGGCGGCCTTCGTGATGCTTTTTGCGATTGTAATGCTGAATGTTGACAAAAAGAAATAATTTGTCTATCTTTGCCGCATCGACCAAAACATTATATCATGGATAACGAACTCAAGAAAATCTATTCAGGCTCCTTCGTGGATGCCGAATTCATCAGTAGCATCATGGAGGAAAACGGCATCCAGTTTCTCATCCGCAACTTCCAGGAAGAGAGCCTCGTAGCAGGCTGGGCCGCCTGCACCATCGAAGGCGACGCCATTGTTTACGTCTTCGACAAAGACTACGACCGCGCCATGAAGATTTTGGATGAAATGCCCCGTGCGGAAATCGAGGAATAATCCGTATCTTTGCCGCCAAATCGAAGATTCAACGGAGTTAAATTGACAAGGAATGATTCAAGCGACAGGCATCCATAAATCCTACGGCAGCCTCGAAGTGCTGAAAGGCATCGACCTGCATATCAACAAGAAGGAAATCGTGAGCATCGTGGGCGCTTCGGGCGCGGGAAAATCCACCCTGCTCCACATCATCGGCACTTTGGACAAGGCCGACCGAGGGCAACTCGTCATCGACGGCACCGAGGTCAGCAAGCTGAATGACAGCACCTTGGCCGCATTTCGCAACCGGAAAATCGGCTTCGTGTTCCAGTTTCATCACCTCCTGCCCGAATTTACGGCCATCGAGAACATTTGCATCCCGGCCTACATCGCCGGCATGGGCAAAAAAGAAGCCACAGAAAGAGCCGAGAAACTGCTTGAATACCTGAACCTTACGCAGCGCAAGGACCACAAGCCCTCGCAGCTCTCGGGCGGTGAGCAGCAGCGCATCGCCGTGGCCCGCGCCCTCATCAACGAGCCTGCCGTGGTCCTGGCCGACGAGCCTTCGGGCAACCTCGACTCGAAGTCGGCTGAGGAGCTGCACAAACTCTTTTTCCGCCTCCGCGACGAAATGAACCAAACTTTCGTCATCGTCACCCACAACCCCGAGCTGGCCGCCATGTCGGACCGCACGATTGCCATTAAGGATGGAGTTATCAGCTAGTCCCGTTTTAGGCAGGCGGTGAAGCACAGCGAAACCCCTGCATAAATATGGAGAGGACACAATAATAATAATGTTTGTTCGTTATGATTTGATTAAAATTGATTTTTATGCATAAAAAATTCATATTCACGGTTTTGTTTGGCGCTTCTTTGGTTTTGAGCGCCAACTTCGTCCAAGCCCAGAATTCTGAGTCCTACGAGTCGTTGATGAAGAAAGGCAACGAAAAATACAGTGCCAAGGACTACATCAGCGCGAAGACCTATTTTGAGATGGCACTCAAGCAGAAGGCCAACGACCCCACCGCCAAGCAGAAACTCAGCGAGACGGTGAAGAAAATCCAGGAGGACGGTGCGCGCCAGGAGGTGTTTTACGCCCACTTGGACGAAGGCGACCGCCTCAACGGGATGCAGAAGTATGAGGAAGCCTTGACCGAATATGAAGCGGCTCTGGCGGTCTTCCCGGAGGACAAATATGTCACCTCACAAGCCGAGTCCATTCGCGCTATCCTAAAGGAACGCCAAGACAAGCAAGATGCCTACAACTTGGCTATGAGTCAAGGAGAAACGTTGCTCGAAGAGGAGAATTTCGATGCCGCCATCATGCAGTTTGAGACCGCTAGCAGCATCTTCCCCACCGACAAGCTGCCCAAAGAAAAAATGGCCGAAGCCAGACAGAAGAAGCAACTCTATAATGAAAAGGTGGCCCGCTTTGACAAGCTCATGGAGGAAGCCAACCAGTTGGGTCTCCGCAAAAACTATGACGCCGCCATCAGCAAAATCGACGAGGCTCTGACCGTTTTCCCCAACGATCTGAACGCCAACGCAAAACGCAATGAATACCAAGCCGCGAAGGGCATTACAGACCAGTACAATGGCATCATCGCCGAGGCCGACCGTCTCTATGAAGCCAAGGCTTATCGCGAGGCTAAGTCACAGTATCAGAGTGCATTGGCTGTCGTTTCCGGCGATGCCTACGCCACCGATATGATTGCCCGCCTCGACCCGCTCATCGCCCAACAGGACGCCGAGGAAGCCGCACGTCTCGCCGCCGAAGCCGAGGCTGCACGTTTGGCCGCCGAAGCTGAGGCCGCTCGTATCGCTGCAGAGGAAGAAGCTGCGCGTCTCGCTGCTGAAGCCGAGGCCGCACGTTTGGCTGCCGAAGCCGAAGCCGCGCGCATCGCCGCCGAGGAAGAGGCTGCACGCATCGCTGCCGAGCAAGAGGCTGCGAGGTTGGCCGCTGAAGAAGCCGCCCGCATCGCCGCTGAAGCCGAGGCCGCACGTTTGGCTGCCGAAGCCGAGGCTGCACGCATCGCCGCCGAGGAAGAAGCGGAACGCCAAGCCGCTCTCGCCGCCGCCGAAGCGGAACGCCAAGCCACCATCAAGGCCATGTTGGATGAGGCCGACGCTTTGTTCAACCAGCAGGAATATGCCACGGCCAAGGTGAAGTATCAGGAAGTCATCGCCTTCGACGAAGGCAACGCCACTGCAACGGCCAAGGTGAAAGAGATCGACGGCATCTTCGCCCAGATGGCCGCCGAACTGCAACAGCATTTCGACGACGCCATGAACGCCGGCAACCAGGCCATGAGCGCGGAAAAGTTCGCCGAAGCCATTACACACTACCAGTCGGCTTTGGTTTACAAGCCTGAAGACGCCACAGCAAAAGCCCAACTCGCCGCCGCCGAAAAGGCTGAAAGCGACCGCATTGCGGCATTGAGAGTGCAATACAACGCCTTCATCAAAGAGGGCGACGCCAACTTCAAGAGCAACACCTTCGATAAGGCCATTGAAGCCTACACCAAGGCTGAGGAGCTGGGCTTGGAGACCTACCCCACCGAGATGATTGCCCGCATCGGCGAAATCATTGAGCAGAACAAACTCTATGAGCTGAACAGCGAACCGACCCTACTCGCCGCCGGAGAAGCCAAACGCTTCGATTTCAACAAGATCGACATCGCCGTGCGCCGTTCCAACTATGTCATCATCAAGGTGCGCAACCCGCATCCCGAGAAGACCTTCCCGATGATTGTCTCCTTCGGTGGTTCCGGCGGAAAGAACGGAGGTTTCGTGCTGCCCATCGCCGCCACGGAAGAGGAAAAGACCTTCATCTTCCGCATCGGGTCGCAGTACAAGTGGTTCAGCGAAGACAACACCTGGATCGAGCTGGTCTCCGAAAACAACGAAATCGAGATCAGCAAGGTGGAGGTTTCGCGGAGCAATTGATTGGTTTCTTACTGATTGGCGAACTCATCTGCAATCAGTTCCGCTTGTTTCAAGACCGTTTCGGTAGCCAACTGCTGCATATCGGGCGGATAGCCGTACTTGCGCAACAAGCGTTTCACTGCCACTTTCATCTTTGCACGGACATTCTCCTTGATGGTCCAATCGATAGAGGTATTTTTTCGGATGGTTTCGGTCAGCACTACCGCCAATTCGCGAAGCTTGTCCTTCCCCATCAATTCTTTCGCGCTTTCGTTGTCGGCGACGGCGGAATAAAAAGCGTATTCGTAAGTGGTCAGCCCCATACTCTCGGCGTCCTTGTCCTTCTCCACTATGGTTTTGCTCAACTTGATTAGCTCATCGATGACTTCTGCCGCCGAAATGATTTTGTTATGATAACGGGTAATCGAGCCGTCCAACATCTCCATCAAAGTGCGGCCTTCCACCACATTGTACTTGGAACGCGCCTTGATCTCATCTTCCAGCAGCTTCCTCAGCACCTCCAAGGCGATGTTCTTGTGTTCCATGCCCTTCAACTCCAACAAGAACTCTTCTGAAAGAATGGAAATGTCAGGTTTCTTGATGCCTGCCGCGTCGAATAAGTCGATGACCTTTTCCGAAACCAGCGCTTTGTCGATGACCTGACGGATGGTGGTCTCGATTTCCTCGTCGGAATGGCCAGCGCCAGTTTGGTCGAACTTACAAAGACGGGCTTTCACAGCTTGGAAGAAAGCCACTTCGTCTTTCACGTCCATAGCAGCATCCTGAGGAATAGCCAAGGCGAAGGCTTTGCCCAAGGCAGTCACCTCGTTCACGAAACGCTTCTTGCCATCATCCAAGCCCAAGATGAAGTCCTCGGCTTTCAGAATCCATGAGAGTTTTCCGGCAGTGTCGGCAGTGAAGTATTGCTTGTAATCGAAGCCGAAAAACATCTGCTCCACCACCTCCAGTTTCTCTTGCATCAACGCAACGGCTTGTTCTTGCTGCAAAGTGGGATCGCCCTTGCCGCCCGAGTCGGAATAGAACGACAAAGCCTTTTTCAAGTCCGCCGCAATGCCCAAATAATCGACCACCAGACCACCAGGCTTGTCCTTATAGACACGATTCACGCGAGCGATGGCCTGCATCAGGTTATGGCCTTGCATAGGCTTGTCGATATAGAGCGTGTGCAGGCATGGCACATCAAAGCCCGTCAGCCACATATCGCGCACGATGACTAATTTCAACTCATCATCAGGGTCTTTCATGCGCTCGGCCAATGCCCTGCGCTGCTCTTTAGTGGTGTGATGTTTAGATATGTTCGCCCCATCAGAAGCGGCAGAAGTCATCACCACCTTGACGGCACCCTTTGACAAGTCATCGGAATGCCACTCGGGGCGCAACTTGATGATTTCATCGTACAGCTCGGCGGCAATACGGCGGCTCATCGCCACCACCATCGCCTTTCCCTCAAACACTTTTTGGCGCTCCTCAAAATGCGTCACAATGTCTTTGGCAATGTTCTTTATGCGGTTGGGACTGCCAATCAACGCCTCCAACTGCGTCCATTTGGCCTTGGCCTTCTGGACATCGTTCATGTTTTCGGTCTCAAGCTCCTTGTCGAGGTCTGCCACCAGCTGTCGGCCTTCGTCGCTCAATTCCACTTTGGCCAATCGGCTTTCGTAGAAGATGCGCACCGTGGCACCGTCTTCCACCGCTTGGGCTATGTCGTAAACGTCAATGTAATTGCCGAACACAGCAGGTGTATTCTTGTCATCCTTTTCAATGGGCGTACCCGTGAAGCCGAGATAAGTAGCATTAGGCAAGGCATCACGCAGGTATTTGGCAAAGCCATACTTGATTTCCGAGCCAATCACCTCATCAGCCTCGTTCTTCACCTCCACCGTCTTGGCCTTGAAACCGTACTGGGTGCGATGCGCTTCGTCGGCAATCACGATGACATTGCTGCGGTCGGTGAGTTGGTCATACACGTTGCCCGATTCAGGCTGGAATTTCTGTATTGTGGTGAAAATCACGCCGCCCGACTGCACTTGCAGCAAACGTTTCAGATGCTCACGACTCTCAGCCTGCACTGGGGTCTGCCGCAACAGCTGTTTCGAGCCTGTGAAGGTGTCAAAGAGTTGGTCATCAAGGTCGTTGCGGTCGGTGATGACAACGATGGTCGGGTTATTGAGACATTGTACAATCTTGCCAACATAGAACACCATCGTCAGCGACTTGCCGCTGCCCTGCGTATGCCACACCACACCGGCGCGATGGTCGCCTACCTGCTGGCTTTTCACCGTTTCAAATCCGTAGTTGGCCGGAGATTCTGCCATCACAGTTTTTTGGTTGACACCCGTCGCGCGAATGGTCGATTCCACAGCCTTGTTCACGGCATAGTATTGATGGTAGGCGGCAATCTTCTTCACCGTTTTGATGGTGGTGAGTCCCGTCTTCAGGTCTTCTTGTTTCTGCTTTTCAAACACCGTGAACGAGCTGATGAGGTCGAGCAAGGTATCCTTGCGCATCATGCCGTTAACCAGTACTTCCAATTCGCTCACAAGAGGCGAGGCGATGTTCTCGCCATCATCGCTTTTCCATGCCGTAAAACGGCTGAAGCCCGCCGAAAGCGAACCAGCCCGTGCCTCCAAGCCATCAGAGATGACCACCAAGGCGTTATAAGTGAATAGCGACGGTATCTGCTGCTTATAGGTTTCAATCTGCCTGTAAGCACTTTGCAGCGTGGCGTTTTCATCGGCGGCGTTCTTCAACTCGAACACCACCAAAGGCAGACCGTTCACAAACAGCACCACATCGGGGCGGCGGTTGTGGCCGTTTTCGATGATAGTGAACTGGTTGACCACCGTGAACTCATTGTTCCATGGGTCGTTGAAGTCCATAAGCCACACCCTTTCGCCGCGCTCCACGCCTTCCTTGAACACCGACACGGGAATGCCTTCGGTCAGCAGGCGGTGGAATGCCTCGTTGTTGGCTAATACATCGGGTGAGCCGATGCGCAGCACCGTCTTTACGGCCTCGTCCTGCACGGAATAAGGCAAAGCGGGATTGAGCCGTTTTACGGCCTTCTCCAGTTTGTCGCGAAGCACCACGGTCTCAAAACTCTCGCGCAGCGGATTTTCACCATCAGGCGCAATGTCGGGGCCATAGAGATATTCATAGCCTTTGGCCTTCAGCAACTCGATGAGCATTTGTTCTATGTCGGATTCGTGAAGTTGAGTCATTTCATTGATTTTTATTCAGTTTCCAATAACCGTTTTTGTCGGCACCTTCCCTAACAATGATCTGCTTCTTTTTCAAGGAAGCGAGCAGCCTTTCCACTTGTCGTTGTGAAATGCCAATAGTGTCTGACATCTGCTTTGCTGTCACGTTACCGTTTTCCGCAATCATTTTCATTATCCTTTGTTCGTTTACACCGACATTTACACCGATATTTACACCGACATTCTCATCCTTGATTATCGGTTCGCCTTTATGTTTGCGTACCGTATCCAAAATCTCGCCCAACATAAACTCAATAAAAGGACCACTTTCTCCTTGTTTGGTACTTTGGGCGATGGCGTCATAATAGGCCTGTTGGTTGGAAAAGACCATATTCTCGACTGGCAAATGGGCAAAAGCAGGATTCCAACGCCCAAGGATAAGCGACTGCCACAGCCGTCCCATCCTGCCGTTGCCGTCGATGAAGGGATGAATGAACTCAAACTCGTAGTGGAACACGCAACTGCGCACAAGCAGGTGGTCGTCAGCATGCTTCAGCCATCCGAAGAGGTCGCACATCAGCGGATGCACACGGTTGGCAGGCGGTGCCATGTGGACCAATCCCCTTTCAGAGTAAACGCCCACATCACCCCTGCGGAAACAGCCAGCCTCATCAGTTAAGGCCGACATCATCAGTCCGTGGGCTTTCAGCAGGTCGTCCATAGAGAAGGGATCAAGCTTGTCAAACGCCTCATACACCCGAATGGCATTCTTCACCTCCTGAATTTCGCGGATAGGGGCAACGACCGTCTTGCCATCGATGATATCCGCCACCTCGCTCTCCAGCAGGGTGTTGCCCTCAATGGCCAAAGAGCTATGGATGGTCTTGATGCGGTTGGCTCTGCGTAGCGTAAGTGCATCGCTCTGCTCCATCCGGATGGCGAAGCGCTCCATCTGCGCGGAGATGTCCGCAATCATCCCCACTGCCTTTGCCGACAGCGTGAATGGGGGCTTGTAGCCATTATATTTTTTCGTATTGTAAACCATTTATTTTGAATGTATTCCTTTCCTCACGCCAAGGCTTTTATCGTTTCTTCGATGTTAAGGTTGAATCTTTGTAGTTTTAATGCGCTGTCTATGACAAAGTTATAACAAAACCCCGCATTCTTTTTATCACATATTCTCCTATCATTGAAAGGATTGCATGACTTATATGTTCGTTTTTCAGATTCATTCCACATCTCAATGATTGGTGACAACAATTTAAATTTACAATATTTCTTATAATCAATACCAAAACCAATAATGTTAATTGTGTCTTCTAATTCTTGGAATGACTCTCCAACTCTATCAATAAAATCTCCCATTCTATTTCTGTCATCAAAATGGATACCCATAAAAAAACTATTCAAAAAAGTAAAATCTTTAGTCACGCGAAACGGGGAAACATATAGCTCCGAATTCTTTTCATTATGAATAGCCAGCAACTCCTTGAACCCAATTTGTGAATTAAGTACCGAATTTACATAATCACCTTTAAACAAAAACTCCTGTGATTTTTCTAAATACTCTTTTACACTATCATAACTTATCAATGAGATTAAAGAAATCTCATCAAATCTAACATTAAAGAATATAGGTGTATTCTGTTCGAAGAAATCCGTCACATTAGCTCTTGATACTTCAATATCCAAATTTGAAGGAAGTGAACCATAATGCTTCAAACTGACTCGCTTATTATTTAAATTTGTCATTGTAGCACTACCACTCAAATTGGGTAACTTTACAAAATAGTCTCCGAAGTTTACATCTTTGTTAATTTTAACACCTTTTTGCTCCGCACATAATTTCATAAACATTTCAACACTATCGTGAAATGATAAGATAGAAAAGCCATTCATAGGTTCAACTTCGTATGACTGCTCAACCCCATGAAGGTATAGCTGCTTAATAACAGCCAATCGTTTTGTCGTCAATTCATCCATATTTATTCCATTCTATATCTTTAACTCCCCTCCCATCAGCCTCGGCAACAACCCGTCACGAGTCTGAATGAGGGTTTGGATTTGCTGTTTATTTCTATTGATTTTCTCAAAATACACACTCACCTTATCGTTAAAATCCAAAATCTGTTGTCTATCGTTTGGCATTGGATATGTTAGCTCGAACAACAAGGCTTTGTAATCAAGATTCTTAATTCCAGAACTCCCGTTTTCAAGATTGAAAAACTCATCTTGGTCGTACAGATATTTCAGATAACAATAAATGAAGTATGTGTGTTCTTCCTTAACCCTCAACAACCTACAGAAATTGGAAAAGATAATTGGATAATCAAACAACTTCTTCACATCTTCATTTATATATGCAACTCGTCCAGTCGATTGGTTTTCCGTTCCCCCTGATATTTCCATTATTATATCGCCATTTCGAGGCTCAATCTTCTCAAATTTCGATTCTTTTACATACCGAATAGGCGTTTTGGTTGCAAGGCCAACACTCAAATCTGCTATGTCTGTTCCCCTAATGCATTGAACTGGTTTGATAAAATCTCCTTCTGGATTTTCTTTTCCCCATTCTCCGCCAATAGTTTCATCAACATAATCCCCCAACTTTCCTTCCTCCCACTCCTTCTTCGCCTCAACCACAAACCACTGCCTAAACAGCGTTTCGGCCATGGTTTCAAGGGTGGCATTCTCGCGGCGCAAAAGCTCTATCTTGTCATCCAAGGAAGTGAGGATTGAGGCGATGCGGTGCTGGATGTCAAGAGATGGTATAACTACATTTATTGACTTAACGACGGAACCCGAAATTTCTGCAAAAGTTGTTCCTGTTCCCAAAGACTGAAGATACTCAACATTATTCTTAATCCAATAATACATGAACAAATTGTCCACAATTTGAGGATTACATATTATGCTTTTAAAACCTTGATTTGTACATATTGAATTACTTGCAATTGCAACATAACCAATTGGTGCCCTTGAAGATAAAAGAACCGTCCCAGGGGGAAGCAATTTAGCAGATGAATTATCTAATCCTTTTTTTGTGATATAGCGTTCGCCTTTTGAAATAAATATTCCATTATATCCAGTTAAGTCCTTCGGGGTCAACCACGGGATATCACCATTCCAATACTCAGCATTAGAGGTATCTGGCGTTCCTCCACCTATAACTTCTGCAATCTCTCCCAACTTATATTCTTTCCACTCGCTTTCACGCTCATAAATGGCGATTCCAACGCGATGAATATGGTCAATGAGCGCCTCATTTTTTAGGGTGTGAAAGATGGAGATGTCGAATTGGTAAGGCAGCAATAAATCATCAATGGCAAAACTGATGCGGTTGAGGTCAGTGTGTGTCAGTTCCGAGCCCATCATAGTGATGTCAACATCCGAAAAAGGCTTATAATTGCCCTTGGCACGGGAACCGTACAATACCACACGCTCAATCCGTTCGTTGGCTGCGAAGACTTTGCTTAACTTCTCTAATTCTATGTCTTTCAATCCGTAAGGCATAATCAAAACAATGTAGGTTCAAGTCCAGAAAGCGGAAGCATTTTTTGTTCAAAAGCATTGAGCAGTGGAGCGTAAACCTCTATGATAGCTTTCAAAACGGCTTTGGCCGTTTCATCATCATAATTGTGAGAGGTCAGGTTCCTATCTTTAATAGAATCCATCCAACGTCCATCATCAATGATACCTATCTCAAGTGCCTTGCGGAAAGCATCTCTCGAACCACCAATGTTTGTATGTCCTTGGTATTCGGCATAATCTTTCATCACTTTCCATGCAAGTTCATGAGTATATTCGAACCGTTGTATCAAGCCTTCCTCAAGCAAATCATCTATCTCGTCGTCCCAATCCATTTGGTCAGAAACAATTTCAACGGCTTGGTTGAACTTAACCAATGCCTTACGGTAGTTGCTGAATCGCTGCACCCAGCGTATGTCTTTTTCTTCCATAATTCAAATTTATATGTTAGACTTATACCTTATTCTATCTTTATCTTCCCCAAATTCTCCAAAATCACCTTGTTCAGTCGTTCCTCCTCTTTCAGTTGCTCCTCAAACTCAGTTTTCAAGGCGGTGAAACGCTCGGCAAAGTTGAAGTCGTCTTCCTCTTCGGGCAATCCCACATAACGGCCGGGCGTGAGCACATAGTCCAATTCCGCCACGCGGCTAACTGGCACGGAAGCACAAAAACCAGCAATGTCCTGATAGTCGGCGGATTCGTCGCGCCACAGATGATAGGTATTGGCAATCTCCTTAATGTCCTCTTCCGAAAGTTCGCGCGTGCGGCGGTTGATGAGGTGGCCTTTGTTGCGTGCATCGATGAAAAGGATTTCTCCGGCGCGTTTGGTGCGGTTGCGCGTCACGAACCACAGGCAAGCGGGGATTTGCGTGTTCAAGAACAACTTGGCGGGCAAGTTCACAATGCAGGCAATCATTCCTTTGTCAATCAACGCTTTGCGAATTTCTCCCTCACCGCCTGTTTTGGATGTCAGTGAGCCTTTGGCCAACACAAAACCCGCCTGTCCCGATGGTGCCAAATGATAGATAAAGTGCTGAATCCAAGCGAAGTTGGCATTGCCAGTAGGCGGCACGCCATACTGCCAGCGGGCATCGCTGCGGAGTTGGTCGCCACTCCAGTCGCTGTCATTGAACGGCGGATTGGCCATCACAAAATCGGCTTTCACATCGCGGTGCGCGTCGTTGAGGAACGACCCCTCGGTGTTCCACTTCACCTGAGAGGCATCGATGCCACGGATAGCAAGGTTCATCTTGCACAGCCGCCAAGTGGTTTGGTTGCTCTCCTGGCCGTAGATGGAGATGTTCTCAATCCGTCCCTGATGCTCCTTCACAAACTTCTCGCTCTGCACAAACATACCGCCCGAGCCACAGCAGGGGTCGAGCACACGGCCTTTGTACGGCTCCAACATATTGACCAACAGTTCCACAACACTGCGCGGCGTGTAGAATTGTCCGCCCTTCTTGCCTTCTGCCAAAGCGAACTCACCGAGGAAATACTCGAACACGTGACCCAACAAATCGGCACTCTTGGTGCTGGTATTTTGCAAGGTGGAGTTGCCAATCAGGTCAATCAACTCGCCTAAACTCGTAGGGTCAAGGTTCGGACGGGCAAATACCTTAGGCAGCACACCTTTCAGCGACTTATTTTCACGCTCGATCACATCCATTGCATCGTCAATATATTTCCCGATTTGCGGATTCTTTGCCATCGAAACCAAATACGACCAACGCGCATTAGCCGGCACATAAAACACATTCTCGGCAGCGTATTCCTCACGGTCTTCCGGGTCGGCGCCCTCGGCCTGTTGCTTCACCAATTCGTCATACAATCGCTCAAACGAGATCGAAATATATCTCAAAAAAATGAGACCCAACACAACATGTTTGTATTCAGCCGCATCGATATTCTTGCGCAGTTTGTCGGCAGCCTTCCAAAGTTGTTTCTCCAAAGGCTCTTCGACAGTTTCTTTCTTGTTCGCCATAAAAATTAGGTATTGAATTGCAAAGATAAACAATTTCTATTTTTCATTTAGGATTTTTTCATTTTTTCGCAATCCTACCGCCTCTTTTCGTACCTTTGCGGCAAAATTTGTCTGCAATGGAAAAAAGCGATTGTCTGTACGATGCCTATCTGAGCATCCTCAAGGAAGAACTTGTGCCCGCTATGGGCTGCACCGAGCCGATTTGTCTGGCCTACGCCGCCGCCAAGGCACGTGAAGTGCTGGGCGACATGCCCACCCGAGTGGTCATCGAGGCCAGCGGCAACATCATCAAGAACGTGAAGAGCGTCGTCGTGCCCAACACCGACGGACTGAAGGGCCTGAAGGCTTCGGTCGCCTCGGGCATCGTGGCCGGCAACGCGGAAAAGGTGCTGGAAGTCATCGCCGATGTCACGCCGGAACAGAAACAGGAGATTGCGCAATTCCTTGACAATACGCTGATTACCATCGTCCCCTTGGACCGCATCGCGCAATTGGACATCACCGTGAAGCTGTTCGACGAAAAGCATTCCTCGGCGGTCAGAATCGCGGGGCATCACACCAACATCGTGGCAGTCGAGAAAGATGGCAAGACCCTTTACGAGGGCCATTGCTCCGACACCAACGCCAACATGACTGACCGAAGCTGCCTCAAGGTGGAGAAAATCTACGACTTCGCCAACAGCGCCGACCTTGACGACCTGAAAGCGGTAGTCGGGCAGCAAATCACCTTCAACAAGGCCATCGCCATGGAGGGCCTGAAAAACAACTGGGGCGCCAACGTGGGCAGTACGCTGCTGCGCTTCGGCGGCAACGACATCCGCCAGAAAGCCAAGGCCTGGGCCGCCGCCGGCAGCGACGCACGCATGAGCGGCTGCGAGATGCCCGTCATCATCAACTCGGGCAGCGGCAACCAAGGCATGACGGCTTGTCTGCCCGTCCTCGCCTACGCCGATGAGTACCACATCCCCGAAGAGCGTGTCTATCGCGCCGTGGCCCTCTCCAACCTCGTGGCCATCCACCAGAAGACCGGAATTGGTAGATTATCAGCCTATTGCGGTGCCGTCAGCGCGGGTTGTGCAGCAGGTTGCGGCATCGCCTACCTGATGGGCGAGAGCCTCGATGTCATCGACCACACCCTGGAAAACGCCTTGGGCATGGCCGCGGGCATCGTCTGCGACGGCGCCAAACCCTCTTGCGCAGGCAAAATCGCCCTCGCCGTGGAAGCCGGCATCCTCGGCTACGAGATGAGCAAACAGGGCGACAACCTCCTCGGCGGCGACGGCATCATCGGCAAGGACGTGGAAGAGACCATCGACCACATCGGTCGCCTTGGCCGCAACGGCATGAAAGAGACCGACAAAGAAATTTTGAAAGTGATGGTAGAATAAGGGCTATCTATTCAAGTATCATTTTACTCTATTACAACCCTATCAATTTGCTGTTTTTCAGCAGAATGAGTGATTAAGGCATATATACCTTTTGCCATTCTGTCTGTTGGAATGGCGAAAGATGGTGTCGTAGCATTGCCGGTGTAGACCAACCGCCCCGTCATGTCATACAACCTGACAGAAGCCTCGCAAGCCTCAACGAATTGGATGTTGATACGGTCTTTCGCCGGATTGGGATACACTTCAACAAATTGTTTCTCAACCACTTCCTCCACATCCCAAGTGCCACAATCCGTGTTGATTTCTTCATCCAAATAGCTGAAACGGTCGTCCAACCAATTACTCATGTAAGTGAGTTGGCTCTCATCGACGACGAACTCTGGCCATGCCTCATGTTCGCGCTCATAAGCTCCGCTTTCAAGTAGCTCATTGTATTGATTTTGAACCAGTTCCATGATATGGTTTGTGGTCAGAACACCACTGCGCAAAGCGTTGTAACGTGTTTTTGCGGAAACCACAAAACCATCTGAGCCACAGTCGTTAATCAAGCGTTCGAAGAAACCGTTCGTCATCAGGCCTTCTGCGTTGTTGGTTTGGCTTCCGTCGGTGTCCAAGCCCAAAATGGCGTCCAAGTCCCAAGGCAGGTAGAAATAGGTGCCTGACTTCTTGTAGCGTGCCAAGAACAAATTGCGCCCCATGTTGTCCATGGCTTGCAACGTATTGATAAACAGATAGTAATCAATAGCATTGGCCTTGTCGAACTGGGCACTGTATTGTGAATTGAACACATTATCTGAAGCATTCATTACGAAGTTGGTGAAGCTGTAGAGATGGTTCCAGTTGATGGCCGTGTCACTCTCGTTAGGATAAACCCACTCGTAATTGTCCCAAGTGTCGGAGGTGTTGTCATAACTGGGCAGGCTCTCGAAAGTCGGGGCGCCGGGACCATTGCCTTTGTAGAGCACACCGCGAATGTCACCGTTGTATTTGCGGAGGCAAAGCTGCTTGCGGTCTATGCGCTCTGTCAAGGCGTAAACACCTACATACGAGTCGTTTATAAACAAATCAGCATACACCATCCGGATACCTGGCAAAGCTTCCGGCTCGTTTTCGAGATATGGCAGCGTGTACATCTCCATCCAAAGCTCGTTGGCCACCTTATCGCGGAGGCGGAGTGGTTGCGCCCACATAGCCTCAAGGTTCCAGTCGTCGTCGCTGCGCATCCCGAGGAAGGTCGTATCGGCCATTACCGTGCCGGTCTCATCTGCCCATAACTCAACGCGATACGACTTCTTGTCGTATTGCTGCGAAGAAGTGCCGCGGATCTTGAATCCGGCGTGCATCTCAATCACATTGCCATCGGCATCGGCTACACTGATGATGCCGTGCACGGCGGGCGAGTTGACGATGGGGCCGTCCGTGACAATCGTGATGAGCGGCATCTCGCTCCTATAATAAGTATATGACTCTCCCTTAATCTCCACGGTCTCCTTGAACGGCCTGGTTTCCTCAGGCATTTTTCCCGTGGCCACAATGATTTTTTTCTCCCTGTCGATGCCGTACATCCCCTTGAGTTGCGGTTTCTGCGCCGAAGCAAGGCCGACCGTAAACACAAGCACGAGAGCTGTAAAAAGCAGGTTTCTTCTCATAATAAAAGTTATAACTCGTTAATAATCAATCGATTCTAATTACATCAATAATACCGTCAATGGCTTTGATTTTCTCCATCAGCAGATTCAAAGCGTCCACGCTGGCGATTTGCAAGACGATGCGACCTTGGAAAAAGCCATCCTTGTCGGTGTTGAAGACGATGTTTTTCATGTTCACCTGCAAATCCTCGGAAATGACCTTGGTGATTTTGCCCATCAAACCCAACACATCGCGCCCATTAAGGCTGATGGTGGCCTGCGAGCCTTCGCTTTCCATGCCGCACCATTTCACGTTGATGATACGATAGCCGTAACGTTGCTGTAAACTATTGGCATTCGGGCAGTTGACGCGATGGATGCTGATGGTGCCGTCACTGGTGACGAAGCCAAAGACGCGGTCGCCTGGGATAGGATTGCAGCACTTGGCCAGCTTGTAGGTCACATTGTCGATGTCCTCGCCGATGGAAAGGCATTCTTCCGGCTCACTACTGTCTTTCTTCCCTGAGCCAATCAGCTCTGGCACAGACCTTTCCACTTTCTCGGCTGCCTCGCCGAACTTGGAGTTCAAAAAATGTTTCACCGCAGCCAAGTCAATCTTGCCGGTGGAAATCTGGTGATAAAGCTGCAAGGAATTCTCCAACTTGAACTCTTTCACAAGCATATCGATAACCATCTCGTTGTCAGGAAGTTTCCAATTCTTCAGACGACGGTGCAACAGGCCCTTGCCCATCTCCGACTCCTTCAGCTCCTCCTCCTTGAGATAGCGACGAATCTTGTTTTTGGCCTTCTCCGTAACCACCACATTAAGCCAGTCAGCGCGCGGCGACTGCTTCTTGCTCGTGAAAATTTCCACTTTGTCACCGTTGGTCAGCTCATGTCGGATAGGCACCATGCGGCCGTTGACGCGCGCGCCGTTGCAGGTCTCGCCCACGCGGGTATGCACCTCATAAGCAAAATCGAGCACCGTAGAGCCGATGGGCAACTGCTTCAGGTCGCCTTCGGGTGTGAAAATGAATATCTTATCGGACTTGTAGAGTTTCTTGTAGGAGTTCTCAAACGAGACCAAACCAGGATTTTCCAGCACCTCGCGCACGTTCAGCAGCCACTCCTCCGATGTCTCCTTGTCGCCTTTATATAAATAATGTGCAGCCTGTCCCGTCTCGGCGATGTCGTCCATGCGCGTGGTGCGAATCTGCACCTCGAACCAAAGCTTGTCGTCATATTTGACTGTCGTGTGAAGTGACTCATAACCAGAAGCTTTCGGCTGCGTAATCCAGTCGCGGAGACGTTCGGGCATGGGGTCGTAAATGTTCGTGATGGCCGAATACACGCTCCAGCAACATTCCTGTTCATCCTTCAGGGCACAACGGATGATGATGCGTGCCGCCATCAGGTCATAGACCTCCTCAAAAGGCACGTTTTGTGCCTTCATTTTGGCATAAATCGACGGAATCGACTTCAGCCGCCACTTGATAGAATACGCGAACTTGTACTTGCCGTTTTTCTTGGTGCGTTCCAGCTCGGCGTCGATGCCTTCGGAAATCCGCGAGATGAAATTCTCGGCCGTCCTCTTTCTGGCCTCGTGCGACGCCTGAATCTTAGCCTCAATCTCGTGAAACATGGCCGGATTCTCATACAGCATCAGTTTTTCCTCCATCTCGGCTTTCAGCTTGTACAAGCCAAGCCTATGCAGGATTGGGATGTATATGTATTTGATTTCGTGGAAGTAACGCGCCAATCGGTCTTTGTCGACATCGTCTTGGTTGCGCACGTCGTAAACACGGTGCACCACCTTGAGCAGCACCGAGCGCATGTCGTCGACCAAGGAAAGGAACATCACGCGGAAGTTGTCGGAGTTGTAGGCCACCTTCTCGGTGTCCATCTTCGAAATCTGGCTGAAATCCTCCAAAATGATGGCCACCGTTCGACCAAACTTCTCCTGCAACTCCTTGGTACTCACACCCGTCTTGTAGTCTATGCCGTGCAAGAAGGCCGCCGCCACGGAGATGTAACCCAAGCCCACCTCCACCACGGCGATACGCGCCATGTCGATAAGGTGCAACATATAGGCCTTGCCCGAAAGCAGATAGCGTCCGTCGTACTGGTCAAGACAAAAACGGTAAGCCTTATCAATCAAGGCCAAATGTTCCGGTGCGTTGACGAAGGGACTGATGTCGTCCAGCATGGTTTCGTAAGCCCGCTGGATGGACAATATTTCCAATGAAGTGTAGCTTGCCATTAATCCGTGATTTTTACCGTAAGTTGATGTCCGAGAAGGATGTCGTAATAGGGTTTGAGTTCCTCGAAACTGCCATGCATGACAGCGCACTTGCCCTTGTAATGTGTAATCCAAGCGCAGGTCTCAGCCTGTTCGCGGGTATGATGGCACACCTTCATCAAAGTTTCGATGACATATTCAAAAGTGTTCACATCATCGTTGATGAGCAACAGACTCTTCTCATTCTCAACGAGTTCCTCTGTCAGGGTATCGGCTATCTCTTGTTCCTTGATCATCGTTTTCGGTCCTAATTTTGGGGGGTAAAAATACATATAATTTCCTAAACAAGGAAGGAAATCTTGCTGGAATGCGTTTTTTTCCTACTTTTGTGGCCTGAACATCGGCTAAGCCATGCCCAACCGCTTCATAAAAAATATCATTTTCCTGCTGTTTCTCAACCTATTGGTGAAACCGTTCTGGATTCTCGGCATCGACCGCGAAGTGCAAAACATCCTCGGCGATGCGTCATACGGCACCTATCAGGCCCTGCTCAACTTCTCCTACCTATTTTATATATTGCTCGACCTCGGCATCACCAACTTCAACAGCCGTGCCGTCGCGCAAGACCCGAAAAACCTCTCGAAACATTTCGGCGGCCTCACCGAAATCAAGTTGCTTTTGGGGCTACTCTATGCCATCGTCATTTTCGTCGTCGGCTATTTCCTTGGCTATTGTGAGGGATTGAAACTCAAGCTGTTGTGTTGGTGTGGTCTGAACCAAATCTTACTCTCGTTCATTCTTTACCTCCGCTCAAACATACAAGGCCTGCTGCTGTTCAAGCAAGACAGCATTTTGAGCGTTTTCGACCGCGTTTTGGCCATCGTCATCATGAGCCTCGTGCTGTGGAGTGGCTGGTTCCCGAAGGAAAAGTTCAATGTCATCTGGTTCCTGCAAGCCCAAACCTTGGCCTACATCTGCACAATCCTCTTCGCCTTGACCATCGTGCTGCGCCATGTCGAGAAACTCACTTTCAAAATCAACTTCCAGTTTCTCAAGGAGATACTGCGAAAAAGTCTGCCCTTCGCCTTGCTTGTGCTACTGATGAGCGTTTACAGCCGCGTTGAACCCGTCCTTTTGGAACGCCTTTTGGACGACAAGGGAGTGCAGGCCGGCATATACAGCCGCGCCTATCGCCTCTTCGACGCAGGCAACAACATCTCCAACCTATTCGCTATCATGCTGTTGCCCATGTTTGCAGCCACGCTGAAAAACAAGCTGGAACTGAACAACCTGGTCAAGACCTCGTTCAATGTTATCGTGGCTATGGCGGGCATCGTCATGATCATGTGCGTTTTCTACCGGCAGGAAATCATGCTGATGATGTATAACCCCGAGGAAGCCGAAACCGAGGCCGCCTACCTCCTGCGCATCGGGCAATACGCCAATGTGTTTCCCCTGCTGATGGGTAGTTTCTTCTGTCTTTCAACGACTTACGTTTTCGGCACCTTGCTCACCGCCAACGGAAGCCTCAAGCAACTCAATCTTGTGGCAGCAGCGGGCGTCGTCATCAATATCTTGCTGAATCTCATCGTCATACCACGATTCAAGGCGGTTGGAGCGGCCTGCACCAGCCTCTGCGTCCAAACCGTGACGGCTTTCCTGCAATACCTGCTCGCCAAGCGCATCCTGAAACTGGAAATACGCGGACGTTATTGGCTTCACATTCTCGTTTTCCTTGCCACCGTGGTTGTGGTGACATTCCTCGTCAAGCAACTGAATATCAACCGGATGATTGGCTTCGCCATCGCGTTTGTCATCAATTGTGGCACCATTTTCCTCACCCGTCTGCTCAGCCTCAAGGAAATCGTTGGCTTAGTCATCCCGAAGGGGAAAAATGACTAAACTCAACTTTTTTGATTGCCAGTTCAATAGAATTCCCTATTTTTGAACCCTCATTTTATACAGAATTATGGACGAAAACAGTCGCAACATCTACAGTTCCAAATACTTATGTAAACTGCTTGTGGAATATCGCAAGCCTATGCTCATTATTTTGGCCGCTGCAGCGGTGTTGGCCGTCATTTTCAGTTCGCGGCATTTCATCACGCCGCTCTACAAATCGACGACCATCATCTACCCCACTTCCAGCAATTCCATCTCCAAAGTGCTGATTAGCACCACCTACCAGTCGGAGAAGGACATCATGAACTTCGGCGAGGACGAGCAGACCGAGCAGATGCTTCAGGTGCTCAACTCAAACCGCGTGCGCGATAAGGTCATCAGCCGCTTCAACCTGATGGAACACTATGATATCAAGCCCGACAGCAAGTATCCTTACACACGGCTCAACAAGCTCTACGACAGCCGTATCAAATTCCGCCGCACAGAATACAACGCCGTGAAAATCACTGTCATGGACTCCGATGCCGCGCTCTCAGCCCAAATCGCCAACGAGATTGCCGAAATCTTCGACAGCACCATGAACCAAATGCAGAAAGAAGTGGCTATTGAGGCGTTCCGCATCGTCGAAGATGAATACAATACCCTCTGCAATGAGATGCACCAGTTGGAAGACTCGCTGAACACCTTGCGCAAGCTCGGCGTGTTCGACTATGAGTCGCAGGTGGAGATGCTCAGCCGACAGATGGCCGTCGAGCTCGGAAGAGGCAACACTAAGGGTATCAACAACATACAAAAGCAATTGGACGTTTTGGCCGAATATGGCGGCGCCTCCCACGCCATCAACGAGCGCTTGGACAACGACCGCCTGCAACTTTCTTTGGTGAAGTCGAAATACGAGGAAGCCAAAGTGGATGCCACGGAATTCATCCCGCACAAGTTTGTGGTCACCTCGGCCTTCAAAGCCGAACGTAAGGCCTATCCCGTGCGCTGGATCATCGTGGTGGTCACTGTATTAAGCACTTTCCTACTGCTCATCTTCTGCATTGTGGCTTACGACCGCGCAAAAGGCTTTTTTCGTCGTGAGGCCGCTGAAGATTCGGCCGCTCCGACCCAAAGCAACCCAAAAGGATAAACCTGCGAAAATCTTCAACAATACCAATATTAACAACATCATTGCGAAAATAACTACAACAGATATGGATAACAACTTCAACAATCTTTCATTGGTCCAACTCATCCTGAAATGGAAGTGGCACATCATCATCATCACCGTGGCGGCAGCCCTCTGCGGAGCCATCTTCTCCAGTTCGGCCTTCATCACGCCTCTCTACAAGTCGGAAGCCGTGGCCTATCCCGCCAACATCAGCCCCTATTCGGATGAGAGCGAGACCGAGCAAATGCTGCAAATCATCAACTCCTTGTCCATCATGGACTCCATCATCGAGAAGTACGACCTCTGGACGGACTACAAAATCGACAAGAACAACAAGTTCGCGAGGACATACATGCTCAACGAATATCGCAGCAAAATCAAGATCAACAAGACGCCTTACGAAGCCATTTCCATCTCCGTCATGGACAAAGACCCCTTCGTGGCCTGCGATATTGCCAAGGACATCCTCCACTTCTACGACCAGAAGGTGCACGACCTGCACACGCAAAAGGTGGCAGAAGTAGTGGACATGTACGCCTTGCAACTCCGCATGAAGCAACACGACATCGACTCGCTGAAACAGGCCCTCACCGACCTCGCCACTCAATACGGCGTGCTCAACTATTCGGGCCAACTCCGCGAAGTGACACGTGGTTTCATCAACGGCTCGCCGAAAGCCAAGGATCTGAAGCAGAACCTCGAACTATACGGTGCCGACGCCGTCGACTTGGAAACCAAGATCATCGCCGAAGCCAATACCTATTCACTCATCAAGAAAGACTACGAGCAGAACTTGCGTTTCTTCAACTCGCACCTCACCTACTCCAACATCATCACAGAGCCCTTCCCCGCCGACAAGAAAGCCTTCCCTGTCCGCTGGGTCGTGGTCGCGCTGAGCGGCTTGGGCGCCTTGTTACTGTCCATCGTGGTCATCTTCATCATCGAGAACAGAAAGCGCTTCGTTGCTGAAAAAGAAAAAGAATAAGTTGTGGAGAAAAAAGCGAAAATAGCCTGGCTTTATGTCATCGCGGCGCTTTTCGTGGCCGTAGGATTGTTCTTCGTGGTCAAGAAGAACACCTACATGTTTTTTGCCCTGCCCGTAGTGCTCGGCGTGTTGTTGCTCTACATTTTCTCCTTGGACAAAGTCCTGTTGCTCACGGCTTTCACCATCCCGCTTTCAGTCAACATGAAGGCCTTGGACTCCGGCTTGGCCATCTCGCTGCCCGCTGAGCCCTTGCTGATGGGCATCCTCGTGCTTTTCATCGCCAAAATGCTGTATGACGGCCACTACGACCGTCGTATCTCACGCCATCCCGTCGCCATCGTCATCTATGGCATGTTCGCCTGGATGATCGTGACCACCATCACGAGCGAAATGCCCATGGTGTCGATCAAGTTCATGCTTTCGAGGCTATGGTTCGTCGTGCCGGCATTCTTCTTGTGCGCCATCCTGTTCAAAGACCCGAAAAACATCCACCGTTTCATTTGGCTTTACACCATCAGCCTTTGCATCGTGTGTGTCTACACCATCATCCACCATGCCCAGTTCGGCTTCGACGGCGACTCGGCCCACTGGGTGATGACGCCTTTCTACAACGACCACACGGCATACGGCGCAGCGTTGGCCATCTATCTCATCCTCGCCCTGACCTACGTCTTCTTACCTGGCATCAAGAGAAACCGTAAGCTGTTGATTATCGGTGTTGTGGCCTTGTTGAGCCTCGCCCTGATGCTTTCCAACTGCCGTGCGGCATGGCTCAGCATGATTGCGGCCCTCGCGGTGTTAGCTTGCGTGCTCTTGCACATCAAGTTCCGTTGGGTGGCAACGATTGCCGTGGTCTTGATAGGCCTGTTTCTCGCCTTCCAAAACCAAATCATCGACACCTTGGAGAAGAACAACCAAGACGCATCCGGTAACCTCGTGGAGAACATCCAAAGCATCACCAACATCTCCACCGACGCCTCCAACCTGGAGCGCATCAACCGCTGGCAGTCGGCCTTCCGCCTGTTCAAGGAGAAACCCGTTTTCGGCTGGGGACCAGGCACTTACCAGTTCGTATATGCGCCTTACCAGATGTCGAAGGAGAAGACCATCATCAGCACCAATGCTGGCGACGGCGGCAATGCCCACTCCGAGTATTTCGGACCCTTGGCCGAGCAAGGCCTTGTGGGTTCGCTGCTCGTGCTGACTTTGGTCGTGGTCACGGTGTATTACGGCCTGACCACCTACAAGCGTTGCAAAAACAAGAAAGCCAAGGTGTTGGTCTTAGGCGCCACGCTGGCTTTCATCAGCTATTTCATCCACGGCTTCCTCAACAACTTCCTTGACACCGACAAACTGGCCGTCCCCGTGTGGAGCCTCGCCGCCATCATTGTCGCCATCGATGTGTATCATGCTGACAAAGAGGAGTTTGTCGCCATATCTGGCGAGCAGACTGAGGATGAGCAACCATGAAAATCCGCCCTTTCATGCGATTCAAAAACGAAGGAAGCAAATCCTCCGCCAATCTGAAGTAAATTTGATTTCGATTTGCGGAGGATTTGCTCCCTTTTCTTTTGCAGGCAGGGCTTCTGCAGACCAATCAATCACTCAATGGATACCAGCTCCAAGTCTATCACCAAAGGTGAATAGCTTGGCAGCAACTCCTCATGGATGGCAAACTCGCCAAAACCCAGATTGGAAGGCGAAACCAAGGTGACCTTCGCGCCTGGCGCCATGGTCATCACAGCCTCCTCAATGCAGGGAATCATCTCGCCGTTGCCGATGGTGAACCGCATCGGCTCGCCATAACCATAGCTCGATTCAATCTCATCGCCATCCAAGTTGTACAAGGTGTAATGGACGGCAACCACATCGCCCCATTGCGCCACGCTGCCCGTCCCCTCTTGCTCCCTGAGGATGTAAAGCCCTGATTCCGTCGGCTTTTCATCAATGCCGTTCTTCTGCAAGTAGGCCTCGATAAGCCCCTTTTCCATGGCAAGACGCTGCTGTTTCTCGGCCTCCGCCTTCGCTTCTTGGGCGGCCATCTTCTTATCGTAAGCTTCCTTGTCCATCACCTCGTTCATGGTCAGTTTTGCCACAATCGGTTCGTAGGGAGCGGCAACACCGCGATAGCCCTCACTGCCAAAACCCAACTCCGAGGGAATCACGAAGCGCATCACGCCGCCCTGAGGCACCATGCCCAAGGCCTCTTGGAAACCTTCACAGACGAACTGCTCGCCGTATTGCATCACCACCGACTCGATGCCGTAGGAACACATCATCGTGTCGCCGTCACGGTCACACATCAGGAAGTCAAAGTCCACATAGTCACCCATTTGCGCGACTTTTCCCTTGCCTTTCTGCTCCATGACAATCAGCCCTGACTCAGTGACGCTGTTCTTGGCATCATTCCTCAAAGGCGCCAAAAAGGCCTCTTCCAAAGCCTTCAAACTGTCGGCAACGCGCTGGTTTTCAGCCTCAATCTCCTCAAAAGGACGGACGGAAAGCAGCTTCAAATCGTAATAGATGGGCTTGCCGGCATACTCCTCGGGGGCTACCATGTCCATGATCGCAACGAACACGGAATCAGCAAGAACGACCAAACGCGCCGAGTCGCCCACCTGCATCATCAGCAAGGCATCGGTGACATCGCCCTCAAACGACGCAGGCTCCAGAATAATGTCAATGGGTTCGCTATCCTTCGTATCAAAGAGCAAGGAATCGTTGAAATACTGCGCCATCTCGAAAGTCACGCCATCGTTCAAGCGCGGCGAGACACCCGACCCGCTCTTTTCATAGAACTTCATGTAAGCCCCAGTCTCCATCTTTTGGAAACCTTTGAAAACGGAAGGGGTCTTGCTGCACGAAACGGCAAGCAAGACCACCAAACCGATGGAGAACCCCTTTAACAACTTGTTCATCTTATTCAATATCAACAAGTTCTACTTCAAAAATCAAGTTCGAGTAGGGCGGGATGGGACCTGCGTTCTGACCACCGTAGGCCAACTTAGCAGGAATGTAGAGCACACCCTTCTCGCCTTTGTGCATCAAAGCAATGCCTTCGTCCCAACCTGGGATGACATGACCCGTGCCCAAGGGGAAGCTGATGGGTTCGCCTCTATCATACGACGAATCAAAGCCAGTGCCATCCAACAACTTGCCGGAATAGTGTACCTTAACGTTCTGACCTACTTGAGGTTGCGGACCTTTTCCAGGTTGGGTGCAAACATAAACCAGACCCGACTCAGTGGGTTCGGTCTCAATGCCATTTTCGGCAAGGAAAGCGTTCAAAACCTGCTGAGCCTCAGCAAAAGCAGCCTCTTCCTTGGCTTCTTGCTTGGCGTTGAACTCTTGTTCAGTCAACAAGTCGTTCATCTTCACTTCCCAACGAATCATGTCGCCAGGCGTGACAAACGCAGGCAGAATCGGGACGCGGAACTGACGCAGGAACACTGAATCGGCGCTCATGATCATCGACATAGAGTCGCCTTTGTGCATCATGGCAAAGCCTTCGTAAAGGTCGCCAGGGAACGTAGGTTCGCGAACCATGTCGTAAGCCGCCTCGGGAAGCGTAGTGGTGGTGTAAATCAGCGAATCTCCGTCCGCCTTCATCAGGTAATACGACAAGTTGACCTCGACGATATCACCAGGATTGGCCGTTCTTCCCTCATTCTGAGTGAAATAACGGTAGTACATTCCGTTCTCGGTTTTCTTGTAACCCGGATACGGTGAGTTGTCAGTGCAAGCACTCATTACGCTTGCTGCAAGCAGGGCACTTACGGCCACATAAAAAACATTTTTTCTCATTTTATTAAAATTTGATTTGTAATTCATTTGTTATCAACAGTTTCTGTGGCAGGAAGCAGTTCAAGAAGCTCCACGTCGAAGACGAGGTTGGAAAAAGCGGGAATGTTGCCATAAGGCTTCTCGCCGTAGGCCAAGGTGTAAGGCAGCACGAAACGCGCCTTCTCTCCCACTCGCATCAGTCCGATGCCTTCCTCAAGGCCTCTCAACACAGCGCCCTGACCCAAGACCACGTCGTAATGACCGCCCAATTGCTCTGACGAGCCTAACGGAGTTCCGTCAAGGTATTTGGCGTCGAAAGTGATGCGGGCTGTCATCCCTTTTTGCGGAACTTCACCTTCCCTCATCACGAATTTGTCATAGTAAAGTCCTGTTTCAGTGTGATTTCCGATTTTATGTTCAATCAGATAGTCCCAAAACGCCTTTTCAGAGTCGTCTCTTTGTTTTTTCACTGCCAACTCGGCTTGGTGCTGTTGTTCCTCAACCGTCGTGATTTTGAGCAATTTAATGTCATACACCAAATTGGCATAGGAAGGAATGCCTTGGACTGAGTGCTCTCCATAGGCCATTTCGCAAGGGATGATGGCCTTCACACGCTCGCCGAGGTGCATCTTAGGAACGATTTTTTCCCAACCAGGAATGACATAACCTTCGCCCAACACAAACGAGAACTTCTCATCACTACCGAATGTAGATCCAATCTGTTGGCCATTCAGCAAAGAAGCCTCAAAATCAAGCTCCACTTTCTCGCCTTTCTCAGGGCAACGGCCTTTGCCTTTCTCGATAGGAATAATATAAATACCTGATTCATCAGGACTTACATCAATCCCATTTTCCTTAACGTAAGTCTCCAAAGTCTCCCTCGACTTCTGCATGTTCAATTCACGCATACGCTCAATGCCCTCCTTGAACTCATCCTGGGTCTGTACCTCCAACAGCTTCACTTCATATCGCAGCATGTCATCGGGCCCCAACCCGACGGAATCGGGATTCTGCTCGTAGTAATGAATGGCGATGGAGTCCGCTTTGATGTAGAACGAGGCCGAATCGCCCACACGCATCATGGCCAAAGCCGACTGCAAATCGCCCTTGAAATGCGGCTCGCCCAACTGAACGAACACTTCACTTTGCATCTCACTCCAATCATAATACAGAGAATCAGCGAGATAACACGCCATATCCAATTTCAGGAAATCGGTCTGATTCGGTTGTTGCTCCGAAGTGTTGTGCTTGTAAAACCTATAATACAAGCCGTCCGAGGTTCGCTTGTAACCTGGATACTTCTGGTTGCAAGACGTGAAAACAAAGGCTGCCATAAGGCAAAACGCAATGCTTGAAAAAACTTTTCTTTTCATATTCTATTGATTATCAATTATTTTTATCGTATAAACCAATGTCGCATATTCAGGAATCCGATTGTCGTCGCCATGCAGGCCATAACCGAGATGCGACGGGATGATGAGTTTCGCATAATCACCATTATGGAGATAGGTCATGGCCTCATCCAGCCCAGCCTCCACCTGACCTTTTCCGATAACAAAAGTCTTAATCCCCTCATTTTCTGAAGAATAAATCAAATCGCCAGTAATGGAACTCAACTGATACTCCATGCTGACACGCTCCCCCTTTTGTAGCTTCTCCTCCGAACCTTGCTTCAGGATTTGGTACCGCAGGCCTGTGCCTGTCGAAACCATGCTAAGTCCATGACGCTCAATATAATTTCCTATGTCCTGCTCCTCTTCGTTCACAAGATAGCGATTGGCCTTCTCCATGCTGCTTTTCATTTGCCCATTTGGCACTTGATTCGAAGGGTTTTTCGTGGTTTCCTTACACGAAAACAGAGCAAGCAACGCACACAATATCAACCAACTATATTTCTTCATCATAAAGCAGTTCCTTATATTCTGGCAAGATTGCTTTCAATTTCGCAACGGTCAGGGCAAGTGTCGAGGTGGTGCTTCCACCAGCAGCGTTCGTGTGGCCTCCACCCTTGAAATGCTTGTTGGCCACCTCATGCACCGAGAAATTGCCTTTCGACCTAAACGAGAGCCGGATCTGGTCCTGACGCTCAGTGACAAGTACCGACATCTTGATTTTCTTGATGGAAAGCGGAAAGTTGACAACACCCTCAGTATCACCTATTTGGAAGTCGAATTTTTCCAATTCGCTCTTGCTCAGGGCGATGATAGCCACAGCATAATCCTCCATGATTTCCATTTTCGTCCCGATGGAATAGCCCAACAAACGCAAACGATTTTCCGAGAAAGTGTCGTAAACTAGCTGATGGATAAGGTTATAGGGTATAGAATACTCCGTCAGGACGCTACACAATTCAAACGTGCGGGGATGGTATATGGAATGCGAGAAACTCCCGGTATCCGTCATAATGCCCACCAAAAGATTGGTGGCCACGGGCTCAGTAAGATACTCCAAACCATAATGCATGATGATTTCGGTCACGATCTCAGAGGCACTTGAAACGCAAGTATCTGAATACCAACAATAAAACTTATCCAATTCAGGATCACGATGGTGGTCGACCAAAATACGCGGGCAACGTGTTTTCCCAATCTCGTTATGCAAAATCCCAGAACGAGACAATGCATTGAAATCCAGCAACATAACACACTCAGCCTCAGCTATGGCAGCCTTGCATTTTTCCTCTTCACGTTCATAGAGCAGAATGTCGTCAGCACCGGGCAACCACGCCAGAAAACCAGGAAATGCATTAGCGCAAAGCATTTTGACTTGATGCCCTTTCATCCTGAGAAAGAACGACATAGCCAGCATCGATCCAATGGCATCGCCGTCCGGATTGACATGACAAGCCAGCGCAAACCGCTTGGGCTCCTGCAAAATCACATCGAAACGTTCAAAAAAATCCTCATGCATGACTATTCCAAAAAGTCCGCAAAATTACAAATTTTTCTCTTCGACACCTATTTTAATATAAGGAAACCTTCATCGTGGTGACAAAATCTCAAAAGAATTGTCGTCATAAACCATGACAATATGCTTAACACCAACACTTTGAACGGATTCAGTAGGCAAGGGAACGGGTGTTCCAACGACTTGCTCCTGGACTTTTTCAGGAGAGAAAAGCGTTCCTTGCAGATTCTCTTCATCGTTTTCCACAGTTTGAGGCATAAAAAGAGACTCTTTTGGAGGCTTTTGTTCCACAAAAGGTTCGGAAACTGTCATCGGGCCTTTGCCCATGACAATCCAATCAAGATTGTACTCAGGAAAAGTCTCTTTCAGCTTTTTGACGAAATCCAAGCTCGGGTTGTTGCGTCCAGCCAAAAGATGGGATACGTTGGAGGGTTGGATGCCGAGTTGCATAGCAAACTCCGCAGCAGTCAGATTCTTTGCCCGAATGATGTGGGCGATTCGGTCTTTCATTTCTTGATATTCCATAGTGACATAGGTTTGCAAATTCTTCATTTTTGCTTCATTTCAGTTTACAAAGGTAAACATTTATTTTTTACATAAATCAACAAAATTGAATTTATTCTTGTAAATATTTTCTATTTCCTTTAAATAATTGAAGTATTTATTGAAATATTACAATTTAAATAAATGTATATCAATATTTTAATTTATTATTCAATAATTCTTTTATTTTTCAAGAAAAACGTAGTATTTAAGATAAAATACTTCAAATAATTATTTCTATTTATCTGATAAACAATTATTTATTATAAATACTTGCCTATTCTTTCATGTTTTTACATTGTAGCATTCTTTACATTTGTATACATTGTATTGTTTAAATATGTAATTTATTCATAAATTATTGTAAATCAGTGATATATAATTTTATACTTTATGTATGTAAATTTTGTTTTGTTTGTGATTTACAAAATTAAAAATCGTTTATTTCGCGTTTTTCGGTACAAAATAGCCTCTCACCTAACCGAAATCAAAAGCCGTTCACAAGGCTCAAAACAGCCCAATTTTCAAATTTCCCTCTACCACCCTATTCCTGATAAAACTCCATCATTTCCCTTCCCTTTACTATACTTCTCCTCTTTCTTTTCCATACTTCATCCTTCACAACCAACTCTACGTGGACAAATGCATTTTAAATACACCTTATTAATATATACATACACGATTCAACAACAGAAAACTCAGCATCTGCCCGTAAACCTTAAACGATAAAAAAATATTTCTTTGATTCACAATTAAATAGATAATTTTATGCATTTTTTTCAAAAAAAGTGCTTGCGGGTAGGGAAAAAGGTTGTACTTTTGCACCCGCAAACGACGGAAGTGGGGCTAGGAAGCCGGGAGGTTTGCACGGTTCTTTGAAAGCTTGAGGCCAGCACAATAGAGGCGTCCGCGGGGCCGAGAGGCGGTGCGGATGCCGGGATAGGGAACTATAGAGAGAGCGAAGGCGGGACCCGAGATACGGA
>Ga0310690_10000374_pt1 | contig 99846 bp, 96 predicted proteins | sample AusTroGonzalo_MG_2_FD_207661 | JGI IMG/M metagenome (GOLD analysis project Ga0310690, IMG submission 207661) | Bovine rumen microbial communities from tropical cattle in Woodstock, Queensland, Australia - Gonzalo_04 (v2) (version 2) | ecosystem: Host-associated > Mammals > Digestive system >...
ATAATACTCTGCATCCAATCGTCCACTTGCCCAAAATGATTCTTTTAGTTGCTTAATATTGATTGGATTATTGTTTGACTGCCAACCTTTCAAACCGAGTTCTGACAAAAGAATGTCTTCGGCTTCGGAATAGAACAATTTTGATTCTGCAAGTTTTGATTGAGCCTCATAAAATGCAGTTTCAATTATACTTGTGATTTCTTCAGTAAAACAAGGAATAATCATTGTTTTTAAATCATCAAGATTTAAACCTTTTTGAATTGCACCACGTTCCTTCCTCAGCAAAAGTTCACGCCCATATTTGCAGTTTAAATATGACAGCAAAACAACAGGGCTTATTTTTGTCGTACGAATAACAGTACTCTTACAACTAAAAATAGCAGGCAAGTTTTTTTCCTGTACAATACATGCATTTCCCAAAGTGCCAACAACAGAAACAAGAACATCTTTTTCTTTTAGGGCATACTTTGAAAGCCGATTAAAATCTGATTCAGGAACATATCGGCAATCATCATCTTTTAGAACAAAAGGCTTTACATCTTGCCCACGAACATAGCGATATTTACCATTTTCAATATAATTTGATGTATCAAATGCAGAGCCAAAGGGACCGATTAAAAAATCCGCAATTTCACTAAGAGAGAAATGTTTTTTGGAGAAGATAGAGCGTTCGATTTGTAAAAAATATTTTCTGTAATACTCGGAATCTAAACGCCAACTATATTCTAATTCACTCAACCTAACTTCACTAATTTCCAGCCCTTCCAACAGCTCTTTATATTTCAGTTCGTCGAAAGGGCTATTCAAAAAAAACTTAGCCCCTCCTTTTTGGCAAATTCGGCAAAGGCTTCAGCGATTCCGTCTTTGGTCAAACCATCGTGATTGAAAAGGTCGTGTTTTACTATCAAATGACCATGTGAATCCAACAAATATTCGTTGTTTTCTTTGGGCGAGGCTTCATAACGTGGAACAGGATCACAAAGACCAGTGTCGTGGTTTTGAGTATAAACATCATAAATCGGTTTTTGTGCTTGCGGATAATCCCCTTTTTTGACAAAAATCTTTTCTCCGCTGTTGTCCTTGCTCGGCTCCTGCATGGTGGCAAAGAAAATCGGATAATCATCTTTCTTGGGACACAACACATCATCCCATTTCTGTACGAACAAAACGCTTGTCTTTGTTCCAGTATGCGGTTTGAAAACATTGCCGTGTAAGCCAACTACTGCCAAAATGCGGCAGCGCTCGGCAATATAATCGCGTATGTATTTGTCACTGCTGTTGTTAAATCTTCCTTGTGGCAGCACTATCGCCATACGCCCACCAGGTTTCAAGAAATCAAGATTACGCTCGATAAAAAGTATATCACGACCAACTTTGGTTGCCATCTTGCCTGCAGCGTTTTTACTCAATTCGTATTTTGACAAGATACGGCTTTCCTTAATATCTCCGGCAAACGGCGGATTTGCCATTAGTATGTCGAATTTGAAGTCGCGATTAGATTTTGAATCAACACGCAAATCGTCAAGTTTATACCATCCTTGAGAATATGTTTTTAACCAATCCTTATCATCCGTTCGGTCGTTCCACCGTTCATAATCCAATGTGTTGAGATGTAATACATTTGTTTGCCCATCGCCTGCAATAAGATTCAGAGTTCTTGCCACACGTACAGCTTTTTCATCAAAATCAATGGCAAAAACTTTATGCTGCACATAATCAGTGCACTCTGCCGGTTTCTGTTCCAGCGTAAACAAGTGGCTCTTTTTCAGCCCTTTGCTTTCCAAAATTTTCTGCCAAACATAGAAAATTGTGTGAACCGGAAAACCGCAACTGCCAGCCGCGGTATCAATCATTGTTTCCTTTTCCGAAGGATTCAGCATCCGAACACACATATCAATTACATAACGAGGCGTGAAATATTGACCTTTTTCACCCTTGCTGCTTTTGTTAATCAGGTATTCAAAGGCTTCATCGACCACATCCAAATTTGAATTGAACAGTTTAGCATCCTGCAACGAACTAACACAAACCGACAAATGCGAAGGTGTAAGCATCAGTTTGGCATCTTTAGTAAAAACTCCAGACCATTTTTCTTTTGCATCATTGAAAAGGTTTTGAAGTTTTTCTTTCAGTTCGGTTTCAGTGTCACCATCATTACGGAACTGCAAATGGCGGTCTTTCTTTCGACCACTTTCCATTTCGTCATATAATTTTGTGAAAATCAGCTTAAAAACCTCTTCAAAGACATCGACACCGGCATTGGCAAGAACTTCGTCTTCCATTTCCAAAATCAAGTCTTTCAGCGATTTACGCTCATTGACCAATTTATCTTTCTTTACCAAGTCATTAATAAACCAAGTTTTTTTCAAAATGTCGGAAAGTTTCTCATCGGCTGTTGGAATTGTTGGAATATCTTCAAAAAAATTCGGGTCTTTGCGGTGATAATAAGAAATACTGTTGCCGTTTGTCCAAACACCGATCGGTGCACCAGTGGCGTTGCAATAGCTTTTAAGCTGTTCTTTGCCGTCTTTCAATTTAGGACTTTTCAGCTCAACAACAATATATGGAGTGTAGGTTTGATCTTTGTCGAAAATGACGATATCGGCACGTTTTTTCTCTCTGCCGAAAGTAACCACATATTCCACATCCATCCTTGAAACAGGATAATGAAAATCTTCAATCAAAACCATGAGATAAAGTTGGCGGACAATTTCTTCAGGAGTAAGTTTTATCTCTTTATTCCTCACGATACAGGTGACATAAGGAGTTGACGTGCCTTTGACTTCTTTTTCTTTTATTTTTTGCTCTAATCTTAGGATTTTTTCTTTGTCGAATTGATCAAGACTGTAATTGCTGTCCTTTAAAATGTCTTTTAAATCCATGTCTTACCCCTCAAATTTTTGGTTTAACCCTATCGTTACAAAACGCCGTGAGATTATCTTTAGTTTTTCTTAAAAAACAACTTAAAAAGTCATATTTTATTTGTGAAAATCCCAAGCAACATAGCGCGAGTGTCGGGAACTATCGCAAAAATTGCGACACTTGGTGGAGTTGTCCGATTTTTTTCGGACAGTTAATCATTTGATCGCGAAAATCAAATTAGTTTTTGTAATATTTTTCTTTTATCTGTTAAAATATTTGCTATAATATTAGAGATTTTGTTGTTTTATAATAGATTATATTATCATGTTAGAAACTGGGAGACTTAATTTGAAAAGAATAAAGAATGAAATAAAGACCATTAATAACTTGACAATAGACCGAGTTCAACAGTTCAGCGAAGTGCTTAATATAATCAAAAATGTAAAAAACAACGTGATGCACCTTGCCAACAAAGCTCTTATAGATCTTTACTGGCAAATTGGTGAATACATATCACGCCAAATTGAGAGCGCTGCATGGGGAAACGGTGTGGTCGTACAGCTGGCGTTATATATAGAGAAAAATTATCCCGATATGAAAGGTTTCTCGGACAAAAATCTTTGGAGAATGAAGCAGTTCTATGAGATTTACAAGGACTCTGAAAAACTCTCACCGCTGGTGAGAGAATTAACTTGGACAAATAACCTGATTATTATGAGTAGAGCCAAAACAGAAAATGAGCGGATGTTTTATATGCAAAAATGTATCTCGGAACAATATTCAAAACGCGAACTCGAGCGTCAGATAAGTAGTGCGCTTTATGAGCGCAGTCTTGCTGAACCGCAGATTTCAGCTGTTATGAAAAATGTTTCGCAAAAAACATCGGATATATTTAGAGATCAGTATGTCTTCGAGTTTTTAGGTGCCAAGGAATTTGAAGATGAAAATAGCATGAAAAATGCTCTTCTGGCAAAAATGAAAAAATTTATTTTGGAACTTGGCAAGGATTTTCTTTTTATAGATCAAGAATATCATTTGCAGGTAGGTAATAGTGATTTTAGGATCGACTTGCTATTTTATCACCGAGAACTGCAGTGTCTTGTGGCTTTCGAGCTAAAAACCGATCAGTTTAGGCCGGAATATTTGGGCAAACTTAATTTTTACCTTGAAGCTCTCGATCGTGATGTGAAAAAACCGAAAGAAAATCCAAGCATAGGGGTGCTGCTTTGCAAGGATAAGGATGACGAAGTTGTAGAATATGCTTTAAGCCGTTCTCTTTCACCCACAATGGTGGCAGAATATAAATTTCATCTGCCTGATAAAAAAATATTGAAGCAAAAACTCCACGAAATAATTGAGTTCAGAACGCCTTTCTCACGATGATGTTTTTGACGCTGTCCGCGCTCACATTGAGGAAAAACAGACGCTACGAGAAAAAAATTCTATAAAATTCTATTTCTTCAATTCCAATCAAGTCAAAAGTCAAGCCAATATAGCCATTTTCAACAAAATGGCATTGTTGAATGTCGGTAAGAGTTGGTCTTTTCGTCCAAACAGAAAGATTTTTGGACGAAAATCCAATATTTCTGGACGAAAAATCCGTTTTAATTGCCTCATAAATCAATCCAACTACATCATTTTTCGGGAAATGATGTAATTGAATTCTGGAATTTTGTGAGAAATCGTCAGAAAACAGCCGGAATTTTGTGAAAAACAAGTCAAAAAATACTGAAATTTTGTGAAAATTATTTGAACAACTCCGAATGAGTCCCTGCGCGATAAAGGACAAGAACAAGAACTTCGTTTTGGATTTCGTATATCAAAAGCCAGTCAGGTTCGATGTGGCATTCACGCGTTCCTTTGTAGTTGCCGGAAAGTTCATGGTCCCGGTATTTTGCATCAAGTGTGCCGCCTTCGGCAAGAATGTTCACGACTTCGAAGAGTTTGTCCAAATCCCTGTTCTGTTTTTTCGCCAGTTTCAGATCTTTCTTGAACTGGTTCGTGAATTTGATTTCGTATTTCATGCTTCCAATGCCGCTCTCAGTTCATCCATGCTGGAATAGCCTTTAACGCTGCTGTCGGCCGCGATGCGTCTGCCTTCCTCGATAGCGGCTGCCGTAACATCGTTCGGTTCCTTCAGCTTCAGCGAGAACGGAATGCCGTGTTCGCGGATTGTTGTCCGCAGAAAAATATTGATTGCGGTCGTCATGTTAAGTCCGAGTTCGGCAAATATCCTGTCGGCTTCTTCCTTTACGGCTTTGTCTGTCCTGATGTTTAAATTTGTTGCAGTCATTTTCTACCTCCGTTTTTCGGTTAAAATATACACAATATTCGGTTATTGTCAACACAACAGCTTTATTTTATCATAGAAAAAACATGACTTTCCATCCAACCGCTCCGTTTTTCGTCCAACTTTGCCAATTTTTGGACGAAAAAGCTCAGGACACTTGTCAGGAACTGCGATAAAACCGCTCCCGGCGGATCGTGCGGGATCACGGACGAATGCACGAAGCACAGCGACTGCTGGAGCATAGACTGCAGCGGATGCAGCAGCGCCGAAATCAAAACGAACGTGTTCGGCGACGGTCCGTACAAATTTTTCTGGTCATCGCAAAGCGACGTGAACAATAATACCGAACTGGTTATCGCAATGCTCTATTACGACGGTTCTATCGGATATCTGCAGCCGGACAACAACCAGGGTCATGTCCGCTGCATCAGATAAGATCTCTCCAGCCTGAAAGAAAAACAAACGGGACTGATGGATCGGAAGATTTAACCTTCAGCCTCCTCTTCCGGCTTCGGACCGACTGTCGGATCGACATAGTCGGCAATGATTTTCTGGAGTCTGTCGGCAAGCTCCTGACGGCTTTCACCCTCGAGCGGCGTCACGGGTTCGAAGACTTTGAGATGTACCGTTCCGCTGCGGACCTCCTGCTTTCCGGGGGCCACGATCTTATTGGCGTCAAGAAGTGCTACCGGCAAAACACGGACGTTGTTGTCAAACGCCGGGAAGAGACACGCCGATTTGAATCTGCCGACGAAACCGGTTTTTGTCCGAGTGCCCTCGGGGAAGACCAGAAACGAACAGAATTTCATCTTCTTGGCCATCACTTTAACGGACTTGACCGAATTGTAACGGCTCCTGCGGTCTACAAAAACAAAGTCGTAAAGCCAGATGACCTGACCGAAAAGCGGTACCCTGGCGATCTCCTTTTTGGCGAATATCCTCATATTTACGGGGAGCGCCGCCGCGATGACGGGAATATCCACGATACTCTGATGGTTGCTGACGATCAGATATTTTTCCCCGGGCGTTATGTTCTCGAGACCGGTAACATCGAATTTGATCCCCGCAAGTTTGAGGACCATCACCGCGCAGAATCTGACCAGAAAGTTGAACATCCGCCGGTTGCTCAAGATGTAGAACGGGTAACAGAGAAGCCCGATAAAAACGTATATGAACAAACATATCGCGACGAATATGAAACGAATACGCATAGCCACCTCAGACAAAAATTCACGCGTTGCCGGTTATTCTAGCCGATTTTTCAAATAAAAAACCTCTTTTTTTCAACAAAAATCGAAAATTTTCATTTTTTTCGTAAAATAGTGGCCTTATTGCTTTTTTACGGGACAGAAATGGTAGTACCGGACAACATCAGAGAACATCTCGAAGAGATCGAAAGACGCGAACTTTCAAAATACGCGGCGCTGAGCGCCTCCAGTAAGGGCAGGATGAAGCCCGAAGAACCGTGCACGATCAGGCCGGCTTTCCAGCACGACCGGGACCGCATCGTCCACACCAAGGCATTCCGCAGACTTGCGGACAAAACACAGGTTTTTCTTTCACCCAAGGGGAGCAACTTCAGCAACAGGATGACCCACACGCTCGAAGTGACTCAGATCGGGCGGACCGTCGCGAAGGCCCTGCTCCTGAACGAATCGCTGACCGAGGCGATCGGTCTCGGACACGACCTCGGGCACACGCCGTTCGGCCACTCCGGCGAACACATGCTGAACAAGATCCTGAAAAACGGCTTCCGCCACGAAAAACAGAGTCTCAGGGTCGTTGACCTGCTCGCCAAAAACGGTCAGGGGCTCAACCTGACTCACGAGGTCCGCAACGGGATAGTCTGTCACTCGAAGGGCAAAGGCCCGCTCGTCACGAGAAACGGCATCCCGGAGACTCTCGAAGGCCAGATCATCCGTTTTTCCGACATCATCGCATACCTCAACCACGATATCGATGACGCCGTCCGCGGCGGTTTTCTGGATCCTTCGGATGTACCCTTCCGCGACATTCTCGGCGAAAGGAACTCGCAGCGCATCAACGCAATGACCACGGATCTTATCGAAAACAGCTTCGAGGCACTTGAGGCGGGCGACAGGATCATCCGCTTTTCCGACAAAATGGTAAATATCATCAACAGCTTGAGAGATTTCATGTTCTCAAACATCTACGAACACAGAGTTATAAAAAAGGAGTTTGAAAAGGCGGAACGCATCGTCGAACAGCTCTTCTACTACATCATGGAAAACTACGACCGTTTCGTAGAACGATCGATGGTTTTGGAGATCGACAGGGAAAAAGAGATAAATGTCGCCGATTTTGTTGCCTCTTTGACAGATTCCTACACAATCCACCTGTACAAGACATTTTTTGTACCTGAGACGCTCAAATATCCTGATTTTTAGTTTTTTGAGGAAGCAAATGAAAAAATACATATTCTTTTTCCTGATTTTCCTTGTCTCCTGTTCGTACACGACGGCCGTGGCATCAGCCGAGCCGGAGTGGGGAGATGTCGAAAAGCGGGTTTCCGAGCTTGACGCGGCGGGCGACACCGCAGGGATCGTTGAATACACAGACAGCCTTTCAGATTTCCAGTGGGCGAAATGGCAGCTCAACCACCTTGCCTTCTGGAAGGGCCGCGCACTTTTCAAAATGGGTAAATACAAGGAATCACTTGCCGTTTTTGAATCGATAAAGGAGACGGCGCCATTCACGGTAGAGATCCGCCTCATGGCAGGCGAGGCCGCTTTCAACGAAAAGCAGTACAACGACGCACTCAAGTGGATCCTTCACGTCTACACGGCGCTCGAGCCCGCAGACAAGCTCAAGGCGTCAAAGACCGTCTTCCTCTCTTACCTTTATTCAAAGCGGATCGACAAAGCCGCATTCTGGTATTCGAAGCTTGACGAGCTCAAACAGGTAAATATAAAGGATGCGCTCGAAAAGTGGCTCAAGCTCTCTCCGTCGAACGAAAAAGACTTCAACAACGCTCTAAACAATCTGGGAGAGGTCAGCAAAGAGCTGCTGGGCTCAGGTCAGGAGGCGGAGCCGGAGGAAGAAAAGGCTGACGAGCAGTCCGCCCCAGCTCCGGAGCCGGAGGAAAACTCCGGAACGACAGCAGATGAGACGGTCGGAGAGGCATCCGCCGAGGCTGCCGCGCTGACATTCGATCCCGGCTACAAACCGGATTGGAACAACCTCTGCGTTTTGCTCTCGATGGAGGAAAAGTGGAGCAAATTCAACGAAGTTATCACCAGCTTTATCGGCTGGTACTTCAAGGATTACCGGAAAATGAAGCTGAATGTCGTACCGGTCTCCTACTCCGAACGCTCCGAGATCGACGCCGCTCTGAAGCAGGCGAAAGACAAAAAATGCTTCGCGGCGATGGGCCCATTCTTCGCACCCGATTTTGCCGAAGAGATCGTCAGTAAATCGGCGGAATACTCCGTTCCGGTCATCGCCTACATGCCTACGGTAGACGTATCGAACACGCCTCTGCTCTTCAACGTCATGCCTTCGCGTGAGCTCGAAGCAGAAAATCTGCTGAAATACGCCGTCGGCGAACGTGAAAAAAAGAACTTCGCGATAGCCTACATCAACGACTTCAACGGACGAAAACTGAGAGACCTCTACTGGCGCGAAGTTGAGAGAAACGGAGGCCAGGTCACTGATTTGATTGACATTTCGCCGTCGGACAACGCATTCTTCGACGATGTGGAGGAGGTCGTCGGCAAACAGGACAACTACGCGGAGATTATAAGAGCTTTCAAATACCGCAACAAAGAAAAGTATACCAGCGACGCAATGATGAAGCGCGCTCTCGACCGCTTCGAGAAAACGATTCCGGGCAAATGCGACTTTGATACGCTCATCGTATTGACCCCGCCCGCCCAGACAGCGATGCTTCTTCCGTCGTTTCCGTATGTCAACGTCGAGTTCGCCTATTTCCAGAAGTATCTGAACCGCGCCGTAGCGCAGAAGAGGCAGGATCTCAGGAAAGACGGGCATACCTGGGAGATACAGCAGATCCTGGTCCTGAGCCTTTCGGAGATCGCGAGCAACAAAAAGAGCATCGAACAGCTCGACAAACTGGTTGACGGGATGGTCGTCTACGCGCCCCTCAACGATGCCGGCGAAAACAACCCCAAGCTGCGCGAGCTCAACGCGAAGTTCTTCGAGGCGAACAAACGCCAGCCCTACTTTATCGAGCAGCTCGTGGCCGAAACCGCGGATCTCCTCTTCACGGCATTTAACAAATCAGCAAAAAACGATATCGGCGAATTCGTCGAAACGATCAAATCGACGGAATACAGCTCGCTTCTTTCGGCAATGCCCGTAAAATTCGACGACAAGAACCGCCTGGGCGGCCGCAGCGCGATAATGATCGGCAGGAAAAAAGAGCCCTTTATGACTCCGGCTCAGATCGAAGAAGAGCTAAAACGGAAAGAGGAGGAAAGGAGGGAAAAGGAAAAATCAGGTCAGAATCCTCAGCAGAATCAGCAGGGAAACGGTGATGAAGCAGCTCAAGATTGACATTCTGACACTCTTTCCGGAATTTTTCGAGTCGCCGTTTTCCGTCAGCATGGTTAAACGTGCGATCGATAAAAAGATCATCGATGTCGAGCTTCACCAGATCCGGGATTTCGGTCTCGGGACACGCAGACAGGTCGATGATTCGCCGTACGGCGGCGGAGCCGGGCTCGTGATGAAGCCGGAAGTCATAGTTCCAGCATGGGAGGCGATCCCGAAGACAGAAAAGACCGTCACCTTCCTGATGTCTCCGAGGGGAAGAGTTTTTAACCAGGGTACCGCCGAAGACCTTGCAGAGAGCTGCGAACACATGATAATCGTCTGCGGCCACTACGAAGGCATAGATCAGCGCTTCATCGAGATTTCCGGAGCTGTCGAGCTCTCCGTCGGAGACTATGTTCTGACCGGCGGCGAAACGGCCGCGATCTCGGTCATCGATGCCGTGACCAGGCTGCTTCCAGGCGTCCTTGGCAACGAGGAATCCTTTCAAAACGAATCATTCTCGCTTCCGCTCCTGGAGCATGACCAGTACACCATGCCGAGAGAGTACCGCGGGCTTAAGATCCCGAAAGTCCTTACCGGCGGAGACCACGCAAAAATCGAGGCGTGGCGTATCAGGAACTCACTCGCAAAGACCGCAAAAACCAGGCCCGAGCTCATCTCGAAGCTTCCGCCTGAATTTTGGGAGAACCTGAAATGAAAAACCTTTTTGTCGGGCTCATCCACAACCCGGTCCTGCGCAACGGCAACGTCATAACCTCGTCGATCACAAACATGGACCTTCACGATATTGCAAGAGTTACCGCCACTTACGGTCTCGGAGGGTACTTCGTCATCCATCCGGATCCGCAGATGCGCGCCATCGCAGAATCGCTGAAAAGCCACTGGACAGAAGGAAGCGGCAGGGATTACAACCCCGACCGGTTCCGCGCACTTCAGTGCATGCAGATCGTTCCGTCGCTTGACGAAGCCAAAGCGGAAATCGAAAGACTGACCGGGCAAAAACCGGCAGTCGCGGGGACAACTGCAAGAAAAAAAGAAAAAACCGTATCGATTCAGGAGCTAAAAAAACTCGCTGTCAAACCGGTCCTGATACTCTTCGGAACAGCCGGCGGCATGTCAGATAACCTTCTGGATTCACTGGATTTTCTGCTTGAGCCGATAGACATAAGAACAGGCTACAACCACCTCAGTGTCCGCAGTGCCGTTTCAATTTTTATTGACAGGATAGCCGGTCGTGACTAATATACCCGCGCTTTATTTTTTAAGGAGTTAAAAATGGCAAACGAAATTATTCAGAAACTTGAAAATCAGCAGAGAAGAATTGACCACTACTACGTAAAACCCGGTGATAAAATCGAGGTCCATACCCGTATAATCGAAGGCGAAAAGGTTCGTATCCAGGTCTTCAGAGGTGATGTCATCGCCATTAAAAACGGCAGAGACAACAACCGCACCACGATCACCGTCAGAAAATTCTCGGGCGGCTTCGGCGTAGAGAAGATCATCCCGCTCCATTCTCCGATGCTTGAAAAGATAGTCCTTGTAAACAGAGGTCTTGTAAGAAGAGGCAAACTTTATTATCAGAGGCTTCGTAAGGGTAACGCTGCCAGAATCAAACCGAAAAATATCTGGTAGTGCTTCCTCTCTTATCGCTTCTTTTCTTTGTAATTTCAGAGAATTATTCACCGGATTGTCAAAGGCTCGGCTTCGAGGATCAAGAGTTGTATGAAGCTGTATCGCTGCATCCCGGAGATGCCCCGACAGCACGCGACTACCTGAAAAAATACGGCAGATGCATCTCGGACGAAGGCGTTTCTCTAATTTTAGCTAGAAATATCCCGATCATTGAGGAGCTTGACTGCTCCGAAAAGAACAGCATATCGCGGGGAGAGCTCTTTTTCCGCAGGAAACAGCTCTGCGTCAGGGACGTTCACTTTTTTCCGTCGAGAAAGTTCTTCGCGGTCCGCAGGGTCTTTAAAAAAATAGATACCGCTGAAGGCTGGCAAAGCGTCTCCGCTGCAGATTCGACCCTGTTTTTCGACAGCAGCTCGAAATTTGAGGAGAATCAGGATGAAAACGGCGAGGTCCTTACAAAGTCTGAAAACAGCCTTTACCGGAACCGCCTCGGCAAACCGATGCACCCGCTATTTGTCTTCCAAAACGGCGGATGGCGGCCTGCACTTCCGCTCAGAGAGTCTTTCGGGCTGAAAAACGACGGCAGAAAGAATTTCGAGATAGAGATCGTCACAGAGGCGACCCTCCCCTACGATTCATCCGAACTGCCAAGATCCATCGGATTAAAAGCCGAAAAATTTCAAGTGCTTCCTCCGACGCCCGGCACATACAGGATCGTCGGTGAAAAGCTCAAGGGCGTACAGATCCCGCAGTTCGAGGCAAAAGACGCTCCTCACGGGAGCTATCACGGGATATACCGCATTTCTCTCCCCGACAACTCACAGAACCCCTCCAAAAGCATCAGCATAAAAAACAGCTCCTTTTCTATAGAAATTAAGCACGAAAATGGTAGACTCGAAACAGAGATCGTCGTCTTCGTCAGAACGCTGACAAAAGATGAGATTTCGGTGATACAGTCGGTCATAACGAAAGAGATCCCGGCTTTTTTTGTTAATAAATCACTCTAAAAGCTCTTAAGGAGGCGGAGAGATGGCAGATTTTTTTGCCGGCGTCGACCTTGGCGGAACGAAGATTTTAACAGTCGTAGTCGATAAAAACCGGAAGCTGTTAGGCAGGACAAAGATCCCGACAGAGGCCGGAAGCGGTGCAGAGAGGGTTTTTTCCAACATTTTTGAATCGGTTCGCAGCTCCTGCAAAGAGGCAGGCATCACTCCTGACGAACTCTGCGGGATCGGGATCGGAGTTCCGGGGCCTGTAGATCCGGAAAGCGGGCTGGTCTATGACTGCCCCAACCTCCAGGGATGGAAGGATATCGAGGTCAAACAGATCCTCTCGAACGAATTCAAGGTTCCGGTCGCCGTAGAGAACGACGCAAGAGTCGCCGGTCTTGCCGAAGCAAGGATCGGCGCCGCAAAGGGTTGCAGCCACGTTTTTTACATCACTGTAAGCACGGGGATCGGAGCGGCGATAATCGTTGACGGAAAAATTTATCACGGCTTCGGCGGAGGCGCCGGTGAATTCGGAAGGATGCGCCTTCTCAACCGCGAAATCATGGAAAAAAGCTTCTCTGGACCTTCGATCGAAAGGCTTTTCGGGATACCTACGACCGCTCTTTCAACACTTTTGGAGAAGGGTGATCCGGGAGCAGAAAGGGCTCTGGACTTCCTTGCAAACGGTCTCGGGATCTTCCTTGCAAACGTAACGACGCTCCTCAATCCGGAGATAATCGTTATCGGAGGCGGCGTCTCTTCTCTCGGTGAAACGCTGCTCGCACCTGTTCGCAGGATAGTTTCGGAATATGCCTTTTCGATCAGCGCAAGACAGGTAAAAATCGTCCGCGCAGGTCTTGGGACAGAATCCGGAGCATTTGGTGCCGTCGAGTTGCTTTTTGACTGACAACTGAAAAATTTCAGGAGGCTGGCATGTATCGATTTATCAGTTTCATCGGTATCGGGATTTTTATTCTGATCGCCTGGCTAGTAAGCGAAAACAGAAAAAAGGTAAACTTCCGGATAGTACTGAACGGGCTTATGATGCAGTTTCTTTTTGCCCTTCTGATCCTTAAAACAGGGCCCGGCAAATGGGTTTTTGAGTTTATCGGTGCGGGATTCAACAAAATCGTCTCCTTCGCCGATGCCGGAGCCCAGTTCGTCTTCGGCGGCCTGCTTGAAAAATACTCCTTCGCCCTTTCGGTCCTGCCGACTATAATCTTCTTTTCATCGCTTCTTTCGGTGCTTTATTACTTCGGGATCGTACAGTTTTTCGTAAGGATCTTCGCGATCCTGCTCGTCAAGATACTGAAGACCAGCGGTGCGGAAAGTCTCTCGGCGGCTACGAACATCTTTGTAGGTCAGACGGAATCGCCGCTTGTCGTCAAGCCGTACATCGAAAAAATGACAAGAAGCGAACTCATGTGCATCATGACCGGAGGCCTTGCAACGATCGCGGGCGGAGTACTTGCGGCATACATCAAAATGGGAGTTGACAGCGTCCATCTCATCGCTGCAAGCGTTATGAGCGCCCCTGCAGCGATCGTCTTCGCCAAAATCATCGTTCCAGAGACTGAAACTCCGCTAACAACGACTGCCGCGGGGATCAAAGTCGAAATCATGGACAAAAACCCGATAGACGCTGCAGCACGCGGTGCCAGCGAGGGGATGCAGCTTGCGATCAACGTTGCCGCGATGCTATTCGCCTTTATCGCGCTGATCGCGATGTTCAACTATTTCTTCAACATCATCGGAACCTCGCTTGAGGGGATTTTCGGGTTCATCTTCAGGCCGATCGCCTTCATGATGGGCGTTCCGTGGGAGGAGAGTGCCAGCGTCGGGACGCTGCTTGGTCAGAAAACCGTTCTGAACGAGTTTATCGCCTATACCGAGCTGACGAAGATAAATCAGAATGCCGCCACGGCACTTTCGCCGAGGAGCACGATCATCGCGACGTACGCGCTCTGCGGCTTTTCGAATTTCGGTTCTCTGGCTATCCTTATCGGCGGGATAAGCGCGATGGCTCCAAGCAGGCGCAAGGATCTGGCTTCACTCAGCATCAGAGCCCTTATCGCAGGCTCTCTCGCCTGCCTTATGACCGCCAACATAGCAGGAATGCTCGTCTAGTTCCGTCCCGGCTGAACAGCCTTCCCCGGCTTTCCGCAACATTCTTCACAGGTTCTGACAGTTACTCCGATGTAAGTTCAAGATAAAAAAAATGGCTCCTCGTGACGGACTTGAACCGCCGACCTAGTGGTTAACAGCCACCCGCTCTACCGACTGAGCTAACGAGGAACCTAAAAGAAAAAAAGTAACTCTCAATGAACCAAGCGCATGGAATATAGGTAAAAAACAGCGATAGTCAAATATTTTTCAAAATTTTTTCAGCAACCAGGGAATGTACTGAATTTATTGAACATTTTCAGCGCTACTAATACACAGAAGAGGCGCGTCAGCTGACAAAAAAGAGACTTTAAGCGCACTGGGGCAGGAAAAAATCTATGGAAGAAGTTTGTGGAGAGGATTAAATCGAACTGATTAGACTATTCACAGGGTTTAAGGGCGATAGCAGCACCGGTATCGCCGGCCGTCTCGACAAACGACTTGTACTTTTCTGCATCCCAGATCGGAACAAGAACTGCATCGGAGTTATCGAAGTAGCACTTCGGATAGCTCTTCGGGTTGATCGAAATCGCCTCTGCATTACCGGAGGAGATCGTCATCGTCTCATCGGAAACGATCGCGTTGCCCGGATAGAGTGTGTTTGTCTCGGGTGAAGGAAGAGTCGAATCCCACTTTACAACGGCAAGGATCTTCCACTCGTTATATTTGATCGTGAATTTCTTCGATGTCTCAGCATACTTGTCATCGTCAAAGCGCTGATTTGCTCTCGGAGCCTCGTCTCCGTCAAGCAGAATATCAACTTTCGCATCGACTTCGTAAGCTTTGTCGTCGCCGACATAGTTTTCATCGCAGCGGTCAACGCCGTCGCTGAACTTTGAGGTACAGCCGACATAACCGACTACTACAAGATACTGGTCGTCGATCGGGTTTACATCCGGAATACCGTTATTGTCGGAATCGGTGATAGGACCAAGACCGATAGTCTCAGGAGTTTCGTAGTTGTTTCCGCCCCAGATGTTATCGATATCGAGTGAAGCGTGCCACTGGATCGTTGCATCCTGCGTGATCTCGGAAGTAACGATGCCCTGATCCGCGAAGGAGCAGTCGTCGTGACGCCAGTACTTCTCGCATTCCGGTCTGGAAGCGATATCGCCTATCGGGCACTCTGCGCTTGCATCGCTGTTCCTCTGGCTTGTTCCGAGAAGACCTTCCTTCTCTATCAGTCCAAGGTTAGCCGCCTCGAGGCTGTTTCTCTTGATCATGTGGATATCAAGGTCGATAGCTACACCCTCTTTTGTATCGGACTCAGCCTTCGATCTGAAACCCTGTTTCCAGGTAAGCTGGGCAACGACACGAGCCTGCGGGATGATCTTCGGGATGACGGTGATGTCAGCCGTGTCGCTGACAAGGTCCGTCTCCTTATCGACCGTTTCAGCCTGAATGTTGACCTTGTAGTATTTCGTACGGTTGCGCTCGCAGTATTTCTGGCGGCAGCCGAGGTAGTCTGAAACCTTCATGAAGCAGTATTTGTCCGTTTCTTCGTTGCAGGTCGGCTCTTCACCGCACTCGCTGGTGCATTTCGCAGCATCATAAGTTTCATTCGGAGTGTCGTATCTTCTGGGCGTGATCATAACGCCTGTGAACGACGCTCTCTTCGGGTTGTCCTTGTTGCCGTCATCGGGAAGCCACTGACCGGCCGAAGCGCTCGTCGCATCGGTAAGAACAAGCTGAGACTGCGGCATAAGGGGAGTCGGAGACTCTTTCATTTCCCATTTGTATCTGATGTAGTATCTGCTCTGCCAGTCTGCAAGGCAGTATGTCGGAGCGTTCGGATCCGATACGCATGTATCCTTGAGGTTCATCTGAACAGCGTCGTAAATGTTCCTGTAGGACATCGGCTTTGCGATCGGATACTCGAAACTGACGTGGATTATCGGTTTTGGCGGTTTCGCAGGCTGTCTCGTGATCTGGATCCTGTAGCTTGTCGAATTGTCGCCGCATGTATCGGATTTATCTTTTGTCGGATCGTTCGTGCAGATTTCGATCGAGAAGTCGCCGCTGGTCCTGTACTCTTCGGAGATACCCTCGTTTTTGAGCTTCGTTGCAGCAGCCTTGTCGTAGTTGATCTTGATCTTGAACTGCGAATTGTATTTTGCACCGTCAAATCCGCTCTTGCACTTCCTTTCCTCGGAGGCGAGATCAAGCGGGCAGAGGGATGCGATCTTGGAACCCTCTTCTGCAGCCATATTGTCGAAGGTCAGAAGCTTTTCGGTCCAGCCTTCAGCTGCGATACCTTCCTGAGAAACCTTCTGGATTTGGATTTTGAAAAGATTTTTGTATGTTTCGTTATCAAGCGATTCGATCAGATTGCCGTTCGGGTCGATCATGTTGATCTTTCTGATCTTGAGCTCGCCAGTAACACCGCGGTTGTAAATATCGAACTCTTCGGTAACAACATCCGGAACTGCCGCCGCCTTGACAACGATCACACCCTCTTCGGTGTCGCCGGAATCAGCATCAGTGTCAGCTTCGGTGTCGCCGGTGTCGGCTGCGGTATCGCCTGTGTCGGCTGCAGTGTCGCCTGTGTCTGCCGGTTCCGGAGCCGTCGTGTCGCCGCTGTCACCGCCGGCGGATTCCTCCTCCCACGGATAAAAGGCGAATACTTTCTTTGCAGGGTTAGATGCTATCTCAGGCTTTCCCTCGATATCATAGCTGTTGCATGATACGAGCATTGCGAATGCCAGAAAGAGCAACATCAGCACCAATGTTCTTTTCATCTGTTACATCCTCCAAATAAAAAACGAATCCATAAAAACGGTAAATTTTAGAGACTCTCCTTCTAAAGTCAAAATAAAGGATAGAAAAACTCACTTATTCAAACAAAAAACTCACTTGGACTGAACCTTTTTCCCGAGAATTTTGCAGCCTCTCGCCTCCAAACCGGCAACATTGTCGAAAGAAAAGATGGAGTTCATCTCGACGTCGACAATTTTGAGCTTAGGATGGTCGGCGATCGGAGCGAGGTCGCGGAGCTGGTTGTCCTGCATGTAGAGCTCCTCAAGAGCCGCAAGCTTGCCGAGGACCAGGATCACGTCGATGCGGTTGATGTTAAGCTTCAGGACCTTCAGCTTCTGCAGAGGCTGCAGCGGATAGATCTCGATGACCGCATTGTCGTTAAGCGACAGATATTCAAGCGAAGTCAGATCCGCAAGCTGGGTGATATCGCTGATCCTGTTGCTGTTGAGCTCGAGCCGTTTCAGGTTCTTGAGCCTGGAAAAATCGGCCATTCCCTGGATGCCGTTCCTGCTGACATCGAGGAATTCGAGTTTCGTCATATCCTTCACCGGACGCATGTCGCCGATGTAGTTTTTGTCGAGGCAGAGATAGGTCAGATTCGTCAGATGCTCAAGCGGATACATCGAACGGATCTCGTTTTCGCCGAGGTCGAGATACTCGAGCGAAGTGAGCCCCGAAAGCGGAGAAATATCCTCGATCTTGTTCTTTTTGAGGTCCAGCTTTTTGAGGTTCACGAGCTTTTCCGCTCCGGCGATATTATGGATCAGAGTCTCGCCGAACGGGTTCTCCTTGAGAGACTCTTCCGTGTTCGCGCAGTTGAGCTCGGTGATCTCCTCGAGTTTTTTGTCGGTCTTCTTTATGCACTCGATGAAATTTTTGTCGGAAAAACCGTCAAAGTTGACCTTCGAGCCGCACGAAACCGAAAAAGCAAGTGCAAAAACAAGCGAAATTATCGATATTTTCTTCATGCGCGACTCCGGTTACTTTTTCTTGCCGACATATGAGAAGGCAAGGTTGCTCTTTTTGACGATGATCCTTCCGTTGATCTCCTTGCCGAAAAAGCCCTTCTCCATAACTGCGCTGATGATATTCTTCTTCTGGTTCGCCCCGACGACCATATCGGAGATCTCGACCGCCTTCTGCGAGGTGGTGTTCTGATCCTTCTGGACGCTGAAGCTCCTGCATGTCGAAATCGTCGCACCGCTCGCGCCGGCATCCATCGCAGCCTGAAGCATAGCCTCGGCCTGGGTGTCATCGCATATCAGCATGATGTTCTCCAGGTTCTCGAAGTAGCGTCTTTCAGGCAAGTCTGCGGAAATATAGCTTTTTTTACGCCATTCCGTGCTGTTTTTGAGTTCGTCGATCGCCGCGACGATCTGGCCGATGCTGGCAGCAGACTTTACCGTGAGGGTGCTCTTGCGGTCCATCAGGGCGCGTTTGACCGGATAGGTGAAAATGAAGCCCATGCCCGGTCTGTCGAGCTGACCACCGTCGATCAGGAGATTCATCAGGCCGTTGCCGTTATGCTCGGCGACTACGATGTTGAGCATCTCCTTTTCGGCTGGGATCGTGATGCGGATAAGCCCCATCCTGTCTCTGATCCCGCCGCCCTTTCCGTGGAAAACGTAGGGGACGCACGAACCGTTGTTGACTGCGATCCTGGCAAGGTCGTTGCCGCGTCCGCGCTGGGTGATGGCGTAAACTCCCGTGAAATCCGTCGCTTCCGACTTGACTGTGAAATCGAGCGAGCTGACGTTCGAATTGTCCTCCTCGCCCTCGATCAGGATGGCCGTTTCGACACAGAGGGAACCGCGTCCCTCCTGGTTGAGGCCGGCCTTTGCGACAACAGAGTCGTAAACCGCCTTTTCATCCTTGGGATCGGTATAAAAATGGTATGTTTCGACCTCGAGCTCGACGATATCGGCGTTGAAAAAGCCCCTGCGCTTGTTGGTGGCTATGACCGATCTTGCACGCTGAAGAACGTAGTAATCGATATGGTTTTCCTTCAGCGCTTCCAGCACAAGCGGAGCAACAAACTTATAGACGCTGCATGTAAACTTAGAGATTTCAGTGACTTTCATTTGTGCCTCCCTGTGCTGCAAGAATACTTCTAGATTTTCTCTTTGAGATAAGTCCCGAAACGAGCACCGCGAGGATCGGGCAGGCAGAAGCCATGCTCAGGATCCCGAAGCCCTCGATGACTCCCTCGACCTGACCGCCCAGACCGAGGCCGAGCGCCAGAACCAGCGGGACCGTAATGGGTCCGGTGGTGACGCCGGCGCTGTCCCAGCTGATGTTAACGAACTGCTCGTCCGAAATCTTTGTCAGGAAAAGCAGGACCACATAGGCGGGCACGAGCATCCAGATGATCGGCAGATTCCAAATGATCTTGGCGACTCCGAGAGCGATCCCGCAGCCGACGCCGGCAGCGACAGAATGGATCAGCGTCGCCTTCTTGAAGGTACCGACGGAGAGCTCTTCCGCCTTCATTCCGAGAGCGTTCAGCGCAGGCTCGGCGAGCGTTGCACCGTAACCCATGATGAATGCGAAGAGGATGACGACCAGAACGCCTCCGATACCGCCGTTCTCACCGAAGAGAGGTCCGATTTTCGGAATGTAGTTGTATGTTTTTTTCTTCGCGTCGAAGTTTTCACTGTGGTACGGAACAGCCTTGTATGTCGCGTTCTTATCGTTTTTGAAGAAGAACTGCGAGGTCTGCCCGCTCTCGTCGATAGAGGTCTGGACGACCTTCTCGTCGAAGTTGTAGATCGTCTCGCCCTCTTCGCGGATCTCTATCGCGCTGAACGACGCCGGAAGTCTCGAACCGACCTGGTCGCCGATCTTTTTCAGACCGAAGTCCATACCGATACCGAAGAGCCCCATTCCTATGATCGAGATGAAGATCCCGAAGAAGATCTCATCCTTTTTCGGCAGTTTTTCACGCAGTATAAAGATGAAGACGAGGAGAAGAAGCAGCGTCAGCGGAAGGATCGCACGTGCCGCATCGACGAACTTCTCAGTCGTGACCGTAAGCAGATTGATCGCCTCCTGAACCTTGTCCGTCGGGTCGCCCGTGTCGTTTTTCAGGCTCTCATAGATCTCCTCTCCGCCCGCGACGAATACAGCGGCAGCCTTGTTCGCTTCGCTGAAGAACTCAGCCTTTGACATCGGCTCAGGCACCTTCGTGTTGATCGCGAAACCGAGCAGCATGACCGCCAGGATCGGGAAGGCGCTGGCGAGCGTAACGACTCCGAAACCCATCGAACCGCTGTCCTCTCCGCCTACCGAACGGCATATTCCGATACCGAGCGCAAGTACGAGAGGAACGGTGACGGGACCCGTCGTAACCGCGCCGCAGTCCCAGGCAAGGCCCGTGATATAAAAGATGTTTTTGTCGAAAACGCCCCAGAGCGAGATAAGAAGCGTGATCGAAATAACGATATAAATAAAAGGTTTGAGCGAAATCGACTTCATGAAGCGCATCATTCCGGCAACTACCGAGAACCCGACTCCGATGCCGACGAATGCGACCAGATATTCGGAATACTGGTTCAGCAGGACGAAGAGCAGCGGCGCATCCCACGGCTTGATGAAGGAGCCGCTCGCCTTAAGGATACCGATCGACGGTTCGGCGTAAGTCGCACCGAAACCGAGGACGAAGCTGAATGCTATCAGGACCACAATCCCGCTCTTCAGCGGCAGCTTGATGCCGAGGATCTCGCCGAGAGGCATGATGCCGAGAAGCAGCCCCTCCATGAAAAACGCGAGGCCTAAAACAACAAGTCCGATCCCGACCGCAATTGTTCCGGACTCCGCGATCGATAGCCCCAGAATGACCGACTGGAAGAAAATCAGATAGAGAACGATCGGCAAAACAGCCGTCACCTGCTCCCAAATCTTTGATTTGCAGTACGGGATGAGCATCTGCACCGCCTGCTTGAAAGGTACGCTGATCTTTTCACGTTGTACTGTCATTGAACGCTCCTAAAGCAAAAACTCAAAAACACCCACGAACGGTTCGCGATTTTTGCCAATTTTTCAAAGAAAATAAAGAAAAAAACGGAAATCGTTTAGCTTTCGAACCTACCGGAACCCGGATGCAAAAAAAACCCCGGTTGCCCGGGGTCGTGAAAGCAAGTTCTGTGCAGATAAAACTAACGTACTGCGCAGTTTACCCAGCCGTTGAGCTGACTTGTGATGTCACCGCCGTACATCGGAGCGTTTGCAGCACTGTAGATCTCGATCGTGCCGTTCATAGCGATGTTGCCTGATGCGCCTGCAGCCGGATTTGCTGATGTAACGGTAAGATCACCGTAACCGAATCCGTGATAGCAGCCGACGTTGTTGCCGTTGAAATCTACGACGAACATCTGACCGACAGATTCCTGATCAAGTCCGAAGTGGACCGTTCCAGCCGATACTGTTGCCGGAAGGATGATGAAGATGCCGGGGTTGAGCTGTGTCTGACCCGTGCTGTCAGTGAAGTTCTGGACGATCTGATAATACTGATCTCCGCCGTCCTGAACAAGAGCTGCATAGTAATAGCTCATGCCTGCGCCTGCCGGAACGATGTCGCTGCTGCCCAGATTTCCGGTTGCGAAAGATGACATGTTGACCATGTTCTGCTGAAGCTGTGTCTCGTTGGTAAGGAGATAGGTGCTTGAAACATTGATCTGAAGGGTTCCGTAAGGAGCCGAATAGGTCGTATCACCCTGTTTGGGAACGTTAAGACCGCAAGCTTCGGTCTCGTTTGCGCAGTTTGCAACAATGCAGTCCGTGAACTCATCGCTGGTCGTTGCATTAGCGCAGTTGTTGCCCCAGCAGTTGTACATCGTGATGAAGAGATTCTGATCCGTCGGAGTTCCGTTTGCGATGCAAGCTTCAAGGCAAGCCTGATCCGTGCAGTTTGCGGAGCACTGATAGATGTCAACGCATGTATCGGTGTTGCCTGACTGTGTGTCGCCGGTATCCGGATTGGTACCGGTGTCACCTGTATCCGGATTGGTACCGGTGTCGCCTGTGTCTGTCGGTTCGGTAGAACCTGTGTCGGAACCGCCGTTGCCGCCTTCATTGCACTTACCTGTTGCCGTGTTGCAGCCGTTCTGGCACTGCTGGAAATTGATCCATGTGCCGTCCTGGCACTGCTGAGAAATCTGTACTGTGTTGCCGGAGCACTGGAATGCACCCTCAACCGTGCAGGAAGATCCTTCCGTGTCATCTTCGTCTCCGCCGCAGCTTACAAAGAAGAATGCTGCGAGAAGAACTGCCATAATGATTGTTACTTTTTTCATGTTTCCTCCTAAAAAATAAAAAAAAGCAAAATTACAAACGCGGGATGAGTTTAGCCGCACTTTTTTTTATTTCAACAAAAAGATCGGAATCTTTCTCTTTGCATTAAATCCAAAAAAAAATAGGATACGGCGCCTATTACCAAATGTGGGGTTTTTGAATGAAAAAATTTCTGTTCACTCTGTTCTCGGTGCTTTTTTTCACAGTTTCGTGCGGAGAGACGGTCAAACTCACGCAGGAGAATGCCGAAGTGTTAATTAAGGATCGTCTGGCGAAAATGCCCGGCCGAAGCGTTTCGTTCTATCTCGGAGCGATGACCGATCCGTCGTATGTTCCGGTATACAAGGCTGTCGCAACGGGCAAATACCTCACCTTCAGGTCAGATGTCTATGTCGAGGCTGCCGGCAGGAAAATGCCGATGTTCGAAGCGACCGAAGAGGGCAGAAAGATATTCAAGTGCGACAAGAACAGGTGCACGGCCGAGGTCTGTTCGACGCGGTTCAAAGCCTTCAAGGCGATCGTGAACCAGGGTGAGTTCGCAACTGTGACATACGATGTGGAGACCGTCTGCGAAGGCGAGCTTTACGATATTTTCAAGCCTCTGGCGGAGAGACAGTACATCAGGCCCTCCGTCAATGAGGAGAGATCGGAATTCGAGTATTCCCGTGAGAAAAAAGAGTGGTTTATCAAGTAGTTGTTTAATGTTCGGAGGGGAAAATGACTGAATGCTACTGCGGAAGCGGAAAGAGCTACGAAGAATGCTGCAAACCTATAATAAAGAATGAAAGAAAGGCAAAGACCGCCGAAGAGCTCATGCGTGCCAGATATTCGGCGTACGCCGCTCAGGAGATCGACTTCATAATGGATTCGACCGTCCAGAACCAGACCGGCAACATGCCGCGTGAAGCTGTCGAAAAGTGGGCAAAAAAGACCGACTGGAAACGCCTTGAGATCATCAGCGTCGAAAAGGGAGGAGAAGAGGACACGACAGGAAACGTGATTTTCAAGGCCTATTCGCTTCTCGACGGCGCGATGCAGTGCCACCACGAAAACGCATCATTTAAAAAGATAGACGGAGAATGGTTCTTCGAAGACGGAGTCCAGATCATGCCCGAACAGGTCAGAAGAGAGACTCCGAAGGTCGGCAGAAACGATCCGTGCCCGTGCGGAAGCGGCAAAAAATACAAAAAATGCTGCGGCAGGGACTTATAAACCGGTAAACACCGAACAGGGGGGGAACATGAAAAAGATTCTTTTCACGATTTTGGCAATTTCTCTTTGCTCACTTTCTCTTTTTGCGGAGAAGGTCTACAGGAGCGACGGAAGTTTCTTCGAGCTCAAGAGGAACGAGGGCGTTTATGCTCTCAAGCTTGACAGAGTAAGCGTAAAGGCGCCCGAAAACTATGTTTTCAAGTGGTCTCACGGCGACCAGATGATCGTTCTGCAGAAGGATTCCAAAGGAAATCTGCCGATCTACTTCATCAACGGACACATGGTCGTAGCAGATTCGATCCTCTTCTACAGAGGTGACAAACCTGCTGATTTTATTGCAAAGAAATACAATTTGAAGGTCAGTGAGCTGGTAAGCGGATACGACTACATCGAGTTCGACGGAGCATCCGACAGCGTAAAAACCGCCCAGCAGATCGTCGAGAACGGCGACGGATTCGCATTCCCGAACATCATCCGCAGGACGCAGCTTCTCGAAAAGGTCGTAAAGTACCCGGTCGAGGATAAATATTATAAGGAGAACTATCAGTGGTCGCTCAAGAACACCGGTAAGGGTATCAACGCCTACGGCAAAGAGATCGACACGCTCGAAAACGCCGATGTCAGATTTGACGACGCGATCAGACTCATCTCCGAAAAGATCGATGCAGGCGAGCTCGAAAACTTCGAGGTAGCGAAGGTGGCCATCATGGACAGCGGCGTCGACTTCGCGCATCCGGACCTCAAAAACAAGCTCGAGGACGGATACAACATGGTCCACGAAGGTGAGACCGGAAACCCCGGAAAGATCGAAAACACCGGTATGTACGGAACTTCCGGATATTCGCACGGCACGAACTGCGCCGGTGTCGCTGCCGCTGAGGGCAACGAGATCGGAACGGCCGGCATCTGCCCGTGGTGCGGGATCTATCCCGTAACCTATATGGAAGGCGGAATGGGAACGCAGGAGAGCTCCAGCGACAAAAAACTCATGACGGTTTACACGAAATATGTCGAGGATCCCTCGATCGTTGCAGTCAACTGCTCTTTCGGTCCGATGTCGGGCTTCGGCGATATCCCCGCTTCTCAGGGCGAGATCGAAAGCCACATGAAGTTCATCAAAGAGGGCAGAAACGGCAAGGGCGGCGCCATCGTCTATGCAAGCGGTAACGACGGCGTAGATGCAAGCTATACCGGCATCCTGACGTATAAGTTCGAGTTCGAAAGAGAGGGCAAGCAGGTTTCGTCCAGCGTCATCACGGTCGGCGCATCGTCGGCTTGGGACACCAGGGTCAGATATTCGAACTACGGTTCCATGATTGATGTCGTAGCTCCGTCACTCTCGATGAATCCGCTCATCGGAATCGCGACGAGCTACCTCGTAGGCTACGGCGACCTCGACAAGGACTACACGAACCAGTTCAGCGGCACCTCATCGGCGACTCCCGTGATCACAGGCGCGTTCGGAACGATCTTCTCGGTAAATCCGGACCTTACGCTCGAAGAGGCGATCGAGATCCTTCATAAGAGCGCCGACAAGGTCAACCCGGCGACCGGTTTCTACGATGAAGACGGTCACAGCGTAAAGTTCGGCTACGGCAGACTCAACCTGCTCAAGGCCGTCCGTATGGCTGCAGGTCTCGAAATGTGCGAAAACAGCGGCGAAGAGGTCAAGAACAACATCGACGACAACTGCGACGGCAGGGTCGACGAGGGCTTTGAAAACGATATCTCGAAGATCGGCGGAAAGTGCTCCGAAAATGCGGACTGCGCAAACGCTGACTTTGCCGAAGAGGATGTAAAGTGCCTCACCGGCGAATACAAGAAATATAACATCAGCGAGGGCTACTGCGTTATCAAGAACACGCACTTCGCATGTCCTGACGGAACCGAGGCTTACGAAGATTCACAGTCTTCGACAGACTGCTTCCTCGAGTGCAACAAGGAGAATCCGTGTCCGGAAGGTCTCTCCTGCACGGACGACACGCTCGGCATCTGCGTTCCCGAGTGCAAGAGCAACGAGGACTGCAACCAGGAAATCGCTTACTGCGACACGAAGTCCAAGCAGTGCAAAAACGTTCCGTCCGAGCCGATGGGCCCGTGCGAGACGGTCGATGACTGCAAATACAACGCATTCATGTGCCTTGATCAGGTCCCGGACGGACTCTGCGTCGTAATGTGCAGCAACGACTATGCATGCAACGACGACGAGGACAACATGGTCAACAAGTGCGTCAAATTCAGTATGCAGGGCTATACGATGGATGTATGCAGCCCGGGCTGCCAGAAAGACAGCGACTGCAGATCGTTCGGCTTCATGTCGCTCGTCTGCCACAAGAACTACAACGACAAGAGCGACGTCTGCGGCATGGCCTGCGAAAGAGATACGGACTGCATGAGCGAAGACGCGAAGTGCCTTGACTCCAGATGCGTACCGCTTGACTACACAGGCGAAGAGGAGACCGATTCAGAGCCGGAAACCGATACAGACGTAATCTCCGATGCCGACACTTCGGACGACATCAGCTTTGACGACGATCCGGAACCGGAGAAAGACAAGGACAAGAAGAGCAGCGGCTGCTCGCTCTCCGTTTTCTGATAGAGGCGGATATGATCAATGATCTCAAAAAAATGATGATGAAGGCTAAGCTCGAGAGGGACACCCTCAAAAGCAACCTGCTTTCGACGCTTATCGCAGAGGCGGTCATGGTCGGCAAAAACGACGGAAACCGTGAGACTACCGAGGCCGAGACGCTCAACGTTATCAAGAAGTTCCTGAAGAACGTGAACGAAAACATCAAGCTTCTCGACGAGATCGGCAAGGACAAGAGCGACGCTCTGCGTGAAAAGGATATCCTGGAATCACTTCTGCCGAAGCAGCTCAGCGAAGAGGAGCTTTACGCGAAGATAGTCGAAATCGTTTCGGCGCTTCCCGACAAGTCTCCCCGTCAGATGGGCAGCGTCATGGCGGCCCTCAAAAAGGATTTTGACGGTCAGTACGACGGCAGAACGGCAAGTTCACTGGTAAAGAAGGCACTTGAGAACTAACCATTTCCACATACACCGCCTGATCCGGCGGGAACTCTCGATCCCGGCCGAACTCTTTTCGATCACCGGGAACGTAGTTCTCGCCGACTTCAGCGCGGCAAGGAGACTCGCCTATCAGCTCGACGTCGCTCCGGGCGAACTCTTTGCGGCGGGACTTATCGACGAACTCATGCACTTCGTCTTCAGGATCTACCGCGAAGAGACGGGGCAGGATTTTGCAGCCGGACTTTTAAGGCAAATCGCAGGGAATCTCGGCAAAAACGAGGCGGAGAAACTTCTCAGGACCTTCGTTATCGAGTTCCCGCCGGCAGATCCGGCTGTCGAGACCGAGGCCGAGGCTGGGAAATTCCTTGATTCGCTGATAGACGGGACGAGTTGCAGCGATATCGAAGCCGAGGAGCTCGTGATCCTCTGGCTCACGAACCAGAACCCTGCACTCGGCAGGCTGAAAAGGCTCTTCGACGACTCGGTCCTCGAGGAAAGATGCTGCTACGCCGAGTTCAAAAGGTTTGCGGAAAGTTACGGAAAAAGCGCCGGTTTCGGCACATCCGGAGGCGCAGCCATGTCGCTTCTGGACTTCCTGCTGGAGCCTTCGCGGCGTTCACCGGACTCCCTGCTTTACCAGCTTCAGTTCATCCTGGAGCACTGGGGAGTAAGGATCACAGGCAGATTCACGCGGAGACTGCTGCTCTCCTCCGACATCCTGAAAGAGGAGAAGATGCGCCTCATGGACCCGGATGCCAAGGGTAACTCCTTTGAATTCAACGCAGATTTCTTCCGCGGAGCCGGAGACTACGGAGCCGAGACCGAGAGTTTTTCCCGGGATTCGCTCTGGATGCCGCGCCTCATCATGCTCGTCAAAAACACCTATGTCTGGCTGGATCAGCTGTCAAAGCAGTACGGCCGCCGGATCTCGAGGATCGACCAGATCCCCGACGAGGAGCTGAAGATCATCGCGGACCGCGGTTTCACGGGGCTCTGGCTTATCGGGATATGGGAGCGGAGCCGCGCTTCGAAGCGTATCAAGCAGCTCATGGGCAACAGCGACGCGACGGCGAGCGCGTATTCGCTTTACGACTACGAGATTTCGAACGAACTCGGCGGAGAACCGGCGGTCCAAAACCTGCGGGAACGTGCAAACCGTCTCGGGATCAGGCTCGCCTGCGACATGGTCCCGAACCACACAGCGATCGATTCGCGCTGGATGAGCGAACACCCCGAATGGTTCATATCGACCGACGACCCGCCCTTCCCGAGCTACTCCTTCACCGGTGAAAACCTCTCCGGCGACCCGGGGATCGGCATCTACATCGAAGACCACTACTTCTCGAAAACCGACGCTGCGGTCGTATTCAAGCGCGTTGATTTCGCAAGCGGCAGGACGACCTACGTCTACCACGGGAACGACGGGACCTGTATGCCGTGGAACGACACGGCACAGCTGAACTACCTGCTTCCCGAGCTTCGCGAGCAGGTCATCCGGACGATCATCCGGATAGCGAAAAGCTTCCCGATAATCAGGTTCGATGCGGCGATGACGCTGGCGAAGAGGCACTTCCACAGACTCTGGTACCCTGAACCGGGACACGGCGGGGATATCGCGTCACGCGCCGAGCACGGCATGACGATCCAGGAGTTCAACGCCGCCTTCCCGAAGGAGTTCTGGCGCGAGGTCGTTGACCGCGTGGCTGCCGAGGCGCCCGACACGCTGCTTCTGGCGGAGGCGTTCTGGCTGATGGAGAGCTACTTCGTGCGGACTCTCGGTATGCACAGGGTCTACAACAGCGCCTTCATGAACTTCATGAAAAACGAGGAGAACGCGAAGTTCAGGAACTCGATCAAGAGCACTCTCGAATTCGATCCGCAGATCCTTGGCAAGTTCGTCAACTTCCTGAACAACCCCGATGAGGAGACTGCGGCGGTGCAGTTCGGCACGAACGACAAGTACTTCGGCGTCACCGCGATGATGGTGACGATGCCGGGGCTGCCGCTCTTCGGACACGGTCAGATCGAAGGTTTCACCGAAAAATACGGCATGGAGTTCACTCATGCGCTGCTCGACGAAAAGGTCAACGAAGAGCTTGTCAGACGCCACGAGCGTGAGATCTTCCCGCTTATGAGGCAGCGTCACCTCTTCGCCCACTCGGACGACTTCTCGCTTTACGATTTTTACCGTGACGGCGGAGGCGTCGACGAGGATGTGATCGCCTACTCAAACGGCCGCGACAACAGATTCGTGCTGGTCTTTTTCCACAACAGGTACAGCGAAACATCCGGTTCGATCAGGGTTTCGGCAAAATTCAGAGACAAGTCCACGGGCGGCCTGCGCGACCGGACCGTTACTGAGGCCCTGAGACTCAACACCGGCAGAAAACTTTTGAAATACCGCGAGCTCATAAGCGGTGAAACGAAATACGCCGACATGCGCGAGCTTTGCGAGCAGGGCTTCCGGATCGGCCTCAAAGCCTACGAGTACCGCGTATTCACTGACTTTGAGGCGGTCGACGAGGTCGAAAAAAGGGAGGATGAAATGGATTACCAGATGTATATCGACATCTTCAACAGCGAGGTCGTTCCGGCACTCGGATGCACTGAACCGATCGCAGTAGCGCTGGCGGCAGCGACATCGGCGAAGCTGCTTGGCTCCCCCGTCGAGAGGGTCGAGCTCTTCCTCAGCGGGAACATCATGAAGAACGGTCTCGGCGTCGGCATCCCCGGCACCGGCATGGTCGGACTTCCGATCGCGGCGGCACTCGGCGTGACCGGCGGCGATCCATCGAAGGAACTTGAGGTCCTGGAGGGAGTAACCGCAGAACAGATCGCGGCAGCGAAGGAGTTCGTAAAGGCGGACAGGATCGGCATCGCGGTCAAGGAGAAGGTCGACAAACTCTATATCGAGGCGATCTGCACAAGCGGCTCGAACACCGCCCGGACAGTCATCTGCGGATGCCACACGAACATCGTTCTGAAGGAGCTGAACGGCAAGGTCCTCTTCCAGAAGCAGTGCGGGGCTTTCTCCCCGAGCAAAGCCGACAAACCCGACGTGAAGACCAACCAGATGACCGTCGAAGGCATCTGGAACTTCATCAACAAGGTACCGCTCGAAAAGATCGAGTACGTCCTCGAGGGGGCAGAGATGAACCGCAGGATCGCGATGGAGGGGCTCTCCGGCGACTACGGTCTGCGCGTCGGCAAGACCCTCCGGCTCAACGTCAGCAAAGGCCTCCTCTGCGACGACCTCGCGAACTGGGCGATGGCTCTGACGGCGGCGGCAAGCGACGCGAGAATGGCGGGCTGCACCCTCTCAGTGATGAGCAACTCCGGAAGCGGCAACCAGGGCATCACCGTCATGCTGCCCATCGTCGCAGTGGCGGAGCGGATCAACTCACCGAGGGAGAAACTGATCCGCGCACTCTATCTCGGCAACCTGATAGCGATCCACCTGAAGGAGTTCATGTCGAAGCTTTCGGCTCTCTGCGGCACCGTTACGGCTTCTACCGGCGCGGCCTGCGGCATAACCTACCTCTTCGGCGGAACGCTCCCGCAGATCAACTATACCATCAAGAACATGATCGGGAACATCTCGGGCGTGATTTGCGACGGTGCCAAATCGGGGTGCGCCCTCAAAGTCTCGACGACCATCAACGCGGCGCTCCAGAGCGCGCTTCTGGCAGTCGAAAACATAGAGATCTCGGAGCTTGACGGTATCATCGAAAAGAACATCGAGAAGACGATACGCAACCTCGCGACAGTCGCTTCGGAGGGAATGGAGACGACCGACAAGGTCATACTCGACATAATGACGTGCAAATAACAGCAGGCGCCCCGGAGGCGCCTTTTTTTTATTTTGATAGAGAGGAAAAAAGGATGACAAAGTACATTTTTGTGACAGGCGGCGTTGTTTCGGGACTGGGAAAAGGCATCACGGCAGCATCGCTCGGCAGACTTCTCAAAACGAGAGGCCTCAAGGTCGCGGCTCAGAAGCTCGACCCCTACATCAACGTTGACCCTGGGACAATGAGCCCCTACCAGCACGGTGAAGTCTACGTCACCGAAGACGGCGCGGAGACCGACCTCGATCTCGGCCACTACGAACGCTTCATCGATGAAGATCTCAACCGCTACTCGAACCTGACCAGCGGCAAGGTCTACTGGAACGTCCTCAACAAGGAGCGCAGAGGCGAATACCTCGGTTCAACCGTTCAGGTTATCCCCCACATCACCAATGAAATCAAGGAGTTCGTCTACCAGGTCGGAAAAAAGACCTCCGCAGACGTAGTCATCACGGAGATCGGCGGTACCATCGGCGACATCGAAAGCCAGCCCTTCCTGGAGGCGGTACGTCAGATCTCGCTCGAAGTCGGACGCGAGAACAGCCTCTTCATCCACGTCACGCTCGTGCCCTACCTCCATGCATCCGAAGAGCACAAATCGAAGCCGACCCAGCACTCCGTCAAGGAGCTTCAGGGCATGGGGATCCGCCCGAATATCGTCGTCCTCCGCTGTGACGAACCGCTTGAAAAGTCGATTTTCCAGAAGATCGCGATGTTCTGCAATCTCAAGCCGGACTGCGTCTTCGAAAACATCACGCTCCCGCACCTTTACGAAGCGCCGCTGATGCTTGAATCGGCGAACTTCTCAGGTGTCGTCTGCCGTGAACTCGGGATCGAGGCACCGGAACCGGACCTTACCGAGTGGCGCGAGATGGTCGAACGCATCAAAACGAGCAAGAAGAAGGTCAAAATCGCCCTCGTCGGCAAGTATACGCAGCTTCACGACGCCTATCTTTCGGTCACGGAGGCACTGCGCCACGCAGGTTTCGCTCTGGGCGCAAAGGTCGACATCGACTGGATCGATTCGGAGGCACTCACCTCTCAGACGCTTGACGAAAAACTCTCGAAAGTCGACGGCATCCTCATCCCGGGCGGCTTCGGAGGACGCGGCATCGCCGGCATGATCCTGGCGGCAGGATACGCCCGCGAACACCGGATCCCCTTCTTCGGCATCTGTCTCGGCATGCAGATCGCTGTAATCGAATTCGCCCGCAATGTTGCCGGCATCGCCGATGCCGATTCAGGCGAGTTCAACGAGATCTGCCCGAACAAGGTCATCGACTTCATGCCCGGTCAGAGCGAGGAGATCGACAAGGGCGGCACGCTCAGACTCGGCGCATACCCCTGCGAAATCCAGCCCGGCACGACGATGGAACGCTACTACGGATCGCGCCTCATATCCGAAAGACACCGCCACCGCCACGAGCTGAACAACGACTACCGCGAAGTTCTCCAGCAGGCAGGTCTGACCCTCAGCGGCATCTCGCCGGACGGCAAACTGGTCGAGACCGTCGAACTCACGGAACGCCCGTTCCACGTAGGAGTACAGTACCACCCCGAATTCAAATCCAGACCCAACAAGCCGCATCCGCTCTTTGTCGGATTCATCAAGGCTTCGCTCGAAAATTCGGAAAAAACCGATCTTTTGTGAAAAACTTCCTTCAGGACAAAAATCAAATTTAAAAAAACGTTTTCAATAGTGCCGAACACCCGGTATTTACATCCTTCCAGGTCGCTTCAAAATCGCCGGTATACCACGGATCGGCGACGTCGCGGTCCAGGCCGGCATAGTTGAGAAGAAGTTTTATCTTGCTGTCCGGGTCTCCGCCGCAGATTCTAGTCATGTTGCGGATGTTGGCGCTGTCCATGCCGATTAGAAGATCAAATTTTCTGTAGTCGCCTGCGTTCATCTGGCGGGCCGTTTTGCCGGCACAGCCGATCCCGTGTTCAGCAAGTTTCCTTTTTGCAGGAGGATAGACTGGATTTCCGATCTCTTCTGTGCTTGTGGCGGCGGATTCTATATGGAATTTATCAGACAAACCTGCCTCGGAAACGAGTTTTTTCATTACGAATTCAGCCATCGGGCTGCGGCAGATGTTGCCGTGACAGACAAAAAGTATTCTGATCATGGTCATGACGGTACTTTTTATTTCGAGATATGCAATTTTTTCATTTTCTCGAAACGAACAGCATTTTTGATTAGGATAATTTATCTCAGATCAGGATTCGTTTTCAAAACAGCCGGATCGACTTCGTAAATATTGAAATAGGGAGTCCGGTGCTTCAATGTCATGCCTTTCGGCGGATTTTTCCTGATTTTTTTCAACTCTTCCTTAGGGATTTTCAGGCGTGAAGCGCTGAAATTCAACTTGTTGAGGATCAGGAACACTCCCGGCTCTTTGATCTGCTTCAGAGACGAAATGTATCTGTAGTTGCGGTTCGTGTAGCCTGAATAGTAGTCTATGTGGTAATCGAGGTTCCTGTCCGCGATGTAGATCCGGGTGTCGGGATACTCCGAAAGAAGCAGGGACATGGATTCCTTCTGCTCGGCTCTGGTCTTTTTGAAATAACCGCTCTCTCTGACTGAGAAATAGACATTGCTCACGAATACCGTAAGAAAGATCAGGCACGCCGGAACAAGCGCCCCCTTTTTTACGCTTTTCAGGAGGTCGGAAACAAGTATGGCGCACACAGCACAGAGAGGAAGAACAAAAATTATCGCATATCTGTTGTTCCTTATCAGGGTCGTGTAGGGCGAAAAGCTTGTCGGCACGAACGACATGAAGAGGAAATACGAAACGAACCAGATGAGGAACAGTACCTCTTTGCCAGGCTTTTTCAGGCACCACTTCACGATGCAGGCGATGACCGCGGCAACGGTAAAGTATCCGCCGAAACCGAACCTCCGCCAGTTGGCGAAATTACCCGTCGTGAAGACCGTTCTTATGTAAAAAAAGAGATCCTTTGGATCGACGTCGGTCATTTTGTTCTGATACTCGACCCCCTCTCTGCTGACCGTGACGTAGTAAAAGAAATCGTTGTGGACCTTGAGATAGACCAGCCCCTGAAGCGCCGGAGGTATCAGCGAACAGAGCGCCGCCGTCAGCACCCACAGAAGGTTTTTTCTGCTGAAACCCATTTTGTACCAGAGATGGAACGACACCAGCGGAGCGATGAAAAGCCCGGTCGTCCTGGTGAAAAAGATGCATCCTATCGAAAGCCCGCCTATGACGAACCAGCGCAGATGTTCAGTTTTTGCCCCTTTTTGAAACGAGTAGACCGTCAGCAGCGTGAAAAAATCGAGCGGAGCCGCGACCTGGAGAAAGTTGCCGTAGGTAAGGACTATCGGATATGTCGTGTAGAAAAGTACCGCAATCACCGCAGTGAGCCGGTCCGTCTCCCCCTCCACGATTTTATACGCAAGCCAGACTGTCAGGACTCCGTAGACCATCGTCGGCAGAGTCGAAGTGTAGTCGTTGACTCCGAACATTTTGTATAGCAGCGCAACCGGCACAAATACCACCCAGCGGATAAAGAAAATAGTCTTTGCCGCAAAATCCCCGCCGGCGAATCTGTTGGCAATGACACTGTAGGTAAAATCATCACCCTGCGACATACCCATGAAGGTGATCATCCTCATAACGAGAGCAAAAGCCATAAGGAGATATACAGGGTCAAAAGGCAAACTTTCCGTTTTTTTTGTGATTTTATCCAAAAGCATCGCCACCTCTTACAGATCGCGGAAGTCTACACTTTATCCGGATAATACAAAAGATTTTTCTATTTCCCGCTCTCTTTCCGTACGGAGAATAGCGCCATCAGCCGTCCGGCCCATCTGTTGCCGAAACACGCCAGAATCAGAACTGAGACTGCAAACGCGATCGCGATATTCACAGCCGTTCCGCCATTCAATATTTTGATTTTATTAAGATATTTTACCACAAAACCGTGAAGCAGGAAGATCGCGAAGGTATTCTGTCCGATAGCCGATACAAACGGGATCCGTCTTTTCGGAGCCCAGACGAGCCAGAAAAAGATCCAGCAGCAGGCTGCCGCCATCACAAGGAGACGTATATGCGGACCGTAATGAAGCTTTTCGTAGGGATAGGAGCCGTAAAGGATCTGCGGATCCGGTTTCATGCAGATCAGGATAACCGCAGCAGCAGTCACAGCTGCAACGGAAAGTACCCTCGTCACAATGTTTGCCGGAACCCGTTTTTTCGAGTTCCCGAAGTAAAAACCGGCAAGAAAAAAGGGCAGAAAGACGAAGAAACGCGACAGGCTCATATGGTACGAAACGGTTTTGTCATATCCGGCAAGCAGCGCGATAACAGCCGAACCGGCAAGCAGCGCACACTGCACACTCCTCTTTTTTGTGTCGAAGAGCGGTATCAGCGCATGGTAAAAGAACGATACCATAAGAAACCACATGATCCAGTACGGACGGCTGAACTGAAGCACGAAACCGCCCTTTTTCCCGAGGACAAAATACTCGAAAAGCAGGTAGAGCAGCTGAAAGAGCGCGTAGGGCAGAACTATGCTTCTGAATATCTTCGCCGGACTGAATTTTGCGAAAAACCCCATAATGAAGATAAAAACCGGCATGTGGAACGAATAGATGACGTTGTATACCGCAGTAACAGCGCCGTCACCCAGCCCAGGCTCCAGAAGGTGAGCGAAGACGACCAGGAAAATCAAAAAAAACTTAATGTTATCAAAGAGGTAATCTCTTTCACGCATGAGCAGGTCTCCTGTAGTTTGTTCCAACAACTATTCCGGAACGCCGCTATCGGAATTTCGTTGCGCCGCCTATCGATATCTCGAAATTTCGATATTCCGATATTTCGACAAAGAATCAGCGGCGTCAAAAAAAGAATTATTTCTGAATTTCCAAATATTTTTCAAGACCGAGCTTGAGGACGTTCATCGCTCTCTTCGTCTTCTCTTCGTTGAGTACGAACGCGATCCTTGCCTCGTTTCTGCCGAGTCCCGGAGTCGAGTAGAAGCCTTCAGCCGGAGCGAGCATTACCGTTTCGCCGTTGACGTCGAAATCGGTAAGGAGCCAGATGATGAAGTCTTCCGCGTTCTTGACCGGAAGTTTGATCACGATGTAGAAGGCACCGTTCGGAACTCTGAATTCAACGCCCTTCATCTCTTTGAGCGTTGCGAGGACTGCGTCTCTTCTTCTCTTGTATTCGCCGACGACGGTCTCATAGTATTTGTCGTCGAGGTCAGCCGATCTTACAGCCATCATCTGGTCGATTGTCGGCGGGCAGAGACGAGCCTGACCGTATGCCAGAGCAGCCTTCATGATCTCCTTGTTGTAGCTTACGAAAGCGCCGATCCTTGCGCCGCAGGATGAGAATCTCTTCGAAATGCTGTCCATGACGACGACTCTGTCGCGGGCCTCTTCGAAGCTGAGAAGGCTGACATGCTTTTCACCGTTGAAAATGAATTCTCTGTAAACTTCGTCGGCAAAAATGAAGAGGTCTTTTTTGATCGCGAGCTGAACGATCTTCGAAAGTTCCTCTCTCGAGTAGACCTTTCCCGTCGGGTTGTTCGGGTTGCAGATCATGACGGCTTTCGTGTTTGGAGTAACGAGCTTTTCTATCTCTTCAACCGCCGGGATCTCCCAGTCGTTGTCGATCTTCGTCGTGATCGGAACGATCTTTACGCCGGTAGCGGTCGCAAAACCGTTGTAGTTGGTATAGAAGGGTTCCGGAATAAGGACCTCGTCGCCAGCGTCAAGGCAGACCGTGTAAGCCATGATGATCGCTTCGCTACCGCCTGTCGTGACCATGATGTTGTCGCGGGTAAGCGGAATGTCGTATCTTGCGTAGTATTTTACAAGTGCGTCCTGATACTCTGGAATACCCTGGCTCGGTCCGTAAGCGATGACTTTTGTCTTGATTTCACCCAGAACCTTGAGCATCTCTTCGGGAGTCTCTACGTCGGGCTGACCGATATTGAAGTGGTAAACCGTTTTTCCCTTCGCCTTCGCGTCGTTCGCGTAGGGAGCAAGTTTTCTGATCGGTGAAAGGGGCATCGACTGTCCTCTGACGGAAATTTTTCTCATAATTTTCTCCTTAATCGGTTAATAAAGAAAAATACTGCGGCATTTAATCAGCCGTACAGACAAAAGCAAGAAAAGTTGTCGAATTTCAAGCCTGTATCGCAGGACTCCGTCAAATTTGCGGGATCTGAAAATTAAAGTGTAGCCTGGTTGATAACGCCGATCGCGTCAAGGTCGAAACCTGCGCTGCCGGTCGTAGGATACGGATCATAAATTTTGTTGCCCATCGTGTCGAGGACGGAGCCGTCGCCGATGATGTCGGTGATTTTGACGTGCGTGATCGCATCGATATCGAGATCGTCGTCATCGATCGTTTTGAGCTCGTCAAGGTCGAAGAGCGTCCCCTTGCCCTGCATGAACTGAGTCGCAAGGCCGTGGATCAGCTGCCAGTCGTGTGTTCCGAACGCTCCGACCGGATTTGCGCCGAGATAGAAGTTGTCGAATGTGAAGAAATGCTCGCCGTCGCTGCTGACGGAGACCTTCGCAAGCTCCCAGAAGCCGTCGATTGCAGAATTTTCAAAGACCGCGAAGTCCGCGCCCTCACCGTTGGTGATAGGTTTGGAGAATGTCATCGTGATTTCGCCGCCGCTGCCGAGACAGACGATGTCGTAGGAATCTCCGACTGCTGCGTCCAGAGCCTTGTCCGGTGTCTGCCACTCTTCATCGACGCTTCCGCCCGGGACGTAGTTTTCATATCCGGTCGCCCATGCAACGATCTTCGCATCGTTCTTATCGATCGATTCGTCGAACTCTTTGAAGAGCATCGACCACGGAGAACCGCCGCAGGAATTGATGAGGTCCGTCGGATCTGCGTGAGCCGCAGACGGAGTGTTGACGGCCGCCTCCTCGCTCTCAGCGTTGAAAACGGTCTGGCAGTAGTAGGTGTTATCTTCATAAATCGTGATATCGAATTTGCTCCAAAGCCCGGCGTTCCACTGGTTCGTCGCAGCGTTTTGAGCGATGATCACGTTGTTTTCGGTATCGATCTGCGTGATTTCAAAGATGCTGGCATTTCCGTAGCCGGACTGATACCACTTGTCATTTGAGATGACGTGACGCATCTCCCAGTCGTCATGATACTTTCCAACGAAAGGATGCAGGGTAACAGGTTCAGGTTCTTCCTGATCGTCGTCAGTTGAAGGCTCGTCGTCCGTCGCGGAGTCGTCGTCCGTCGCGGGTTCATCGTCTGTTGCGGGTTCGTCATCCGTTGCGGGCTCGTCGTCCGTTGCGGGCTCGTCGTCCGTTGCGGGCTCGTCGTCCGTTGCGGGTTCGTCGTCAGTTACGGGTTCGTCGTCCGTCGGCGCAACGTCAGAATCCGGCTCGTTTTTGCCTGAACCGCCGCACGAAACAAAGAATGCAAGAGACAGAACAAGCATCAGAATAAAGATAGGTTTTTTCATTTCCTCCTCCCTAAAAAAGAGACAATAATGCGGAAAAATTGTGAAAACCTTGAAATCGCAATTTTTCCCTCCTCGGGGTACTCATTACTGAGCTCAGGATCGGCGTATCCGGCTTGGCTTTCGCCTGCACGGTTGCGGGACAGCATCGGAATTGCACCGATTTCCGTCGGATCCGGCTCGCAGGAGGGACTCTAACCGCGGAAACAGTTAAGTCAACAATATTCGGGATAGTTTCAGTGACATTCCGTATAGGTCCCGGGAGTTCCGCCCTCATCCTTTGACTGGCACAGGGTTCCGGACTTGTCCTGATTTGCGGAAAAGCCCTTTTCGGTCTTTATTCCTGACGGATCGAACTCGGCCGCGATCACGCTCTCCCCGTTATCTCCGCAGATGATCTGAACGCTCTCTGCAGCCGTAAGCCCGCCGTCCGCGATGGTCGTATCGTCGACCTTGAGCCAAAGCGCATCTCCGGTGATGATTTCTGAAAAATCCGCCTCGTTTCCCGTTATGACCGCAAGCTCTCCAGGCTTCAGGACCATGCTCCGGGCAGGGTCCGCAGGCGCCAGAGGATCGGCGCCCTTGCCGTCGTTCTTGTCGTCAACAGTGCATCCTGTGAGATCGAAATCTATCGAGCCGCTGTTGAAAACTTCAACAAATTCAAAGTTTTTCTGTGGTTCGCCGTTCGGAGAGTGCATCACCTCGGATATTATGATGTGCGGCTTCGCAACGGTTGTCGTGACCTCTATCGACTCATTTTTTATGCCTGTCTTCGTGTAAAGGGAGAGTTCGAAAGTGTAGGATCTTTCCGGCTGAAGTGAATCGATCACGACTTCGCAGCTGACATCGCAGATAAAAATCCTGTTCCCCAGAGCCCCTGCGACCGCACCCGTATCCGTTATCCTGAGCCTGAGAGTGCTGTCGTCGACCTCGCTTTTCAGCTGAAGATGAGTATCGTGAGGTTCGAGACCGGGAAGCTCGATCTTTATCTCTTCAAGTATCGAATTCCTCTCAAGAGCCCGTACATTACGGATAGAAATCCTCTCTACCGGAGAGTCGTAAACAAAGACGAAGAGCTCGTCGAGCTTCAGTAGATCCAAAGGAACGGGAACTATATCAGAAAAGTTGAAACTAACGGGAGAATCGAATTCGACGGCGACTGCCGAACTTTTCGTATCGTCAGGAACGACTGTCTTTACCTCCGGCAGCCTGCCTCCGGTCTCATAGCAAAGCTCGATCGGCTCCTTTTTTTCGGTAAAGGCGCTGCCTGTCATCAGCGGTCTGTTGTCAAAGGATTTAAGTGCCGACGTGATCGTTACATTCAGGAGACTTTTTTCGGGCAGAGGCGGCAACACCGTGATTTTATTGTCAGAAACAAGCATCTGCGGAGTATATTCACACTCCGCGCAGGAGACGTTGAACCCAGAGAGCGAGTTCTCGTTCACAGGCATGTTGAACTCGAAAACCAGCTCCTCCTCCGGGAAATAGAGGCGTTCCTCGGGCATCTTCACGCAGACAAAAGGTTCGTAGCCGTTCTTTTCAGGCGGTTCGACAGAGCAGGAGACCGTAAAAGTTATCAGCAGCAGAATAAGGCAGATAAATCTATTCATTTTCATCATTCCCCCGACACGAATCCAGGTCGATGCCGGCATGAGCCTTGAGCCAGCCCAGATTTTTTCTGTTCATCACCTCGAACAGGATCCTTTTTTCGACCGGGATTTCGATTTTCAGCTCCTCTACGGCACGGAGCATAGCCGAAAAAAAGTAGATATTGCTCAGCCGGTCGACCATATCGATGCGCAGAAAGTATAGTTTCTGCTCCTGTTCACCGAATTTTATCATGTCTGAATTATACAATAATTTCGACAAGTTGAATGATATTTTGCCGCCGATTTCATAGCTTGTGAGATCTCCGTAAGTCGTGTTGTTGTCATCTGGGCCGACCGTCACGTAATCCTTTCCGACAGCGATGTTGTTTTTTTGGTATAGGTAGAGCTTCTCGTCGTTTTTGTACTTCCCCCAGACACTGATTTCAGGCAGAAGTCCGGCCACACGGGTCCGTTTTCTCGACGAGACGAGCGACTCCTCGAGGTTGTCGAGCGACTTCAGGCTCTGCCGCAGCATCTCGTCGAGCGGCACACAGCTGTAGAGCTCTTCAAGTGTCTCCGAAGAGATGTTTTTATCCCGCAGGTAGGCAGCCAGCGCCTCGAGCGGGCTTTCGGCCGCATGAAGTTCCGATTCAGTCACTGTCGTCGGGATAAGCGCTCCAATCAATATAAAAATCATCCCAAAACGGTTCATCATCCTCTTCATAGCTGACAAATTCATCCCCGCTGCCCTCCTCCTCAAAATCAAAGGGTGAATAAAATTCATCTATAAAATCCGGCGCAGCGTTGTCCGGATCATCGGTCGAATCAAGGTATTCGTTGACCTGGTTCCTTATTTCATCAAGCTCGCCGGCAGAAAGAAAAACTAATGATTTCATTGGCGGAAAACTCTTTTTATGACCTTTGGGAGAGTTGATGTCGATCGAAAAATTGCAGAAAAAACCGTAAAAAACTCTCCCGTTTTCATTGCGGACATCGAACTCGAAATCTATCACAAGGCTAAAAACATATAAAAACAGACCCGCGGCAGACAACTTTTCCTCACAAAAACCTTTATCAGGCAATCAATAAAATTTTTATCCGGCAAATCAAGTTTATAAAATTTTTAAATCGAAAAATATTATTATATAATAGATAAAAATCGCCTCAGCGATAGATAAAATGATAACAGACAGATCAGATACTATCTTGACAATGCCTGTCAACTCTTTAAAATCAACGAACTTATTTAATTGTTCATGCGGGGCTATCGATGCAAAAAGAGAATTTTGAATTGGCACTGACATTTGATGACGTTTTACTGGTTCCTCACTATTCCGAAGTAATTCCGCGCGATGTCAACATCTCGTCGCGGCTTACCGACACGATTTTTCTGAACACCCCCTTCCTCAGCTCGGCGATGGATACCGTCACGGAGCTCGACACCGCGATCGCGATGGCGCGCCAGGGAGGAATGGGCGTCATCCATAAAAACATGACGGTCGACGAACAGGCTCGGATGGTACAGATGGTCAAGCGCTCTGAGGCAGGCGTTATCACAAATCCGATAACGATTTCGCCCGACAAGTCGATCCACGATGCGCTGGATCTGATGCTGACCTACAAAATTTCGGGTATTCCGGTCGTTGACGGCGAAAAGCTCGTCGGCATCATCACGAACCGCGACCTGCGTTTCGAATCAGACCTTTCCAAGCGGGTCGGCGACCTGATGACGACCAGGCTCGTGACTGTCCGCGAGAACTTCCCGATGGAGGAGGCAAAGAGCCTGATGCACGCCCACAGGATCGAAAAGCTGCTTGTCGTCGATGAAAAAGGCGCGCTGGTCGGTCTCATCACGACACGCGACATCGAGAATCAGGAGAAGTTCCCGAATTCGGCGAAAGACCGCTACGGCAGGCTCATCGTCGGAGCAGCGGTGACCCCGACGAACGTAGGCTACGAGCGGGCTGACGCGCTTGTCAAGGCCGGTGTCGACGCGCTCGTTCTGGACTCTGCGCACGCTCATTCCAAGAATGTCGTCACAGTCGTCCGAGACTTCAGAAAGCTCTATCCGAACGTATCGATCATCGCCGGAAATATCGTCACGGCAGAGGCAGCCGAAGCACTCTACTCGGCAGGCGCAGACGTCGTCAAGGTCGGTATCGGCCCCGGTTCTATCTGTACGACCAGAGTCGTCGCAGGCGTCGGCTATCCGCAGCTTTCGGCGATCCTGAATGTCGCAGAAGTCGCACGTAAATACGGCAAGACGATGATCGCCGACGGAGGCATCAAGTCATCCGGCGATATCGTAAAGGCGATGGCGGCCGGAGCGGACGCAGTCATGATCGGCAGCATGTTCGCCGGCACGGCAGAGGCTCCGGGCGAAATCGTCCTCTATCAGGGCAGGACATACAAAATGTACCGCGGAATGGGTTCGCTCGGTGCGATGAAAGAGGGTAGCAAGGACCGCTATTTCCAGGATTCGATCTCGGATGTCAGCAAGCTCGTGCCTGAAGGGATCGAGGGCCGGGTCGCCTACAAGGGACCGATCGCGGACACGATCTACCAGCTCGTCGGCGGTCTGAAATCGGGCTTCGGATACCTTGGAGCACCCGATCTTGCAACGCTGAGAGAACACGCAAGGTTCGTTCAGATAACGAATGCCGGCTACCGCGAAAGCCACGTCCACGATGTTACTATCACGAAGGAAGCCCCGAACTACAGGACCGAAAACAACTAATAAAATAAAGAGGTTGCATGAACGATCGAAGCAAAGAATGTTTTCTGGGACACCCGAAAGGGCTTTTTGTCCTCTTTTTCACCGAGCTCTGGGAGCGTTTTTCATTTTACGGAATGAAGGCTATCCTCGTCCTCTACATGGTCGCAAGCATCGAAAAAGGCGGTCTCGCATGGACCGATGAAAAGGCTCTCGCGATCCTCGGCTACTACCAGCTTCTGGTCTACGTCATGTCGGTTCCGGGCGGGATCGTCGCAGACAAACTGCTCGGGCAGCGGAAAAGCGTCTTTCTCGGCGGAGTCCTCCTCTGCCTCGGTCACCTTCTGATGGCTTACCCGCCGATCTGGGCATTCTACGGAGCTCTGACGCTCATCATCCTCGGAGTCGGTCTTCTCAAACCGAACATCTCGACGATGGTCGGCGAACTATATCCCGAAGGCGATCCGAGAAAGGATTCGGGTTTCACGATCTTCTACATGGGCATCAACGTCGGTGCCTTCGCTGCCGGCATCGTTGTCGGCTGGCTTGCCTACAAATTCGGCTGGCACTGGGGCTTCGGAGCTGCCGGAGTCGGGATGCTGATCGGTCAGATCGTCTACGCATGGGGTCAGAAATACCTCGGCACGGCCGGCGTCCTGCAAAAGAGGGCGGAGAGTGTCGCAAAGGTCGAAAAACAGGAGCTTACGCCGCTTGAAAGGCGCAAGATCGGCCTTGTGATCTTCTCGTTCGTCATCGTCATCGTCTTCTGGGCGGCTTACGAGCAGGCCGGCGGACTGCTCAACCTCTACACCGACCGCTACACCGAGCGCAACTTCCTCGGCTTCGAGATCCCTGCGGCATGGTTCCAATCGCTTAACCCGCTCTACATCATGATATTCGCGCCGATCGTCGCTTCCTTCTGGATATTCCTCGCAAAGCGGAAAAAAGAGCCCTCGACCATCTCGAAGATGGGTCTCGGCACAGTGATCCTGGGCATCGGTTTCATCTTCATGGTCTTCGCATCGCTTGAACGCGGGGCGACCTGGACGCAGGCGGCAGACGCGACCGCGAAAAGCAGCGCACTCTGGCTCTGCCTGGCGTATTTCTTCAACACGATCGGCGAACTTGCGCTTTCGCCCGTTTCACTTTCGTTCATCACTACGATGACTCCGAAGCGCATGACATCTCAGATGATGGGCTGGTACTTCGCAGTCACCGGTGTCGCCGCATGGCTGGCATCGAAAATAGGTACGCTCGCGGATGTTTTCGGAGAGCTTGCGGTATTCACGATGATCGCCGCATTCACGATCCTCTGCGGAACTCTCCTGATGCTTTTCTCCAAGAAAGTCAACAAGATAGCTGCAATAACGGAAGAATAATATCCGGATTCAGTCTCTACTTCACTCGTCGTTTTCGTGTCTCAGACAGCGGATGACGTTGGCAAGGACTCGCTTTCTGGCGGCGATCGTCTGGCTCTTTTTGTACTCATCGTGGCTCGCCCTGCCTGAGCGGCTCTCGAGATAGCTCTCCTCATCCAGAATCTGCACCTCGAATGGGAAGAAGAAGCGGTACGGCGCCGAACGATGCGGGTTCATCGGGTTGCCGATCGTGATGAGATGGCGCGTCGTAAGCTGGACCGAAGAGTACATCGTCGATGAGTAGATGTTCTGCTCCTCGATGATTTTTTTGGTTATCTTCGCCCTCTCCTCGGGAGGGATCTCAAGCAGCTGTTCCAGTTTTTCGGTCACCTGCTGCTCCGTCATCCCGGCAAGCTCAGGGCTTTCACCGAGCGCGGTCGCCCCCTCTATGAAGCGCGGGATGTTGACAGCGTTGTTGCGGGTGCGGCTCGGCTTGACGTTCGCAAAGGCTATGACGTGGTTCGTTGCAAAGTAGCGCAGGACGAGGATGATGTCGAGCTTGTTGTAGGTGACGATCCTGACTCCGACCTGGTCGAAAATATCGGCGGTGACGTTCTCTTTTTTGTGAAGGAGCTTCAGGATCGTGCTTTCGCGGGTCTTCTCGCTCTTGATCTCGAAGAGTCTTAGCCTGATCGCCTCCTTTCCCGTTCCGATGTAGTATCCGCTCTGTGCGTTTCCGTAGAGATGCTTGCTGAACCGCTGGAAGATCTGGTCGCGGATCGTCGGCATGAAGCTCTTGGCAAGGTCGTTCTCAACGTGAGTGATCGTGTGGGCGACTCTCAGAACGGCACATGCCCACGCCTGCTCGAGCGTCCTCTTTTTTTCGGAAGCCATGACCAGAAACGAAAGGATATCGCTGTTGTTCGCGATCTGAGGCGGCATAACGAATGATTCACCCTTCCCTTCCGGATCCTCCAGAAGGTAGGTCGTTATGAACGCCTTCGCCTCGTTGAGGATCACACGGACCGTGTCGGCGACCTCGGGGATAGTGATGTCGTAGCCGTAATTCTGGATGAAATTCAGCGCAGCCTCCGGCGTGTGGGCGTTGATCCTGCCGATATCGATAAAGCTCCTCTGGGAGAAAACCGTATCGAAAAGTTCGAACGGAAAGGTCAGCAGTTCGTTTTTTATCTTTTCAACATCTTTCATAAAACAAAAGCTCCTTAAATGTCCCAAAGCTTCAGAAGGTCGGTCTTATCAGGGATCTTTATGTCGATAAAACCGTTCACAGGGGCCCTCTCCAGCTCGATCTCGCCGGCCGAGGTGATCTTGAAGTAGACCTTGACCTCGTCTCCCGGGCCGACACCGATGTCGCGGTAGCCGATCCTGATCGTCATCGTTCCGTCGAACGAAGCGCTCCCCGCCCCCAGGATCTCGGCCAGATAGCCCGATTCCCGGCTGATGTGGAGAGGGAATCCGGCGCACTCCATCCTGACCATCGGCAGTTTGAAGCTGATGTCGCGGTCGTGAACCAGAAAGCCCTTCAGAAGGTACTTTTGCGCCTCGAAAAAATCAAGCTTCTCCGCCAGCCTGAAGCGGAAGTAGAGGTTCTCGAGGTCGAAACCGAAGTCGATCCTGTCAAAAAGCCGGATCGAATTGTACATCGAACCGCCAGCACGTTTGCCGTTTTCAAGTGTCCCGCAGCCCGCCCAGTCGTAAAAACCGGACTTCCCGCTTATCGGCGGAGTTATCAGATTTGACGGCTGAGCCAGATTCGAGCGGGTCTCGTTCGACATGATCGGAAGGTCGAGAAATGTCGGATAGACCACGTCGAGAAGGTTGTAGACGCGCCTCAGGTTCCGTCTGAAAAGCCGGTCGAAAAGCCAGTCGTTTTCGGTCGAGAACTGCGGACCGTACCACCAGAACCAGTCACTGCCCTCGGCACGGTGGAGCGAACGCATGACCTCCTCGTCGAGATAGGGCTCGACCTTGTTGTCCCTGCGGTAATTTTCGTAAAAGTCACGGACGCGCTTGAGATACTCCCATGCAAGGTTGTCTTCGCGGTTTCCGATCCAGATCTCGTAGTTTCCGTTGATCCACGATCCCGAAAAAAGCTTCGCAACTGGCTTCTGCTGTTCCGCCGGAAGTTCCGAAACGATATCGCCGAAAGTCGTGACCTCGATATCGCCGCACCTGGCGAGACGGCTGAAGAGCTCGTTCAGGAAAAGTTCTCCGTTCTGAGGATAGCTCTCCCACGCGTTTTCACCGTCTAGAACGACCGAAACAACAGGCTCCGGATGATCCGCAGGTAGATCCGAAACTGCTTTGCGGACGCTTTCAATGAATGAATCCACAGCCTTGACCGGATCCATCCTCGAGAAAGAAAAACCGATCAGATCGGAGAGGTACTTGTCTCTGAAAAAGCCGTAAAGCCTGTTTTCGCCGTCGCTCTTCAAAAGATGCGGACGGTAGATCGCACGCGATTTGTCGCTTTCACCGAGCGATTTCATGATTATCGCCTCGTCAGTCGCAAGCCACTTCACGCCCGCCTCAAGAGCCGGCTCCAGGATTTCAGGGCAGACAGAGCCTTCGGCAGGCCACATTCCGCAGAGTTTGTTCGACCAGGTCTCTTCTGCATACTTTTTTCCTTCACGGAGATGCCATCTCGCATCCTCAGGATACGACATACGGCTCGGCAAAGGTTGATCCGTACTACGTTTCGCGATGTCGGTATCGTAAACCAGAGGAAAAATCGGGTGATAGAAGGGAGTAAACGAAATCTCTATCTTTTTTTCGTCGAAAAGCCTCTTGTAGAGAGGGATTATCCCGCCGACGACCGCGTTCTGGATCTGAATGAGCTCCGCTTTCTCCTCCAGCGTGAAACCGCGGTCCTTTTTGTCGAACTCGACCAGACGCGGATATCTCTTCCGTGCCGAAAAACCGAACCACTTGAGGTTGAAAAGTACCTGAAGATCGAGGATCTCGGCATTGTCGAAGAGACGCGGGATCTCGCTCCAGTCAAGCTCTTTCTCGTATCTGAGCCTCTTCTGCAAAAGCTCGTTGTAGCGTGGAGATGTCTCGACCAGACGCTCCCAGTTGAGCATGAAAAAGTTACGAAGAACAAAAGCCTTCTGCTCGTCGTTCATCTCCTCCGGATTCATCTCCGAATGTTCAAGCCAGCTGTCTACCGCACCGTTCCGAGTGTAGTCGTCGAGCTGCTCGAGAAGTGAGGGAACGACGTTGATAACGCTGCGGATACCGTGCTGCGCCATAACGCAGGGCAGGTCATAATAGCCCTTCAGAGCATGAAGCCGGACCCACGGCATGAGGTAGATATTCCGAGTCGTATCTTTGTAGTACGGCTGGTGCATGTGCCAAAGAAAAACAAGTTTTGTCATGATTTTTTAGTTTCCAGCTTGAAAATTGAACCCTTTGGGAACAACGACAATACCTTCGTCAGTTACAAGAAGACCGCGGGAACGATCCTTTTCAAGGTCGAAACCGATCTGGGTATCCGGCGGGATGACGACGTTTTTGTCGACGATCACGTTCTGCAGCCTGCAGTAGCGTCCAATCTCGACATCGTTCATTATGACGCAGCGGTTGACCTCGGCATAGCTGTAGACGCGGACCCCGGGCGAACAAACCGAATAGCTGACCTGACCGCCGCTGATGAGACATCCCTCCGAAATCAGCGAATTCGTCGCGATCCCCATCCGTTTCCGGTCGGAATCGGCGTAAACGAACTTTGCAGGCGGCATATAGATCTTCGGAAAGCCGAAAATCGGCCAGTTCCGGTTATAGAGGTTGAATCTCGGCGTTTCGGAGACCAGATCCATATGTGCATCGAAGTAGCTCTTGATAGTCCCGACATCGCGCCAGTAGGGCGTTTCATATTCGCTTCCGTTCGGCAGCGGGATCAGATTCCGCAGGAAATCGTAGACATAAACCTTTTTGTGCGGATAGATCGCAGGGATGACGTTTTTACCAAAATCGTGCTCGCTTGAAGAATCCATCGCATCGCTGACGACCGCGTTCACAAGCGTCTCCGTTGAAAAGAGATAGTTGCCCATGCTGACAAGCGCAAAGTCGGGCTTGCCGGGGATCGGCTTCGGGTTTTTCGGTTTCTCCTCAAAGCCTATCATCCTGTAGTCGCTGTCGATCTCGATCACTCCGAAGGCACTCGCCTCCCCGATAGGAACAGGCATCGCGGCAATCGTCATATCCGATTTTTTCAGGACATGGTAGGAATACATCTGCGAAACGTCCATCTTGTAGATGTGGTCGCCGCTGAAGACGAAAACCTGCTGCGGAGAGACATCACGGATGAGGTTGAGGTTCTGATATATCGCATCGGCACTGCCAAGATACCAGTTGCTGCCGGTTCGCATCTGAGCCGGAACCGAATCGACATACTGGTTGATCGTAGGTGAAAGCGTCCAGTTTCTGGCTATGTGCTGTATCAGCGAATCGGCCTTGAACTGAGTTAATACCTTGATCTGCATGAAGCCGGAGTTGACGAAGTTGCTCAGGACGAAATCGATGATGCGGTAACTTCCGCCGAACGGAACCGCCGGTTTTGCCCTATCCATCGTGAGCGGAGACAGTCTTTTGCCCTGCCCGCCGGCAAGAATCATTACGAGTGCATTGGACATGGAACCCTCCATTTTGCGGTGAAATAAACCCTACAGGCGGGTTATAGCATATTTTTGAAAAAATCGCTAAATATTATTAGACTTTTAAAAAAAAATGATAATACTTACCCGTCGTATCTGCCGAAGCGTTTGCTTTGACAGGTTTATTATTTCTTTTTATGGAGGGAAAGATGAGATTTATCGCTATCGCTGTTTTCGCTATGCTTTTCGCAGTTTCATGCGGATCCGCAGAGAAAAAAGCTGAGCCCGCTCCTGAGGCTGCTCAGGCTCCGGCTGCAGAGGCAACAGAGGCTCCGGCTGAAGCTGCTCCGGCTGCTGAAGCTCCGGCTGAAGAAGCTCCGGCTGCTGAAGCTCCGGCTGAAGAGGCTCCGGCTGAGGAAGCTCCTGCTGAAGAAGCTGCTGAATAGTCGCTTTTTCCCCCAATTTCCTACATCAATTTACTCGCTATCTTGGTTTAGGGAATTGGGTATTTTTTTATTCCGGACTGCCTGATCACAGCCATCCGCGGTTTCAAACCGTCAAATTAAAATTTACGGAAATATCCTGAACCGGAACTAGTTCAGCATTCTGATACGCTTGCCGCCGCCGCACTCTTCGGTACCGGTCTGGTCGACTGAGAAGTTGACCGGATTGATGTCCCCGTAGGAGTTCAGGAATTCGACCAAGGCATCACGCAGGGAGACCGAAGTGTCAAGACGCGTCGTGTTTGCTTCCAGCATGAAGAAGCCGCTGCCGCCCCGCGCCATGTAGTCGTTCGTTGCCATTTTGAAAAGGACATGCGGCTGCACCAGCTCATAATCCTTGATGACGTATGTGTCGCCAATCTGCAGGCACTTGGTCAGGGCGTAGGAGCCGTGACGCTCCTGGAGCTCAGCGCTCGGGCTGCAGTCGAGCTCGACCCCCAGACCGGCAGCCTGGATCTGCGTCTTGCAGCCTCTGGATGCGGAACGTCTCGCGACATAGTCGAACAGAGACTTAAGCTCTTTTCCGCTCAGGTACATCGTCGTGATCGAGTTTTCGAAAGGAAATACCTCGTAAAGCTTTTCAAGCGTGATGTCGCCAGTCGGAATGTCGGCGCGGATACCCATCGAGTTGGTCACGCAGAACTGCGCTCTCGCCATATCGTGGTTCATCATCGCATCCGTTACCAGGTTGCCGAGAGGGCTGTCGCCGCCGCTCGGATCGTTACGAAGGATCGTTGACTCGGCATAGCCGACGATCTTCTGCAGATACTGCGAATAATCAAGGCCGTCCATGTACGGCTTGAGCAGATTGACGATGTTGCCGTCCTCCTGGATCCTGTCGGTAACCGCGTGAGTCGTATATTTGTGCCAGACGATCCGCTTGTTTTGAACCGCGACCTCGAGCTCGCCTACGATCTTCATGTTGACACCGCTGTGGACGATGATCACGTCACGTCCGTCAGGTCCCTTCATGATCTTCGGCGGATCAAGAACGACATGGTGATGACCGCCGAGGATAAGGTCGACTCCCGACACTTTCTCGGCAAGCCGGTAGTCTCCGTCAAGCCCCTGGTGAGTCAGAAGAACAACGATGTCGACCAGAGGCCTGACCATGTTGACATACTTCTGAGTCGATTCGACCGGATCAAGGAAGTTGAAACCAAGCCCCGATCCGATCTGATAGGCGGAATTCAGCGAATTGTCGTTGGCAACGCCGACCACACCTATTCTGAGAGCCCCGCTCATCATTATCATATACGGAGAAACGATATCCATAAGCCCTTTGTTCGAACTTTCCTCAAAGAGATAATTCGAGGTCAGGACCGGGAATCCGCCGACCTTCCGGTATGCCGAAACAAAGCCGGACGTACCGTTGTCGAACTCATGATTGCCGAGGACCATCGCGTCAAGCCCGAGTTTTTGAAGCGAGATCAGCTCGACCTCGCCTTTGTAAAGGTTGAACTGCGGCGCACCCTGGAAAGGGTCTCCGCTGTCGAGATAGATCACAGGCACATGGTTCGGTTCATGCTTCCGGCGGATATCATCGATAACCGTTTTTGCACGCGCTACACCGCCTGCATAGACAAGTCCGGGTCGGTAATCCGAGTAGTCACAGACGCCGTCGCGGTTGAGATCCTCGCTATACCTTCGCGCCTCTGCAACTGCCAGATCGTACTTTTTGTCAGAGTCGTAATTTTCACGGAGGATCAGTTTGCCGTCCGGGCCGATCCATGTCCTGTAATATGGTTCGTAAGGATAGTCGCACCTCCTGTTGAAGTTTTTATCGAACACCAGCGCACAGTCGTCAAAAGTGCAGAGACGGTCTTTGTTCAGATCCTCAGACTTGTCGCAAAGCCCGTTGCCGTTGGTATCCCAGCACATGTAGACCTTTTTGTTGTCCTCCTGAGCCCAGCAGTCTCCGACACCGCAGCCGACGCCTTCGTCGACATCCTCGTCTTTATCACAGACATCGTTTTCGTTTTTATCCCAGCAGCGCTGGCAGTCCAGGACATCGCACCGACCGTCCTTGTTCAGGTCTTCAAGAACGTGGTTTTTATCCTTTTTTTCATCGAACGGCAGAAAATAGTCGGGATCAAGATCCTCCTCTTTCTTGTAAACATACTCGCCGTTTTCGTAGACGAGATACTCGCCTGTATCTTCGTTGTACGCACCGTTGCAGTATGAATTCTTGTCATTTTTTTGTTCGACATTGTAATTGTAATCCAGATCCCAGCACGGCTGGTTGTTTGACTCCAGATCCATCCTCCTGTCGAACATATTCGGTTCCATCCAGAACGGAAGGTACTTTGCGTGGGTATCTGTCGTGTGGATAAAGACCAGTTTCTGCGGGATATCCGCTTCGACCGGCGCCTCGCCGTAGCTCTTCCCCACACAGGAGGTCACGAGCGCAGCGCCGATCAGGGTAAAAAGAAGAGCTTCAAGCTTCATGGACTACTCTCTACTAAAAAACTCCAAAGTCAGGATTTCAACTATTCAACAGCCGCTGCAACGATATCATCGGCCGATCTCGGAGCAAGCTGGAAAGCGCTGTAGGAATAGATGAGGATACCGGAAATCGAGTCGAACTCGACACCGATACTTCTGTCGCCAGGGTAATAATAAAGGTCCTTGTTGATCGCAAGGTTCCCGGTGACTTCAAATGCTCCGTGACCGAGGTTGTTGTTGGTAACTGCGACATTCTTTACTTTTACAAGAACGCTTTCATATTTTTCAGCATCCGCACCGTGATTGCCTGACGGCTCCCACTCATCGCCATTTTTTGCGTAAGGTGTTGAAATTTTTGAAGGATCGTCGATCTCTGCCGGTGCCGGGAGCTCTGCCGTGCCGAGCTTTTTGATGTTGTCCGTACCGACAAGCGAAATCTGCGTGCTGTCGTAATATTCATCAACCGTTCCGGTGATTTCAAGTTTGTCGCCTACCGCAAAAGCATCGACATCCGCAGTACCTTTTATGAAAACATAAATTCCTGTGTAGGGTTCAGCCTGCGGAATGATTTCAGAGACATACAAACCTTTGATCGCAGTGTTCTCATGCGTCGTGCTATCCTGATTGTAAGCAATCGCGGTAACAACAGATTCGCTGATCTTTACCGTAGAACCCTTGACGACCTCAGTCTTTTGAACCGCTCTGATCGTCGCATCTTCTATTTTTACTTTAAAATCGTCGATCGATCTCGGAGCAAGCTGGAACGCATTGAAGGAGTAGATGAGAACTCCAGAAATCGAATCGAATTTGACGCCTTCGCTTCTGCTGCCCGGGTAATAAAAAAGTTCCTTGTTGATCGCAAGGTTCCCGGAGACTTCAAACGCACCGTGACCAAGGTCGGAATTGGTGATTTCGACATCTTTGACCTTTACAAGAACGCTCTCGTACTTTTCAGTATCGGCACCGTGGTTCGCTGTCGGGGAATACTCTTCGTCGACAAGTTCGTAAGGCGTTGCAATTGTTGAAGAATCTGCTATTTCAGCAGGCTCAGGAACATCTGCCGTACCAAGATACAGGATATTCCCGTTGTCCTCTACGGCGATCTGTGAAACCTCATAACGCTCGCTGTAGACTCCGGTGATCTCAAGCTTGTCGCCGACCTTGAACTCATTTACGCCCGCAGTCTTCTTGATGAAGACATAAATCCCGGTGTAAGGCGCAGCCTTGTCGATCAGCTCCGAAACATAAAGACCTTTGATCGACTGGTTCTCGTGGGTCGAATCATCCTGATTGTAGGCGACAGCTGTAACTACACACTCGAAAGTAACCTCTGTGTCAGCCGGGACGAGCCCTGTCTGGATATCGACGATCGTCCCTTCGACCGGAGGCTCGTCACCGTCAGGTTGAACGGTATCGTCATCCGGTTCTACAGTATCTCCGTCGGGTTCTACGGTATCGCCGTCTGGTTCAACAGTATCGCCTGTATCGGGCTGGTCGGCGTCGCCGGTGTCAGTCGTGATGTCTCCGGTATCGCCGTCGGGTTTTTCGTCGCCCTTGTCTCCGCCTCCGCACGCAACAAGTGCAAGGCACGCAAAAATCGCAATAAAAATCAAACTGGTAACTTTTTTCATAATATCCTCCATCAATAAAAAATAAGCAGCATTGCCCAAAGCGAATAATTTTACGCATCTTTGGCGGAAATGGAAAAAAAAACGGTCCAGTCATTATTTTGCCCCTTTTTATTGACACCGGACAAGTTCAGGCTAGAATATGCGGCAATGTTGCGGGGTAGAGCAGCTGGTAGCTCGTCGGGCTCATAACCCGAAGGTCATTGGTTCAAATCCAATCCCCGCGACCATCTCTTTTCAATCAAATTTCAGTTCGGAGGTTCAAATGAATAAGTCTGACGTGCTTGACTATCATCGTTTACCTGTTCCCGGCAAACTTGAGGTGGTTCCTTCAAAAATCTGTAAAACGCAGCAGGATCTTGCGCTGGCATACACTCCCGGAGTTGCCCTTCCGTGCCTGGAGATAGCCGAAGACGAATCGCTTGCCTACGAATACACAGGGAAGGGCAACCTGGTCGGCGTGATAAGCGACGGATCCGCAGTACTCGGGCTCGGGAACATCGGCGCACTGGCAGGCAAGCCTGTAATGGAGGGCAAATCGCTCCTCTTCAAGCGCTTCGCGGATATCAACTCATTCGACATTGAAGTTGACGAGCATGATCCTGATAAGTTCGTTGCGATCGTAAAGTCGCTCGAACCCACCTTCGGTGGCATCAACCTTGAAGACATCTCCTCTCCGAGATGCTTTGAGATCGAAGAAAAACTCAAAAAAATCATGAACATACCTGTTTTTCACGACGACCAGCACGGAACGGCCGTCATCTGCGCAGCCGGTGTATTGAACGGTCTTGAAATCGCAGGAAAGAGACCAGAAAACTCGAAAGTAGTCCTTTCGGGAGTCGGCGCCGCAGGAGTCGCCATCTCGAAACAGCTGATCAACTGCGGCTTCAAGCGCGAAAACATCTTTGCATACGACATAGACGGCGTCCTTTTCAAAGGCAGGGAGAGCCGTATCTCGCCGCACCACGAATTTCTATTCCGCGACACCCGTGCACGCACGCTTGCAGAGCTTTTTGATGATGCGGATGTCTTTATCGGAGTCAGCGTCAAGGGGATCGTCAAACCCGAAATGATCAAAAAAATGGCTCACGACCCGGTAATCTTCCCGATGGCCAACCCGGATCCAGAAATCAGCTATGAAGAGGTCGTTGCGACCCGTCCTGACGCGCTTGTCGGCACAGGCAGAACAGACTTTCCGAACCAGGTAAACAACATCCTCGGATTCCCTGCGATCTTCCGCGGCGCACTGGACGTAAAGGCTTCGCAAATCACCGAGGGGATGAAGATGGCAGCGACAAACGCGTTGATCAGGGTCGCCAAAATGCCTGTTCTGCCTGAAATCCTGAAAGCCTACAACCTCGACCGCCTGGAGTTCGGCAGAAAATATCTGATCCCAAAGCCGTTCGATCCGAGAGTACTCGTAGAAGAGGCCTATTCCGTTGCGGAAGCGGCTGTAAAAGAGGGCGTAAACCGCAAAAACATCGATCTTGTTCAGTACAAGAAACAGCTTTCAGAAAAATTTCTCAAATAATTAAGATCACTTACCGTCTATCCTAGACAGATAGTTCAGATAATACTTTTCGGCGACCACCCTTTCATCACAGCGGTTTTTTACAAGCTTGAGAGCATTTTCGGAATATCTCTTCAACACCTCTTCATCATTAAGAAGCCTCAAGATCTCGTCCGCCATCGCAGCGATGTCGAACGGTTCGATCAGCGAACCTGTCTCACCGGGAACGGCGAGCTCCGGGATCCCTCCGACAGCGAAGGCGCAGACCGGAACTCCGCAGGCAAGGGCCTCGATCGCCGTAAGCGGCTGGTTGTCCTCACGCGAAAGCATCACGAAAAGGTCGGCAAGGCTGTAAAAAAACGAGACCCTCTCGACAGGGACAGAATCCGCAAAATGAAGTCTGAGCCTCCTGAACCGGTCGTTGAACCGCTCCTTCATCCGGCCGACAAAAATGACGTGTAGTTCTTCCTCCGCCCGCTCGTCAAGAAGCTTCAAAAGCTCAGGAAGCATATCTCCGCCCTTGCGAAGATCCGAAAAATTCGCTGCCGAAAGCAGAACTACCCTATCCTTTTCATCAAGTCCGAAATCCGACCTTGCACTTGGAACAAACTTATATTTTTCGCATGAGATCGGATTCGAGATCTCAACTATTTCGCACGTTTTTGCGTTCGAAGAGTCTTCGGAGATCTCCTTGAGCCACCTCGACGGAGTAACCAGAAGCGGTTTCGCCACCTCAAGCAGTTCTTTTTTTTTACGCTGATGATATGAAAAAAAGCGCGTGAGGTAAGGATAAGCAGAGTGATTCGGACAGCTGTCGCAAACCTCACGCCACTTCCCGCAGTCAGCAAAGTATGCGCAGTGCGCCGTAAGCACCCACTCATCGTGCAGAGTCCAGACTATCGGAGCAAAACCGGCAAGCTTCCGCATCGTTTTGAAATCGATATAGCCGCCGTGAAGATTGTGAAAATGGATCAAATCGGGCTTGAAAGCCCTGACGCACTCAACGATTTTAGCCGATGAAAAGGGGATCCAGAGATACTGCACCCCCAGCAGGCACATGATCCGGTTGAAGCTCTTTTCTAAAAACCAAACCGGTTTCCAGCGTGTCTGCACCACGTTTTCCCGTGTCGAAAACTTCTCGTCACACAAAAAAAGGATCTCGACACCATAATATTTCACAAGAGCGTCAGCTATCCTGGTCGCCGCTATCGCAGCCCCGCCAGCAACATCCGCCGTATTGATAAAGACGATCTTCAACCTTCTGCCGTCACCTTTTTCCACGATCCGCTCCGCAATTACCGGTTTTTAGTGTTTCTGAAGCACAAAATTCGGGCTGAAATCTAGTGAAAAAGCAAAAAAAATACAAATTATACACAACAAAGGGCCTATTGAGGGCTTAATCCTTTGCAAAATAAATTTAAGTTGCTAAAGTCACTCAGTTTTTTTTACTAACTTTTGGAGGTTGAAAATGTTAAATCTTAGGTACATCCCTTCTGTAGATCCGGAAATAGCTGATATCATTGAGCAGGAAGCTCAAAGACAGGAAAACGGGTTGGAACTTATCGCAAGCGAAAACTTCACCAGCAACGCGATCATGGAGGCTCAGGGTTCTCTTCTGACCAACAAATACGCCGAAGGTTATCCGAAAAAGAGATACTACGGAGGCTGCGAGGTCGTAGACAAGGTCGAAAAGCTTGCCAAAGAACGTGCATGCGAACTTTTCGGAGCCGAGTGCGCTAACGTTCAGCCGCACAGCGGTTCCCAGGCTAACATGGGCGTATACTTCACGGTCTGCAAGCCCGGAGACACCGTTCTCGCGATGAACCTCAACCACGGCGGTCACCTGACCCACGGCAGTCCGGTAAACTTCTCCGGCAAACTCTACAACATCGTTCCTTACGGTGTTGCCCAGGAGACCGGAAGGATCGATTACGATGAAATGGAACGTCTCGCCGTCGAATGCAAACCGAGAATGATCCTTGCAGGCGCTTCGGCTTATCCGAGGATCATCGACTTCGAAAGGATCCGTGCGATCTGCGACAAAGTCGGCGCAGTCATGATGGTCGACATGGCCCACATCGCCGGTCTCGTTGCTGCCGGTCTGCATCCGAGCCCAGTTCCGTATGCAGATTTCGTAACATCGACGACCCACAAGACCCTCAGAGGTCCGAGAAGCGGTCTCATCCTTGCAAAGAAACAGTACGAAAAGGATCTCAACGCGGCGGTTTTCCCCGGAATGCAGGGCGGCCCGCTCATGCACATCATCGCTGCAAAGGCGATCTGCTTCAAGGAGGCTCTCGACCCGAGCTTTAAGGTCTATATGACCCAGGTCGTCAAAAACGCGGCTGCGATGGCGGATGAATTCAACAAAATGGGCTACAATCTGGTCTCCGGCGGAACCGACAACCACCTCATGCTGATCGACCTCAGGAACAAGGGCAAAACCGGCAAAATCGTTGAAAAGGTCCTCGACAAGGCTCACATCACCGTCAACAAGAACATGGTTCCGTTCGATGATCAGTCACCCTTCATCACAAGCGGAATCCGAGTAGGAACGCCTTTCCTGACCACAAGAGGTCTGCACGAAGATGACGTCCGCCTTGTTGCAAGACTTATGGACAGAGTCATCATGGCGGTCAAGAGCAACGAGTATGTCCCGAAGGAGGGGATCACAGAAGCGAACATCGACAGCGCAGTCATCGCAGAGGTAAGCGCAGAAGTCAGGAAGATCTGCCAGAAGTATCCGCTCATCAGGGTCTAAACCGGGGTCTTTGAAATGAAATGCCCGTTTTGCGGCTCGCTGAACGACAAGGTTATTGACTCCCGCTCGACAAAGGACGACTGCGAAATCAGAAGAAGACGCGAATGTCTCGACTGCGGCGGGAGGTTCACTACCTACGAGCAAATCGAAGAGATCATGCCGATCATCAAAAAAAAGAACGGCGAACGTGAACCGTTTGACCGCAATAAAATCAAAAAAGGGCTTATGATCTCCTGCCAGAAACGGCCTGTCTCGATCGAGGCGATCGACGGTATCGTCGAAAAGATCGAGAAGGAGATCCAGTCGATCGACAAAAAGGAGATCGATACCAGCACCATCGGCGACCTCGTGATGAAGTATCTCAAGGATGTCGACAAGGTCGCCTTTATCAGGTTCGCCTCCGTCTACATGGATTTCGGCGAGCCTACCGATTTTATCCGCAAGGCAAACGAACTTCACGATGAAAAGAACGACTAACCCTTTCCGCTGAGGCCACAATGAAAATCAAGCTGACACTACTTATTACTTTAATGATTTCAGCAACTTCCTGTATCGCACTGCGTGAAGACGTTGACGTTGCCAAATCACAGCTTCAGGCTGACATGACCGTTAAGGACAAGATGCTTGAAGAGAGGATCACCAAATTGGTAGCAGAGGAGATCGCAAAAATTTCTCAGAAGCTGGCTGAATTCGAAAGCACTCAGCAGAAGGAAAAACAGGTCCAGACAAACAAAATCGACCTCTCCTTCAACACCATGGACGAGCTGCGCGAGACGATCAAGGAGCTCAACAACAGGATCGACAGCGTCGATATGACAGCGCAAAAAAACACCGCGTTTGCGGAGAGACTGGACACCATCGACCGCCAGCTGGCTGTTTACGAGGAGCAGCTCCGGCAGATGAAGCAAGAGATCTCGACTCAAATCGAAGATCTCAGGCCGGTCGAGAATCTGACTATCTCCCCTGACGGAAAAACCATCAAACTTCCGGACAACCTGGAAAAAAGCTACAAACAGCTGGTCGATTTCACTCAGAGCGGGACCAGCGGGGATGTCGCCAGACGCGGGTGGGCGCTCTTTGCACAGAAATGGCCAAACGACCACAAGTGCGATGTCGCCTACTGGAACGCTGAAAGCTACTACCTCGAAAAGAACTATAACAAGGCGGTGGAGCTCTTCTATCCGATCGAAAAAAGTTTTCCCGGCTGCGTGAAAATCGAGTCGAGCTACCTGAAGATCGCCTTTTCGCTGGTCTACACGGACAGGGCCGAACTGGCGCAAAGCGTCGTGACATCAATGAAAAGCCAGTTCCCCAAGAGCGCCTTCCCCGACAAGCTGAAGGAGCTCGAGAAACTGATCGACGAAAAGCTCCCGAAGAAAAAGTCTCCGGCTGCGAAGCAACCTTCAAAAGCACCCGCGAAGCAGCCTGCGAAACAAAACCCGTCCAAGAAAACCAAGTAACCGAAATGACGCCTGATCTCTCCGAGCGTTTCCGCCTTTCCCTCTCCGATCTGTTGAAAAAGGTCCCGGCTTTTACAGCCAATCCGTCGATTTTGGCTGCCTGTTCGGGCGGTATCGATTCGCTGGCGCTTCTTCTACTGCTGGCGGAGGTTTCGGAAAAACTCGGACTCAGGATCGGAGCGAGCTACGTCAACCACAAACTCCGCGAAGAGGCTTCGGAGGAGGCTGATTTCGTGAAAGGAATCTGCGGAAGACTCAGGATCCCCTTCTTTTTGAATGAATTTGACGACGCCTTTTGGAGCGGAAGCAAAAAAAACGTTGAGGAGCGCGCACGCACCAAACGCTACGAAATGCTCGTCGAAACTGCAAAAAAAGAGGGATTCACGGCAATCGCAACAGCTCACCAGAGAGACGACCAGGTCGAGACGGTTTTAATGAAGATGATGGATCGCGGCTGCGGTCTGAAGGGGCTTGGCGGGATAGCGCAGCTGCATGAGATCTCCGGGATTTTTATCATCCGGCCGCTTTTGCAGTTCCCAAGGAGAGAGCTCGCCGGATATATTGGAAAACGCAGATTCATAAGCGATCCGAGCAACTCTGACGAGCAGATCCGCCGCAATTTTTACCGCAACAGAGTTGTTCCGACGCTCGTCGAAACGCTGGAAAGCGACCAGTTCGAAGCAAACATCGCAAGAACTGCCGACAACGTAAGACGCGAAAAAGCTGTCCTGGAGCAGTTTCTGATCCGTTTCTGGAGCGACAAACTCTCTGGCGGGAGGATCCTGCTCAGAAAAAGCCTGATCCGGGCTCACGACGCCGACTTCTGGATGACCGCCTTTTCATACCTTTTTTCATGTTCGGAGCAGATCTTCGGCAGAAAAACCGCATCCGAAAGCTACTCGCCGTCGACAAACACTCTGAAGGATATCACGAACTTCGTGGTCAATTTCGGAAAAAAGAGCGCATCGTACCGCCCGTTTTTATTTATCAGCGACAGCGACGGTGTAAGAATAGAAATAGAGTAAACTACTTTCTGACCGGCTCCTTAGCCTCGTAAAAAAGCTTGTAGCCTTTAGTAAATTCAACAAGCTGCTCACGAAGCTTCCTGTTTGCTTCACCTATGTTCACGAGCATCTTTCTGATATCGCGGCTTTCGGACGACATCGATTCAGCCCACTCCCCGTGCATTTTTTTCAGGTTGGTGACAGCCGTCGTGATGTAGAGCAGCTTTGAATAGTCCGTTCCGTAAATTTTATCGATAAACTCTGCGAAACCGGCAGACTCCCTGCGCTTTTTTATCAGGAATTTCTTCTCTCTCGAAACGACCTCGATCACGCTCTCCGGCGATGAAAAAACTATATCCGCGCAGACATCTCGTACCCTGTCCTGCAGGTATCCGAGCAGATAAACTGCATCGGAAAAGAGGTTCACGGAGGTATTTTTGTGCTCGACAGCCTGACGCCTTATGCTCTCCATCGAATCAGCCAGCGCCTTGTTTTTTCTGGACAGTTCGCCGCACTCGTGTTTTGCCGAAGCAAGCAGGAGAAGGACCTGGTTCTGAAGCTGAAGCTCTATTTCGGAATCATCCCCGGCATATAATCCTGAAAAAACGAAGACGACAAGCAGAAATGCCGCGATCCGGCGGTTCATCAACACCTCACTTTTCTATTTTTTTAAGTTTTGCGGAGATCAGGAACCTGTAGGAACGGTAGATCGAAAACTCGTTGACAGGGAACTCGTCATCGATGTATCTGTCGAATGTTATACGGTTTTTCTCGGAATTGTCCGAAGGATCGACCTCAACGACGAATGCCCCGACGGGACCGTCTGCATACTGGTTGCGGAACATATCTGGAATAAACGAAGAACCGATCGAACCGGAAGTTACAAGGCGGTTGCCGTTTTCAAGCTCCAGCGCACTGCTGACGATAAGGCTCATCGCGTACCACATCGGATCGCTCTCAAGCTTATATTCCCAGATCTGCTGGATCGTTCCGCCGTAACCGTCCTTGTCGGGAACGATTTTGTACTCGACTACACGGCTGTAGTGATTCGGAGAGATTGGCGGGAAACCAAAGTTGCGGGCAAGACCGTTGTCAAACATCATCAGGTTGCCGTTCTTCAGGATCGTCGGGTTGTGACCTCTGAAGGGCCACGCGAAATCGTCAGTCGAAGCGAAGCCGTTCACTACGTCCATATCGGTGATTTCATTCCCGTTTCTATCCAAAGGAGTCAGAAAGAACTCGGCATATCTGAATTCAAACGGCGAATAGACCTCGTACGGGATCCCGTTTATCGGAGCCCTTTCGTTGACATAATTTTCACCGACTGTGTTCTTTCCGTCAACGGTCTGATAGTAGTCGCCGACCCAGGTCAGCATGTTCTCCGGATTGTACTTTTCAACAAAAGAGTCGCTTTTCCCGTCCTTGTCGGCATCGTCGATCAAGCCGAAGAGATGCGGCGCCAGATACCATTTCAGATATTTTTTATGGGTGATCTTGGCAATTCCGGCAGTCTGCGACGAAACGATCAGCGTATCATCGCTCGGGTCGTAGAAGATCGCGTTGTGGTGGATCGGGTTATTGGTCTGACCGGGGATCTCGGGGCTCGTCATCATCATGTCGATGAAGAGATCGGCGACGTCAGGGAAGGTGTCGTTCAGGTTCCATGAACCGCGGAGCGAACCGTCGGCTGCATTGATCTCGATGATGTGATCCTCGATGTAGTCGCTTCCTGCCTTGTCGACGCCGACAAGATAGTTCCCGTCGGAGGTGAATGTTACCTCGTGGTGGACCTTTTTGTAGCCGAGCGGGGCGACATCGACCGAATCAAGCGGATAGCCCATGAAATCGTAGTGGTCTATGTGGGTCTCTCCTTCGCCTCCGCCGCAGTAGAAGGTGTCGCCGCTGATCACGATCGGGAAACAGACCGGCGAAAAGAGGTCGGTAAACCAACGGACTCTACCGTACTCATCGACCGCGATGCCGTTCATCTCCGTTCTAGACCGCGGAGTGCGGAGCCAGTTCACGAGAGTCCAGCCGCTTTCGATCTTTCCGCTCATCGAAACCGTCGGAAAATCCTTCGGCAGAGCGGCGGTTTTTATCTTGACTGGACGTTCCTCGATCAGCTCTCCTGCCTCATCGTAAGCCTTTAAAACAACTTCGTTTTTAGTACCGGCGAAGAGACCCAGGATCGGGATTTCATAATTTTCGGCATCGTCGCCTGTTTCATATTCACGAACGAAATCGGGCTTGCCGGAATCGATATCCTTAACCGCGACCGAAACCTTGGCAACGCCCTCGGCCTTCATTGAAATCGAGGCGCTCAGCGGGATATTGCCTGACGGATTCAGCCTGGGAGCACCGAAAATAGAGCCGGCAGGGATATCGTCGTAATCCTCGTCGTCAGTCTCGTCACCGTCATTTTGGGAGTTATCTTCATCGGAAACAGGATCCCCGTCCGAGCCGGGATTGCTGGAACCGCCGCAAGCCGCACAAAAAAACATGAGACTCAGCAGCAGAAACAAAGCGATAGAACGTTTCATTATTGCTCCGGAATGGAAATGAATAAAATCCTAAATCAAATCGGCCAGTTTCACCGGCTAGTGATGGTGTCCGCAACCACAGCCGCAGCCATGTCCGCCGTTGTCGTGTTCCTCTTCGCAGTCACAGTCGCCGTCACAGTCACATTCGTCACCGCAGTCGCAGCCTTCATCCTCGCAGCCGCATCCGCAGTGGTGATGGTATTCGGGGATCTCTACGCCCGTACCGACAAGCTCAAGGTCGAAAGTCAGCGTTTTGCCTGCAAGCTGATGATTCGCGTCAAGTGTAATGGTGTCGCCTTCGATCTGCTTGACGACTACAGGGATGACATCGCCTTCCGCAGACTGCATGTTGAACATGGAACCGACCTTGATCTCGGCGCCTTCAGGGAACTCGCCGCGGCCGAAGCTGAAAACGAAGTTGTCGTCGTACTCGCCGTAAGCCTTCTCCGGAGGAATGACTACTCTCTTCTTGTCGCCGATCTCCATGCCGAGAACAGCCTCGTCAAAACCGTCGATGACCATCTTCGCACCGACCTCGAACTTTATCGGCTCCCCCGATTCGTACGATGAATCAAAAAGCTCGTTTTCGTTAAGCCAACCTTTGTAGTGAACTGCGATCTTGTCGCCTTTTTTAACTGCCATAGAAATCTCCTGTTTCAAAATTAACTAAAAATAGCCTGATATTGTACCCAAAAACAAAATTAAATAAACCTAAAACGGAACATTCGTCAGCAGCAAGCCCGAATCTCAGATCAGCTCCGGCTTTAAGCCGATTGGCTCTTGCCTATTTCCGAGAATCAAATAAAATCCGTCGTTTACTGATCAAACGCAGAGATTCACTTACAGGCAAATATTTATTTTTCTACAATATTCCCTATAATTTGCCGTTTTGACCTCACCTCTGCCCCATCTCCACAGTAGAGACGGGAATAAAACAGGTGAAGTTTATGGGAGAAAAACATGAAAAGAACTGTCATTTCTGCACTTTTTATTTTGTCAGTCATATTCATCGCATCCTGCATTTCGGAAGACGAAGACAAAGAGATTATCGACACCGACCCTTCCGGAGAATCTCAAAGCGGCGACACCGGTTCGCCGTCCGACACAACTGATTCCGGCACAAATGATCCTGACAAAACCGATACTGCATCAGAATCCGGTGATGAAGATAAAACAGACACCGCGTCTGGACATAACGATGAGGACACCGTGTCTGAATCAGGCGACAACGACAAAAACGATACCGATCCTGAACAAAACGACAAAGACAGCACTGACTCTGCCTCAGAACATGACGATTCCGACTCAGCTGATTCTACAGAAGAACCGGCTGATGCCGACTCATCAGATTCTACCGGTGATTCAGCGAACTCAACCGGCGACAGCGACCCGGAAACTGGCTTGATCGCCCTGGCCGACTGGTCAGCAAGTTCTCCACATAAAACCGACTGGAACGGCGCATACAATTACTGCAGCGCCATGACTGAAGGCGGTCACAACTGGCGTCTGCCGACAATCAGCGAACTCCGACAGCTCGTCCAGAATTGCGCAGGAACCGAATACAACGGCGCCTGCAGAGTCAAAGACGGACAACTCAAAGAATCGGACTACACCTATAACGAATGCGCAAAATGCACCAACAGATACGACGGCGGATACAGCAAACTCGGTGACAAAGACTACCTCTGGTCGGCATCCGAACTTGACGGAGACCCCTCAAAGGTCTGGGTCATCAACTTCAAAAGCGCAAACATCGGGACCCTGGCTAAAGATACCGCAGAATACGGCTATGCAAGGTGCGTGAAGGAGTAAAAAAAGATTCAAAGATATTTTACAGAAAGTATTTTACTTGCTCTTGCCTACAAATTACTCCGACGCTCTCTTCCCATAATAAAAGCCTCGTCTTCCCCTAAACCGGGACCTTTATGCCCTCAAGGATAGTCAAAACAAGGGTTTCACGTGAAACGGAGCTGGAAAACGAAACATTGTCGAGGATGAGCCGGTGCGAAAGTACATCGACAGCGCTCCGCAGGATGTCGTCCGGGATCACGAAGTCCCTGCCATCGAAGGCCGCGTTGACCTGAGCGATCTTCATAAGGCTCAGAGAGGCTCTGGGGCTCGCTCCGACCTTGATGCCGTCAGTTTTTCTGGTCGCACCGACGATCTGAACTATGAAGTGCTGCAGCTCTTCACTGACGGAGATCCGCTCGATCTGATCCATCGCCTCCACGATCTGTTCAGCAGTCACGACGGGTCTCAGGTTTTCGAGACCCTTCACGAAACCGTGCTCCTTCAAAATTTCGACCTCCGCCTCCGCCGAGACGTACCCCATCGAAAGTTTCATCGAAAAACGGTCCATCTGAGATTCGGGCAGAGAGTAGGTGCCCCTCGACTCGACGTTGTTCTGCGTGGCGATGACGAAAAAGGGCTTCTGTAACGCGAACTGGCCGGCGTCGGTGCTGACCTGAGACTCGCCCATCGCCTCGAGCATAGCGGACTGAGTCCTCGGAGAGGCGCGGTTTATCTCGTCGGCAAGGATGATATTCGCAAAGATCGGCCCCTTTTTGAACTCGAACTCTCCGCTCCGGGAGTTGTAGACCGACATTCCGGTGATGTCAGCCGGCATCAGATCCGGCGTGAACTGGATACGGCTGAAGCTCATCCCGACTGACTTAGCCAAAGCCTTTGCCAGCGTGGTCTTGCCGGTACCCGGTACATCCTCGAGCAGAAGGTGTCCGCCCGAAAAAAAGGCTGCGATCGTCTTCATCAGAAGCGCGTCGTGCCCCTTCACAAGCGTCGCGATGTTGTTTTTTACGCCGATCAGTATTTTTTGCAGTTCCGTCGTTTCCATTTCGCCTCCATAGAAAGTGGGTAATTGTACGGTTTTTTTTTCACAAACAAAGAGATTTTTAACTTGCCACCGGCAGCTTTTTGCCTAGCCTTTCGGAGCAATAGTTTGATTTTTTAGGAGGTTTCATGTTAGCAAAACAAAATCCGACAAGACTTAAGGCATGGAAAAAGCTCGAAAAGATGCCGCGGGGATTCGATCTGAAGAGCCTTTTCGCCGCTGATCCGAAGCGCGCCGACGACTTTTCCGTCGAATTCAACGGGATGTATGTCGATTTTTCAAAAAATCTGATAGACCGGCCGGTCCTCGAAGCTCTGCTCGAGCTCGCCGCCGAGTCGGACCTTAAAAGCGCGGTCGCATCTATGTTTTCCGGTGAAAAGATCAACGAAACGGAAAACCGCGCAGTTCTCCACACTGCTCTGAGACGCACCTCGGACGAACCGGTTTTTGTCGACGGGACCGACATCATGCCACAGATAAAGAGCGTTAAAGCCCGCATGAAGGCACTTGCGGACAAAATCGCCGGCGGTAAGTGGCTCGGATTCTCCGGAAAGCCTGTAACCGACATCGTTAACATCGGGATCGGAGGCAGCGATTTAGGGCCGCAGATGGTGACGGAGGCGCTGAAACACTACCGCAGACCGGGGCTTACTTCGCATTTCGTCTCGAATGTCGACGGCACGCACATTGCCGAGACGCTGAAAAAACTGAATGCCGAGACCACTCTTTTCCTGATCGCATCCAAGACCTTCACGACGGTCGAAACAATGACGAACGCAAGGAGCGCACGTGACTGGTTCCTGGCGAACGGCGGCACTGAAGAGAGCGTTGCAAAGCATTTCATCGCGCTTTCGACCAATGCAAAGGCGGTCTCGGAATTCGGGATCGACACCGAAAACATGTTCGAGTTCTGGGACTGGGTCGGCGGCAGATACTCGCTCTGGAGCGCGATCGGACTCAGCATCGCGATATCGGTCGGATACGACAACTTCGAAAGGCTCCTGCACGGGGCGAGCCTCATGGACAGACACTTTCAGGAGGCGCCGTTCGAAAAGAACATACCGGTGATCCTTGCCCTTCTCGGCATCTGGTACAACAACTTCATGGGCTTCGAGACCCACGCGATCCTGCCGTACGACCAGTACCTCCACCGCCTTCCGGCCTACCTTCAGCAGGCGGACATGGAGTCGAACGGCAAAAGCACCGACCGTGCCGGGGATCCGACAGACTACCAGACCGGTCAGATAATCTGGGGAGAGCCCGGAACGAACGGTCAGCACGCATTTTATCAGCTGATCCACCAGGGGACGAAACGGATCTCTGCCGATTTCATAGCTCCGGCAGTCTCGCTGAACCCGCTCGGAGAGCACCACGTCAACCTGCTCTCGAACTTTTTTGCGCAGACAGAGGCGATGATGAACGGTAAAACGGCTGAGGAGGTCACGGCGGAACTTGAGGCAAAGGGCAGAAGCAGCGCTGAGATCGCAAGCCTGCTGCCATTCAAGATCTTCACGGGGAACCGCCCGACGACCTCGATCCTTGTCAGGAAGCTGGATCCGGAGACGCTAGGGATGCTGATTGCGATGTACGAACACAAAATCTTTGTCCAGGGTGTGATCTGGAACCTCTTCAGCTTCGATCAGTGGGGCGTAGAGCTCGGCAAACAGCTTGCGACGAAGATCGTTCCGGAACTCAAGACCAAAGAGAGAGTCTCATCCCACGATCAATCCACGAACAATCTGATAAACAAATTCAAAGAATATTCAAATATCTGAAACTACTTGATATTTTCAAGAACAGCGACGATCCTTTTCTGAACGTCGTCAATCGTGCCTGTACCGTCCAGACACTTGTAGAGCCCAGCAGCCTTGTAGTGGTCGGCTATCGGAGCGGTCTTGCTGCGGTATTCGTCGAAACGGGCCTTGACCGTCTGCAGATTGTCGTCCGAGCGGCCTTCGATCTCGGCACGTTTCAGGATCCTTGCAGTCGACTCCTCTTCCGAAAGCGAAAGTTCGAGCATACAGTCGAGCTTGAGGCCGAGTTCCTTAAGCATGGCATCGAAGATCTCAGCCTGCTTCAGCGTGCGCGGATAACCGTCGAAGAGAAGACCGGGAGTGTTCATAAGCTTTTTGAGCTCGCTTTTGAACATGTCGGAGATGATCGCGTCGTCAAGAAGTTCGCCGCGGTCGATAATGGCTTTCGCCTTTTTACCGAGCTCCGTGCCGTTTCTGATCTCGTTTCTGATGAGTTCGCCAGTTGAAATGTGAGAAAGGTGATAGCGTTCTGCGAGAAGCTTCGCCTGCGTACCTTTGCCGGCACCGGGAACACCGAAAAGTGCGATATTGAGCATGACAACCCCCTTAAAAAAATTAGCCTTCTGCGCCAGTCGAGTTGAAGATCTTCAGGAATTCCGCGTTAAGCTGGATGTCCGCGTTCTTTCTGAGGTTTTCAACATATGTTTCGTAGATCTGAGCCTTCTTCTGCGCTGCAAGGACCTCTTTTATCTGAGTCTTCGACTTGTCGAACTCGGCAAGATCAGCCTCCGTGTGAGCGGTGACCGAAGCGATGACGTAACGGTCCTCTTCAGTTACGAAAACTTCGCCGAGAAGACCGGTCTTAGGATCGGAATAGAGCTTTTCGACGAATTTCGGGCTGAAGCCGACACCTGCGACGAAGGTCGAACGTCTGGTTACGCCGGAGATCTCTCTCTTCGCGATATCCCAGTCGGGAAGAAGCGCCGAAATCTCCTCGGCAGTCATCTCGTTCTTCTCCTTGAGAGCCGCAAGAAGCTTTGCGGAATCAGCTTTGATCTTGTCAGCGAGCTTCGGTTTTACGAGCATATCCTTCGCGACATCGATTTTTACATCCTCGAATGTCGTCGTTCCGGATTCGTTGCCCTCTTTCGCGTATTTTGAAACGTTGTCGTCGAATGCGAGCTTTGCCTTCGCCTCGTTCTCCTTGAGGTAATTCTGCGCGTCTTCATCGGTGATACCGTTGAAAAGGAGCGCTCTTGCCTCGCTCTTGAGATTCGTGTCGGAGAAGACGTAGACGAAACCGTCGATCTTTTCGCCGGCAGCGATGAATTCGTCCTTGGCCTCGGTATCCGAAACGGTTATGTTGTCAAGGATGAAATTCCTCAGCTTTCTGCTCAGGAGCTGCATACGGACACGGTGCTCGTAAGCCGCAACGTTCGTGCTGAGCGTGAACCTGACAGTGTTCATGTATGATTCCTTGTCGAACGCGCCGTTCTTCTGGAAGTACGGATTGCTCATGATCTCACGGCTGACCTCCTCGTCGGAAACTCTGTAACCGAGCTCTTCAGCCTTCTGAGCGACAAGGATCTCACCGATAAGACCGTCCATAGCCTTCTGCGAAAGGTTGTACTGCCTTGCCATATCGTTGTTGAAATCTCTGATCATCCTCTGGTAGTAATCGTAGAGATTAGAATAGGCGAAACGGAATTCCGAAGTCGAAATAACCTCGCCGTTTACAGTTCCTGCACTGCTCTGACGAGAGCTGCATCCCAGATCGTCGCCGGGTCCGAAAGAGATAACGAAGGTAATGATGATAGCTGCGAACATAAGCGTAACGAGTACCGAGCTACCTTTTTTCCTGATGTCCTGAAACATAAATCAACCTCTTGTTAATAAACAAAAAAAAGTCCAAAAAAAATACGTGCGGGATTTTAAGGATGGAACCGCAAAAAGCAACTTATATTGTAGAAGAGCCGTAAAAAAGGTGTTTATTCGTCCCACTCCTCGATTTCATCCTCGCCGGATACGCCCTCTTCATCTTCCGGAGCCGGCTCTTCACCGAGTTCCTCCTCTGCAGACGGAGGAAGATCCTTCACCTTTCTGCCGCTCTCCCAGATCCCGAACTCCATCTTGCCGTCCCTGTGCTCGATCTTGCCGATCCCGTGGTACGCTCCGTCAAGAAAACCGCCGGTGTAAGTACCTGATTTCGTTTCCTTTTTCCCTTTGCCGGTCATTTTGTTCTGATCCATTTTTCCGGTGTAGACGTCACCGTTCTTGAACTTGTAGACGCCCTTGCCGTGCATGGCATCGCGGCTGAACTCGCCTTCGTAGACGTCCCCGTTCGCCATCGTCAGCTTGCCGAGACCGTCGCGTTTGCCCTCAAGGAAGTCACCCTCGTAGACGACTCCGTTGCGGAAGGTCATAGTTCCCCTGCCGCTGCGCTTGTCATGCCTGAACTCGCCGGTGTAGACCGCACCGCTCGGGAAGGTCATCGTCCCCTGACCGTGGCGCTCGCCCTTTTCGAAGTGACCGCGGTACTCGCGCTCGTCCTTGAACCTGTAGACACCCTCGCCGTCGATCATGTCGTTAGCGAACTCGCCGTCATAGACATCGCCGCTCGGAAGAGTCAGCATTCCGGAGCCTTCGCGTTTGCCGTCCCTGAACTCACCGGAATATACCGTCCCGTTCTTGAGCTTAAGCTCGCCCTGACCGTTGTAGAGACCGTTCTCGAAGTTGCCTTTGTAGTGGTCTCCGTTGGCGTAGCGGTACTCGCCCTGACCGAACTTTTTGTGGTCCTTGAAACCGCCGATGTACTGGTCTCCGTTCTTGAGATTGTGGATCCCGATATCGGTTATCCCGTCGGGGTTTTCAGGCTCCTCGGCAGGCTCTTCGCTGACCTGCGGCTCATCTTCCCGCGGGTTCGCCTTTTCAGCAGATCCGCAAGAGATGAAAAAAACAATAAAACAGTACGAAATTGCAAGAATTTTTTTCATTTTAGCCTCTTATTTGACAAGCTGGCAAGCCTCTACGCCCAGAATCGTGCGGGCATCGCCGCCCAGCTCGGGAACGTTCCTCGGACTGAAAAGCTCGATATCGCCGCTGCTGACCTTCAGCTTTCCGCCGGACGTGTTCCAAACGATGTTGAGATCTTCGATAGTGACCTTTCCCGAGCCGAACGCGTGATAGCATTTGATATTGTAGCTTTTGTCGATATCAGCGACTACCAGGAGCGCATCACCGTCAAAGCCGACCTGAAGCGCCGTCTCGCCGGCCGCGATCTTGGATTTTCTGAAACGAAGCAGGACTGCTGGAGTCCCGATAGTCATCGTGGAGTAGTTGAAGGGCGCCTGGAATACCTCGATCCACTCCCCGCCCGTACCGACGTAGTTGTGGACGAATGAGAGAGTCGTACCCTTGCCGAGCTCCATCGAGGCGATCTTTCCTTTGGCGTAGCTCTCCATAAGCACGAGCGCCTCGTCGCCTTCGTCGTTCGGCAGATCGTAGATCATCGCATCATAATCCCCCGCTATCTTGAGCGAACCGTAGGGTGCCGGATACTCGATCTTGCTGTTCATCGCCGCCTCGAGATCGCACTTTTCCGTCTCGTCGGGGCAGTTTTCGGCCGAGCACTCCAGATTCCAGCCCTCGAAACCTTCGCACGCCGCGTTGTAACAGTTCCTCCATGCGCGGTAATCAGCCTGCCCGTCGTCGTTTCCGATATTGTAGCAGCCGCTCACGCAGCCGGAATCACTTTCCGGACAGTTGTTGATGCAGGCAAGTATGTCGAAGCAGCTTCCCGTCTCCCCCACCGGACCTTCGTCAGGCGTCTCCGTCCCGTCCTCATCAGGTTCTCCGGTATCGGCAGCATCGTGATCCGGCTCCTCGGCGGTATCCGACACGTCCGAATCATCCGCTGTACCGGAATCACCGGAATCCGGTTTCGAGCTGTCGTTATCCTTGTCGGGAGTCTGTCCGGAGTCTCCCGAATCGCCGTAGTCGCCGCCGTATCCGCCGTTTCCGCCTCCGCAAGAGACTGAAAATACCAGCAGGAATGCAAAACAGATCGCCAAAAGTTTCCTCTTCATTTTATCCTCTCTAAACATCAAAATAATCTTCATTCTGCGGGTAATAGTTCTGCTCGAGAACAATCTTTTCGATATCCCCGACTCCGCGTCCGGGTTCGTTGGCAGCCGCCAGATCCGCCTTGATCTGGTCTGTCGTCACAGCTATCACAGCCTTGATATAGCCGTCCTTGAAATGGACCAGAAAAAGCTTCTGCTTCGCCGCATCCCCGACCTTGCTTATCGACATAATATCCTCCTAAAACACCATAAATCAATCACCGGCAGGTAAAGTTTTCCCCGAAATTCGCCCTGCACCACTCCGTATCGGGGCAGTCCTTCGCGACGCACTGATAGTTTACGCACTCGTAGCGGCCCGCCTCTCCGCAGTCGGAATCATCCAAACAGTAGGTCGAACAGATACGGATCCCGTTCTGATAATAATCCGGCTGGACGCACTTCATCTGCGCATATTCCGAAGAAATTTTTTCGCACTCGGCATCGCTGTTGCAGCCCGTGTAAACGCAAAAACCATTTCTGCATTCGTAATTGTCGTTGTCATACGGATACTCGGTGGTATCTCCGTAGGCATCCCTGTATGCGCTGCAGTCACCTACGGTCGAGCAGGTCTGCGCACATTCGGCTGTTCCGTACGAGCCTTCCGGATTGCATTTGTACGTTTTGTTCGGAATGGCGCCGTAAACCGCATCGCACTCGGCGTCGTTCAGGCAGCCCTTGTAGATGCAGTCACCGTTTCTGCACTCGTAGTTGTCCTCGTCCGTAAAGGCATTCGCCCCGCCGACTACGCAGTCCGCCGCGCTCTCGCAGCTTGTACGGCACTTCTTTGAGCCAGTCTCCTCCCCGCCCGGATTGTCGTCGTCAGAGACCGGGGCCTCATCCGGCTGAACTGCGGGATCGCCGTCCGGCTCTGTTTCAGGCCCGCTGTTCTCTCCGGAGTCCGTATCTCCGCCGCCGGAATGATCTCCGCCGCCGTTATCGTCACCGTCCGGAGCGGCAGCCGGTTCATCATCAGTGGCGCCTGGTGCGCCGTCCGGATCATCGGAAGTCCTCTCTTCGTCCGGACCTGACGGAGTCTCCTCACCCGAGCTCTTGCCGCCGTCGCCGCATGATACAAAAACAAAAACTGCAAGAAGCAGACAGATTGCAAAAACAGAGTTGAGTTTTTTAAACATGATCCCTCCTAGTAAATTTTGACGACCTCGCCAAGAGCCTTCCTCGGCCGCATTACCGGCTCGGCGTCACGATACCCCAGCGCGATCACGGACATGATCTCCTGATTTTCAGGGATATTCATTATTCCGCGGATCGCCTTTGAATCGCGGATCCCCATGATGAGCGTATCAAGTCCGCACTCCCTTGCAGCCAGAAGGAGGAGCATCGAAGCGTGGCCCAGATCGTAGGCGCCCCACTCCTCGCCGCACTCGTTCATCGGCTCGTTTTTAGCGGTATCGAAGCCTGATACCGACTTTTCAAAAGCCGCGATGATGTAGCCGGAGGCGTTCCTGGTGCTTGAAACGTTGAAATCAGGCAGCGTTTCGCGGATCTTCCTGACCATATCATCGCTGCAGGCCGCATAAAAACGCCAGGTCTGCGAATTTTTCCAGCTCGGTGCCTTTTGCGCCGTCTCCACTATTTTTCTGATCGTCGAAGCGTCGATCCCGCCCTTTTTGTAGCTGCGGACCGACCTTCTCGCCTCAACCAGCTCCCTGAATTCCATCATTTTCCCCCTGCTGAAGTTCATAAAACGCAAAATTCTCTTTTTTCTTCGGTTTTTTACAATTTTTAATCGATTTTTTTCACCGTAAGGAATAATTGGAAACAAAAATCTGGAGGTGTCCGTGAAAAAAACATATCTGATAAAAAGTTTTGACAGCGAAAAGGAGACAGACTGGAGCGTCGTTCCGGTTGCGAAAATCGGCAGTTACGGCTGGCAGAGTGCCGAAAAATTCGAGGCTCAGGCCCAGCTTGTCCTGATAAAAGGGAGCAAATTCATCTGCCGGATGGTCTGTTTTCAGGCAGATCCGTGGGCGAACTGCGATGAAAACGGCGGCAGGATCTGGCTTGATTCCGTGATGGAGCTCTTTATCAGCTTTGACGGAAAGAGCTACCTGAACGTCGAGATGAACTCCAGGGGAGACAAACTTGAAGAGTTCGGGCCCTCCCGCCGTGACCGCAGAAAGCTCGGCGGCATCACGACCGTCTCGGCGGAAAAGCGGAGCGATTCGTGGCAGCTGGAGCTGGTGCTTCCGGTCAGCGGGATTCAAAGCCTCTACCCTGATCTTGATGCCGGTCTGCTGAAAAAGGGCTTCGAACTCGCACTTAACTTTTATAAAACCGGTCTCAATCCTGAAACAGGGCTTTCACACTACGGCATGTGGAACCCCGTTGAATCCGAAAAACCCGATTTTCACCGGCCCGACCAATTTGGTAGCGGGATAATTGCATAATAAATTCAGTAAATTATCCTAAAATCATCGAAACTCGCGTCAAAATCCGATCCTGAGCCTGTCCTGAAGGAGAGCAGACAGAGCTGTCCGCGCCAGAACTCCGTCGTCATCTCCTCTCCGAATTCGACCGAGAGGGTCGTCCAGGAGGGAAGTTCGATTTGATTGTACGAATAATTAGCTGATTTTACGAACGTCTTTGTCTCGTCGACATATTTGTACTTCAAACTGTTTTCCCCGCAGACGACCTCGGCCGCGATCTTCGACCGGCAGCCAGTTTTCAGTCTGAATTCTATCCGCAGCGGGAGCGGACTCTCTGCACCGGTCTCGACCCCGTCGGATTCGAAACCCGGCTTGTTCTTGCTGTTCTGGGGCTGAGTCACCCTGAGGGCGAAGTTCCCGCCGCCCAGATCCTCCTGTTCAAGCGTCAGGGAGGAAAGAGCCCCTTCACTCCTCCTCCAGCCTGCCGGAGAACCGTCGGCCCAGCTCTCCATACCGCTGTTGGCGAACTGAGGTCCGTCCTGGTCTACGGGCGGCTCGTCCGCGTCCGGAGCACCGGGAAAATCGGGATCACCCGATTCGTCAGGGGCGGCAGCTTCGTCCGGATCCTCATCCTCAGGATAATCATCATCTTCATCTCCTTCGGAAAAATCGGGATCCGAGGTCTCGTAATGATCTCCGTCAGCGGAAAAGTCCTGATCCTGGACCTCGTCATGATCCTCCTCCCCCGCAGGATCCTCCTCACTCTGCCGGTCATGGTCAGCTCCGCCTCCAGAATCGGATCCGGCATAATCCGAAGCGTCTGGCTCATCCTCCGTCCGGCTGCTGTCGGGCCGGTCAGCATCAGTAACGTCGGAATCCGTCGCCTGATCACGGTCCGGCCGCGACGAATCGTTATCCGTGTCGGGTCTGGAGATCCCGCAGGAGATGATCACAAACGTCAGTACCAGAGCGGAAAAACAAGTTTTAAAAAATCCTTTCAAAGCAGCCTCCATAAAAAATCATCATACGGCACATTTGCGAAACCACGATATCATAAACCGCACGCAATATCAATTTTTATCTAATTATTTATAAATATTTTCCCAATTGGAACAATATGTTTATCTAAAATCGCTTTAGAGATTGTTTATTCACAGATTAGAACAAAAAAGGACCGCCGTTTATGCGGATTTTACAGAAAACCGACAAGGCTTTCTTGACCAAAATCTGCACTTCTTTAAAATCTTATGTTTTTTATTTCTTTAATGGAGGAATTATGAAAAAATTATTCTTTGCAATTCTTGTCACATCACTCTTTTTCGCTGTCTCCTGCGGCAGCAACAGCAAAAAGGATCCTCAGGAGGAGCCGACGACCGACGAAGATCAGATTTCCGATGAGGAACAGCCCGATTCAGACGATGTAGAAAACGATGAAGAACCGTCAAAAACGGACACCGACCCTGTTGAGCCGGAACCTGTAGAACCGCTTGACTGCGCAGATCTGACCGACGGTATGAACAAAAACCTTATGGTCGGCGACTATCCCAGAGACTTCATACTCCGTCTGCCCGAGGATGCCGGATCCATGGAAAAGCTCCCGGTAGTCTTCGCATGGCACGGCTACGGCGACACCGCAGACAACTTCGACTCCTTCCTTTCGGGGCTCGTTGACAACGAATCTATGCCCTTCATCCTTGTAGTTCCGGAAGCCGACACGACCCGTTTCGGACTTCAGACCATGCAGGGACTCGACTGGGATATGCTCAACGTAGCTGACGGAAGTGCGGAAGCCGACATGTTCGATCAGGTCCTTTCCTGCATCGGCGAAAAATGGACCGTTGACGAAGAGCACATCCACCTTTCAGGCTTCTCTGCCGGCGCAATCACGGCAAACAGCGTCGCACAGCTGAAATCCGACAAAGTTGCCAGCGTCTTCACCTACTCAGGCGCTTACTTCTCAGATCCGGAAAGCGTCGCGGCTCTTGAAGATCCGATGGGATTCGTAGCTCCGATGATCCAGTGGCCCGAGATGGAAGCTGACCACAACACCTATACGCAGGTCCTCGTTTCCGGCGCAGAGGGCGTTGACACCTGGGGAATGGCATCGTTCTTCAACATCGACTTCAACGTAATGGCAAACAAAGCCGCAAAGTATCTGCATGACTTCGGTCACGACGTCATCCTCTGCAACCACGGCGGACAGCACACCGTTGCAGGCCCCACGACCTCAACGATGATCAAGTTCTTCAACGAGCACCCCTTCGGTGCGCCTCTGGCTTACGAAGAGCTTCCTGAAGGCTACGACGTATGCAAGATCTACGGCGATACCGATGAACCGGATCCGGACGATGAGCCCGATACCGACGACACCGATCCGACCGACGACGACACGACAACTGACGAAGAGCCCGCTGCAGACGACTCAGACCAGCCCGAAACGGACGACACCAACGAACCCGACGCAGACGCTTAACAAAATCAGCAAGTTGAATCATGGCAAAATCAAAAGAAGTCAAAACTAACGCGATGCGCATCCTCGACAGCCTCGGTATCCAGTACGAAACCATGAGCTATGAGTGCAAAGAATTTTCAGACGGAGGCGAAACAGCCGACAAACTCGGTCTCGCGCACGATCTGGTCTATAAAACTCTAGTCTGCCAGGGCGCACCGAGATGCTACTACGTCTTTGTTATCCCGATAGATTCCGAACTCGACCTCAAAAAGGCGGCCAAAAGCGTCGGAGAAAAGAGCGTCGAGATGATCCACATCAAAGACTTGCAGGGGATAACCGGCTACCTTCGCGGCGGCTGCACATCGATCGGCATGAAGAAAAGCTATCCGACCCGCATCGATTCATCGGCTCAGGCGCTGGAAAGCATCTACGTCAGCGCAGGCAGGATCGGCTGCCAGATCAACCTTAAACCGGACGACCTTCTGAAGGCGGCTAACGCCGAATGGGCTGAAATAACGAGATAAAAGTCTTATGCCCCCTCAATATTATTCTGGGGCGTTTATGGTTTAAATCCAGAACGGTTCTATAAATAGATTCAGGCGGTTTTTGCTTGATTTTTGAGGTCTATAAGCTGTTTATGCGACTTCCCTATATCTTATGCAGACATACTCGTAAATCCGCGTTCTGTATTCTGAAATGCTTTGTTCGTCGTAGTTTTCAGGCAGTTCCGCCCACAGTGTATCACGGATCAGATTGTCTACAACGGCTTTTGTTTCCTGCTTATCTGTCCAATGGTCGAGTTCGGCGATTTTTGCTTTGATTTTCTGCAGGAGACTGGATGCAACTTCCTTGATTTTCTTGATTTCAGTCTTTGAAAGATTGTCTCTGAACAGCATATCGTAAAAAGAAAGTTCTTCGTCACTTGCGAAACCTTCACGGACATATCTTTGTTCCTCTTGATTCAAATTATTCGCAAGATTCATCAGTTCCATAAATGTCTTTTCAATCATGGCATTGTCCTGCTCCTGATTGTAGTCATCTATGATTTTCTGATAGCGTTCATAGTAATTGATGCGGTTCGGATTGCTCAGCAGCATCATGTCGAGTTTCTGTTTTATCAAGTCTTCCAGATCCTTCATCACAAGATTCCGTTTTTTTACTTTCGCGAATTCCCGCTGAAGAAGGTCAAAATCGATTTTGCTGATATCGAACTGTCTGGAAGGTTTTATATCAGTTCCGGTTTCCTCGATCTGCACATATTCATTGATGATTGCATTTATTGCTACCATCAAATCTGTTGTGTCGCTGTGTCTTCTCTTTTTCTGCAGTTCGGAATAAATTGCTGATATCGCTTCATATTCTTTGCGGCTGTTTCCGGTGATTTCCTTTCTGTCGGCATACTTCATCAGCCGGTTCAATTCTGCTGCGTAGGTGGAAAACGCTTTTTTGTCTTCAATCGTACCGCATACCGCATTGGCTGCCGTCTGCAAAAGAGACATTTTCTTAAAATCGACGGCATCGATCAGATCCTGCAGAACAAAATCGCGCTCTTGCAGAAAAACTTTTGCTTTTTCAATGGTTTCAAGGATTCTGGCGATCAATTTTTCTTTGTCGATGGTGGGATCGATACTGCCAAGACCGCTGACATTTTTAGTATAATCGGCCAAAGCTTTTCGCAAAGCCTTGACTATGCCGATGTAATCTATGATTAAACCATTGCTCTTCCCTTCATTCACGCGGTTTGCACGTGCTATCGTCTGCATCAAGGTATGCGCTTTCAGAGGCTTATCCAAATAAAGGCATGAAAGGCACTTTACATCAAAGCCTGTAAGCCACATCGCGCAGACAAAAACAACGCGGAACGGATTTTTTGCATCCTTGAATTCCTTATCAAGTTCGCGTTTTTCCATCTTTATCCGATGTGTTTTGATATCAAGGTTCCATTTGTTGAATGTCTGGATCTCGTTCTGTTCCTGGCTGATGACAACAGCCATTTCCGTTTCACGCATCCATGTCAGTTTGCGCTGCAATTCCTGTGCTTCCTGCTGTGTAGCCGTTTTGATCCTTTCTTCCAAAGCTTTGATTTCTTCAGTCCAGTATTCCTGAACATAATTGTACATTCTGACACAGGTGACTTTGTTAAGGCAGACGAACATCGCCTTTCCGCTTGTCCACAGGTCGGAATAATGTCCCACAAAATCCCGCGCAATTTCACGCAGACGCGGTTCAGCTGTCAGGATGTGTATTTCCCTTGCGAATTCCGCTTCCAGTTTTTCCTGCTGATTCACATCAATATCGGCTTTTTCGATAGCATCAAGAATACGGTCTGAAATCTCCGGATTTTTAAGTTTTTCCATTTTATCAGCGCGGTTTTCATAATAAAGCGGAACTGTCGCTCCGTCATCCACCGCCCGTTTGAAATCATAAACAGAGATGTAGCCGCCGAAAGTACGCGCCGTGATATTGTCACTTGAAAGCAAAGGTGTTCCGGTAAAACCGATACGCGATGCCGTCGGAAGCAGTTTCATCATATTGTCGGCAAAGATTCCGTATTGCGTGCGGTGTGCCTCGTCCGACATGATTATGATATCGTGATCCGGATAGATCGCCGCTTCATCCGGTCTGTTGAATTTCTGAATCAGTGTAAAAATAAAGCTCGGATTGCCTTTCAGCTTTTTGATAAGATCTTCGCTGCTCGAAGCGATAAACTTTGCAGCCTTTGTGCCTCCGAGCATCCCGCAGTTTTCAAAGGTGTCGCTTATCTGCGTGTTCAATTCTTCGCGGTCGGTCAGCACGACGATTGTGGGTGAACCAATGAATTTCCGGCGTATTTTCTGAGCAAGGAAGAGCATTGAATAACTCTTTCCTGAACCTTGTGTATGCCAGAACACGCCAAGTTTGCCTTCATTCAGCTTTCTTGCCTCGTAAGCCTTAACGACTTCGTTTACACCGAGATACTGATGGTTTCTCGCAAGTATTTTTACCGTGTGACCGCCGGAACGGTCGTAAAGAATGAAATTTTCCAATAAATCCAGGAAGTTTTCTTTCCGGCAGATACCGCGGAGCATCGTTTCCAAAGCGACATTGCCTGGTTCTGTTTCTTTCAGACGTTTCCATTCATGAAAAAATTCATATTTGCTGCCTAATGTTCCGACTTTCGCTTCGACACCGTTGGAAAGTATCAGAAAAGCGTTGTAGTAGAAAAGATGCGGGATCGTATCCAAGTAGTCGGTATAGTTGTCAAAATATGCGTTTTGCACATCGACATTTGTCTTTTTAAGTTCTACAAAAAGAAGCGGTATGCCGTTGACAAAACCGACGATATCGGTGCGGCGGCGGTAAAGATCACCGTGTATTTTCAGCTCTTGAACAGCAAGGAAATAGTTATTTTCAACATTGCGGAAATCAATTACGGCAGCCTTTTTCGTTTCCGTTTTGCCGTCTTTGTGTTTGACCGTGACATCAATACCGTCTCTGATCAGGAAGTACTTTTCTTCATTGATCTGCAGAAGCGAGGATGTCGACAAACATCTTTCCAAAGCAGTCTGAGCTTCGAATATCTGCGAATCGGTTATCCAGGGATTCAGCTTTTTCAAAGCAGCGCGGAAATAGCGCACAAGCAGAATTTCCTTATATGATTTCCGACCGAAAGTGCCGTTTTCTCCAAGAACCTCGGTATTATATGCGAACTTGACATCCCAGCCGAGCTCGTCACGCATGAGGTTCCCTGCACTTTCCTGCACGAGAATGTTTTCAGAATAATCGTAGCTCATAGCATCACCTTTAATCTAAATCCGGTAATGAAGGATCTATACTTTTAGCATTTGTATGACCAATTACCCTACCAACGGAAGTAAGTGAAATAGCAGGTTGAATTGAACTCCACCATTTCATAGCTTTATTAATTGAGGGGTACGAATTTAACATTTCAACAAATTTCGATTTTGCTAAAAAAATAGTGTCAGAATTTTTGGAATACATATCAAACACTCTACCGACAGCATCTTTCTCATCGTCATTTAAAATCAATGTATTTATTAGTTCTTTATCAACTAAAGGAAGCCGCACATATCCTTCTAGTAATTCATGATCAATTAGCGAATCGATATGGATTTTAACTTCGGAAAGTATTTTTTTTGCTTTAGCGTAATCATCACTATCTTTTTTGATGCCAGCACACACATACCCTGATAATTTATCTGAAAAATAATCTTTAAAATTTTTAAGCTTTTCAATTCGACTAACAGTCAATGCACCTAATATTGAGAGATTGTCAATCCAATCATAACCATTTGGCAACATATCTAAATCGAATTTTTCGTAAACATCAGATATAACTTTCAATCCTTTTGAAATACTGCCACTTGTCGGAATAAAAGTACTCATTGTCAAAAAAACAGTTAAGGCCAATAATGAATCGTCATCAATTTGATCAAGTATTTCAACTGCCCTTGTGATGCTCGCTTTTTTCTTGATGTTAGATTTATTCTTAACTCTGTGTACAAGCAACTCTGAAAGAATTTTGTAATCATCATTTCGTTCAGTACATGCTGCTGTTAATTGGGCTTTTTTCAACAGTATTTGAAAAGCCGGATCAGAAAAAGAGTTGAAATCTGCCTCAATTTTTTGTATGCGGGGAACAAGAATCCCTGCGAACTCATTTATCCGTCGATTGGCTGTTTCATCAGCTTCTGTTGCACATTCTTCAAGTGCTTTTTTGGCCATTTCAAAACATATTTCACGTGCTCTCTGCTCTGTAATTCCTTGATAAATATTGATTGTTCCAGCTTGTATTTGCTGTGAATTATCTCCAGCTTTTTGAATCTGTTTATTGTTTTCCGTCATTTATTTTCCCTACTTGCACTTGTTTTGAATTTTTGCCAGCTTTTTGAATTTGCTCAATAGTGCTTTGCTCATTTTCGTGTTCCCCAGAATCTTCTATAACCATTTCTTGCTTTTGATTGGAACCATCTCCGGCAATTTGTGATTGTTTGCCAATTCTTTTAATAGCGGCTTTATATGCTATAAAACTGAATATTGCACTTATGAAAAGCGTGCCTATTCCATCAAAAATCCATTCATACCACTCCATTTCACAAACTCCCCTTCACAAGAATGTTTACCGAATAAGCGCAGGTCATTTCATACTCTCATTTAAAACTGCTTTAATAGCATTTTCGATTTCGGTCTTTACATGTGGATAGAGTTTTTTATAAAATTTCATTAAATCGGAGACCACTCGATCCTTAGAAAGTGAAACAGACTTTGCCATTTCATAAAACTCTTTATGCTTTCCAGCAGTAAGTGCTGATTCTAAAATTCTTTTAATATCATTTGTAGAATTTATATCCCAGTCGGATTCTAATTCTCTAAAATCTTTGGCTCTCAAGACTCCGTCTATTACCACTCTTTCTGGCCATTTTTCTTCTGGCAAATAGTGCAACCGTTTATCCATAAATGCATTGAACTTTTCATTATCAAAGCCTTTCCTGTATCGGCATTCCAGAAGAATAGATAATTTTTTTATGGCTTCACTCTTTTCCGATCTTTTATCACCATCAAGAAAGGAGATAAATGCGTCTTTTCCTTCCCTATAATGATCAGCCATATGTCTTAAAACTACTTGGTCTGAACCAATTGGAGTTATTTCAATTCGATTACGAATATCCATTGAAAGCAATCCCTCTAAAAAACTCTTTCCAAATTCATCCTCAACAAACACATTCACTTCATGTGAATTTTCACCAGACAACTTTCCAAAAGCATATTCTGCTGAGATATTTGGAATGATTTCAGTATCATGATCATCAGATCTTTTCAGAAATACTCGAGCACTTGGCGGCAATTGTTGTAAAATTTCTTTTGAATGTGTAGAGCAAATAATTTGACATTTATACTTTTGACAAAGTTTTTTTAACTCTTCGATTAATCGTATTTGTGCTTGTGTATGAAGGCCCAATTCGATTTCATCAACAACAATTAACGCGCCTTCGCCAGCGGACAAAATCTCCAGAATCAATCCCAAGACAGCGTTTTCACCTGCACCCATATTAAAACCAGTGTATGTAAGATTATTTCTTTTCGCTTCAAACAGATGATATGATTTATACTTCATCAATTCAATATCGGAATAGTTTCTGCCTAAGACAGAAGACATTGATTCCCTTAATTGTTGCAGTTGATCCATATTGAGATTGGCACTAGTAAAATTTCTGCAATAATGTCGGTGCGGACTACTTTCCGATGGAGGAAGTATCCTATTGATTCCTAAATAGGAAACAGCTCGCTTTGGTCTTCTATTATAATCATTCCATTTTCCGCTGCGCTTCTTCTTTCTGGTGTCTTGTTTTATCCCGTCTCTTGAGAGATAATCTGACCGTATTTCAACACCAGAAATACCAATTTCATCTTTTGAAAAAGTAAAAAAATCACCATACGTGTAATAGAACCTCGGCTTCTTAGTATTCATACGCACTCTGTTCTGCGGACAAAATTTCGTATTATTGTGAAATGCGCAAGATACCAACGCAAGAATTGTCGATTTTCCAGATCCATTTTCCCCGACAATTGCAGTTATTGGATACTTAAATTCAATTTCAACAGGAGATATCCCTCTGATTTTTCCATTTATAACGGAAATTTTCAAAAGAGTGTTTACATTTTTATTGTTATTAAATAGCTTAGTAATCTCCCTGTCAATTTGTGATTCGTTATATAACATATAAAATCTCCTTTCCTTTTTAAACCTCCACTTCCCCACTCATCAACTTTGGCAATAAACGATCACGAGCTTGAATCAATAAAGCAAACTGATTCTGAATATTGCTCATTTTAAGCATAATATCTTCAATAGGTTTTAATAAAGTATCATTGTTTGGAATAAGAAGTTCGTACGACAAGAATTCCTCAAAAGCAAAATTGTTAATTCCATTTGATCCCTGCTTTTTAAATGGGAACATTCTTCCACTTAATTGCATATCTTGGATTTCCCAATAAAGGGTCAACGCATGAACTCTATCCAGAGGTCTAAACAATTTACAAAAACTAGCACATATTGTGTTTTCGCCACAATTTTTGAGTATTAGGTCATCAATCAGTAGACAGCGACCGATATTATTAATATTACCGTTTGAAAGTTCAAACACTATATCATTAGGCTTTAGTGCACGGTTTTTGATATCGTTTTCCGTATGAAAACGAAAAGGTATATCCGTATATTTACCAGCTTTGATATCATTAATATCCGTTCCTCTAATAACTTTACCTTTGAGAGTGTTTTTTCCGACAGGAGATTCTTTTCCCCATCCACCACCTATATGCATTTCTAAACAATCAAGAACTGTCTTTCTTTCCCACCCTTCCGGTACGCCATCCACAATTTTTGTGTTCTCATATCCTGGAAAATGAAGATCAACAAACCATTCTTTATAAAGGCGTTGCGCTGCTTCTTCGAGCAGTTTTATTTGCTTCTGGTTGTTTTCGATGAGGTTGTCGTAGGCTGAAAGAATATCGGCTATCTGTTTTTGTTCCTTTAAAGGTGGCAATACTAATTCAATACTGCTCAATAAGCCTGTATTGATGCTTGGCATTGTTGCTCCGATAGAAATTTTTTCAAGCCAGCGACCAATAAAAGGACTTCTCAATTGATAATAAATAAATCTTGGATAACAAGTGCCTTCATTTAGTGCTACTTTTAAACAATCACTTCCCGTCATCCAGCCTTCTTCATTTTCTGTGATAAAAACGCATTTTCTAACATCGCCTTTACGAGCGACCATTAAATTCCCTGCATGGACTTGGTGACGGCAAAGTCGTTTAGTGTGTTCTTCTCCAACAAATATCAAATTTGAATGACTGATTTTTCCATCAATCATATCCTTTGGCATAATTATAGGCGTTCCAGATTCAGAATAATCTGAATTATGTAATTGCGAACCGAATGGACCTGGTTGAATACATGTTGCAATATCACCTAATTTTACAGTTTCCCAACTCATATTCCCATCTCCTTCATATTTTTCGAGATGGTATCCATTAGATCATTGGATTCAGCCTGTAAAGAGAGGAGTTCACGATGAATTTCCGCCATGCGTTCCGCAAAATCCACGCCGTCATCCTCTACCGGAGCAACGCCGACATAGGCACCGGGCGTAAGCGACCAGCCTTTTTCTTCGATTTCGGAAATAGTTGCCAGCTTGCAAAGACCGAGAACATCTGCATAAACACCGTCACCGAATTTTTCATAAAGCCAGTTCGCTTCTTTCGCAACAGTCAGCATATTTTCAATATTGGCGATCTGATCATCATATTTTTGCTGAACACCTTTCTTTTCGCGTTTTTCAGCAGCTTCGACTGCCGCTTTAGCCGTTTTTCTAAGCTCGGAAAGCACTTCTTTCAATGCCGTCGCAGTATCAGCAAAAGAATTGCGGTTCACAGCATCATTCAAACCGGCCTTTTCCGCTTCTGCATTCAAATAATCACGATATTCCTGCAAAAGTGCCGCATATTTTTCAATTTCGCCGCGATAGAGCCAGACAATGGCATTCAAATTCTTGAGCTGCCAACAGCTCCATTCATTCAGAGTACGGTCAACAACGGTGTAGTAATTTCTTGCATCAATAAAAAGCACCTTATCACGAATATTTTCAGACTTTGCCTTGTCAAAGAACCACAGAGAACAAGGCAGTGACTTCGTGTAGAAAAAGTTGTTTCCGACAGAAATCATCACATCGACATGGCCTGTTTTAATCAGCTTTTCACGAATATCCTTGTCTTTTCCCTGACTGTCCGTTGCAGAAGATGCCATAACAAAACCTGCTCTGCCGCGCTCGTTCAGATAAGAATAGAAATAGGAAATCCAAAGATAATTGCCGTTGCCGACCTCTTTGTTTTTGTTGACAGACGGCAGACCGAACGGAAGACGACCCGCACTTTCGCAGGATTCCGCTTTGACCTTGTCAACATTGAAAGGCGGATTTGCCATAATGTAATCACAGCAGCCTGTCAGATTGTGGGCATCGTGATAAAAAGTATTTGCCTCATCTCCTGATTTTATAACACCCGTCAAACCGTGAACAGCCATGTTCATCAGACACAGCTGTGCATTGTATTCGACCTTTTCCTGACCGTAGAAAGTCATCGTACTGTTGGCGTTCATGCCCGTTGCATTCACAAAATCGCCGCTCTGCACGAACATACCGCCGCTGCCGCATGCACAATCGAGCAAAATACCCGATTTCGGCTCAAGAATATTCACTATCATCTTTACCAAAGACTTAGGCGTGAAGAACACGCCGTCATCAGATGCGACAACCGGAGCGAATTTACTAAGAAAGTATTCATAAATACGACCGATGATGTCGCCGCCGACCTCATCCAATGCGCTGTTGTTGAAAATTCGCAGCAGCTCCGCAAGCAAATCATCTTTGAAATCAGTATAACTTTTCGGAAGAACACCCTTTAACTGCTCGCTTTGATCCTCAATGAGCATCATGGCATTGTTAACGACTTCACCGAGACTGTTCATCGGATGGCCGTCCTTGTTGACAAGTCCGGAAGATGCAATGTTTGCCGGCAGATTGACAAGATATTCGTACTGTGCTTCTTTTGGAAGGAACAACGCACTTTTTGCAGCAAAATCACTGGCCTCAACAGGCATGACACGCCCGCCGCGGGAAGGACGATCCTTCAGAATCTCCGCTTCAACCTTTTTGAAACGACTGTATGCGTAACGCAGGAAAATAAGCCCCAAAACCGGCATACAATATTGATTTGACGTCAACTTCGATCCCTGACGAAGCAGGTCCGCTGAATCCCACAATTCAGATTCCAATTTTCGAATACTAATCATTTAGGTTCTCCCAAATTTCCAAAAACCTCCGCACTATACCCAAACCCCTGCCCTTTTCAAGTAATAACTAGTTAATTTTATTGAACATTTCTCTAATACAAAAGTAATACAATTTAAGAACATCCACAAGTTTTTAGAGGTAGAACTTTATATGTGAAGTTGATTCAGGATATAAATCCGAAATCTTATTTTCTTTTCAAAGTAGACAAATTAGACCGTTTTCAATCTCTTTTCAGAATTAAGTTGTATCTCACAATATCCAAGACAACTATCGGCGAAGACAGCATGGCTGCCATTAGAAGCTAATCCATCCACACAGCATCAGAGTTTTTGACCTGATTGATCGCGCTTTAGGCATCTTTGTTCGACGACTATCATTGGGTCTTTTGCAAAAAAAAACCGCCCGAAGGCGGTTTGGATGGAGAATTCGGTTGGTTTTAAGAATAACTACTCAGCCTTCTCTGCAGGAGCGGGCTCAGCTTTCTTCTTTGACTTAGCCTTCGGCTGTTCGTCTGCCTTAAGGTATTCGACAACAGCTGTAGGAGCCGCGTCACCTCTGCGGAATCCGAGTTTGATTATTCTTGTGTATCCGCCCTCTCTCTGAGCGAATCTCGGTGCGAGATCGCTGAGAAGCTTCGCGATAACGACCTCTCTTTCGGATTTTACAACCCTCGAAAGCTGCGTGATCGAAGCCTGGGTGTTCTTCTTTGCAAGAGTGATGGCCTTATCGGCAACTCTCTTAAGCTCTTTCGCACGTCCGAGTGTAGTTTCGATACGCTCGTTCTTTACAAGTGCATTAAGCAGGTTGCAAAGCAACGCCTCGCGATGCGAACTCTTTCTGCCTAATTTTCTTCCTGCTTTTCTATGTCTCATTACTTGCTCCCTGTACCTTTTTCAATCTGTTCAATTATTCTGCTGTCCGGGAACCCCGGGATTTCCATGCCGAAATCGAGACCCAGACCGTTCAACAACGTCTTCAACTCCTTGAGAGACGTTCTGCCGAAGTTCTTTGTTTTGAGCATCTCTGCCTCTGTTCTGGATGCCAACTCGCCGAGATAGACGATATTCGCTTCTCTCAGACAGTTCTTGGATCTGATGCTGAGATTTACGAACTCGCTGATCGGACGATAGAGATTCATGTCAACGTCGCTGATAACCTCCGGCTCCTCCTGATGAATATCATCGAGTTCATCTTCGCAGCCGGTGAAGTTGATGAGGAATTTTGTGTGCTCTCTGAGAATCATAGCTGCATAGGCAAGCGCTTCACGCGGAGACAAAGAGCCGTCTGTTTCCAGATCAAATGTCAGTTTATCGTAGTCGAAGCTGTTCTTGACTCTTGCGTTCGAGATCTGATAGTTTGCTCTTACGACCGGAGAGAAGAACGAATCAACGGGTATAAAGCCTTCGCCGAAAAGCTCGGGGTCATGTGACTCTGACGGAACGTAGCCTCTGCCGATGCTGACGAGAAGCTCCATCTCGAAATCCACCCCCTCATCCATCGTGAAGAGGTAAAGATCCTTGTTGAGGATGGAGATTCCGGAGTTCTCCTCGATATCGCCCGCAAAAACCTGTCCCTTCGTGTTTTTCTTGAGGAAAAGGGTCTGGTTGGCATCCTCGTGTGCAACGAAACGGATCTGCTTGATATTCAAAACGATATCTACGACATCCTCTTTGATGCCGGGGATCGTCGCAAATTCATGCTCAACGCCCTTGATCTTGACGCCGATTACCGCCGCTCCGCGCAGACTCGAAATGAGGATTCTGCGAAGTGCGTTGCCCAACGTTGTTCCATACCCCTTCATAAGCGGCTCGCAAATAAAACGGGTGTAGTTTTTATCCTGCTCGCCGATCCTTACCTCTTTGGGCATGATCAATGTTTTCCAATTGGCCTGATCCATAAAAATCCCTCCGTTACTTAGAGTAAAGCTCAACTATGAGATTCTCCTTGATATCCGCCGGCAGATCTTCTCTTTCGGGAAGACGCGTAACTGTTCCCTTCATTGCCTCTTTGTTCAAATCCAACCAGGTCGGAACACCGACTCTGGAACCAGCATCTTCTATAATATCTCTGAAGAACTTTAACGACTTGCTGTTCTCTCTAACCGCAATGACGTCTCCCTGTTTTACAACGAACGAAGGAATATCCGTCGCGATCCCGTTGACGGAGAAGTGCTTGTGGTTGATCAGCTGTCTGGCCTGAGCCCTGCTCGTTGCGAAGCCGAGATGACAAACGACACTGTCAAGTCTGCACTCAAGCATTCTGAGAAGGTTTTCGCCTGTTGCGCCTTTCTGAAGGTCAGATCTCTTGTAGAAAATACTGAACTGTTTTTCGAGCATACCGTACATAGCTCTCGTTTTCTGCTTTTCACGAAGCTGGATCTTGTACTCGGTTACTCTTTTCTTGTCGCGGCCATGAAGACCCGGGCCGTAGGGTTTTCTGTCGAATGAGCATTTTTCTGTGTGACAACGCTCGCCTTTGAGAAAAAGTTTTACCCCTTCTCTTCTGCAAATTTTACATTTTGCCTCTTTGTACTTAGCCAAAGCTTCCTCCTTTTGGATTAAAAGTTTACACCAATTCTGAAACTAGACTCTTCTTTTCTTCTTCGGACGGCATCCGTTGTGGGGGATCGGAGTGATGTCTCTGAGGAGCGTTACGTTGTAACCTACGCTCGCGAATCCTCTGATCGCTGCCTCTCTGCCGTTGCCCGGACCCTTTACGAATACGCTGAGAGTCTTCAGACCGTATTCCTGAGCCTTTTTGCCTGCATCCTCGGCCGCCATCTGAGCTGCATACGGAGTGCTCTTTTTGCTGCCGCGGAATCCCTTCAAACCAGCGCTCGACCATGAAAGAACGTTGCCGCTTACATCAGTGATCGTTACGATCGTGTTGTTGAAGCTGCAAAGAACATATGCGAGACCGGTCTGAATGTTCTTTTTAACTCTTTTCTTCTTTTCAGGTGCCATTGTCTATCTCCTCACTATTTTTTCTTCTTCATAAGATTGCGTCTCGGACCCTTTCTGGTTCTAGCGTTCGTGCGTGTACGCTGACCTCTGCACGGAAGACCTCTTCTGTGTCTGCGGCCTCTGTAGCTTCCGAGATCCATCAATCTCTTGATGTTCATAATAGTTTCCTTTCTAAGGTCACCCTCAACTTTGTACTTCTGGTCGATGATGGCCCTGATTTTGATAGCCATCGCATCGTCAACATCGTCACTTTTGATGTTTCTGTCAATTCCTGCTTCATCAAGTATTTTCTGAGCACTGGTTCTGCCTATGCCGTAAACGTACGTCAAGGCAATCTCCATTCTCTTCTTCCTTGGAAGATCAATTCCTGCAATACGAACCAACTCTTACCTCCTAAAATATAAAAACTAGCCCTGTTTCTGTTTGTGTTTCGGGTTTTCGCAGATAACTCTGAGAATACCTTTTCTCTTTACGATCTTGCACTTAGAACATATCTTTTTTACAGATGCTCTTACCTTCATTGTTCACTCCTTTTTAATTGCCTGCGTTACTTTTCATTCTATGAATGATCCTGCCGCGGGAAAGGTCATAGGGAGAAAGCTCGATCTGAACCTTGTCGCCCGGCAGTATTCTTATAAAACATTTTCTCATCTTGCCGGAGATATGCGCCAGCACGTTGTGACCGTTCTCGAGCTCGACTCTGAACATCGCGTTCGGAAGCGTGTCGACGATAACTCCCTCAACTACTATTCCGTCTTCCTTACTCATTCATCCACCTGAATTACCGATCAGCCTCTTCTGCTCTTTACGAGAGAACCTTTGCCGCCGATAGAGAAGCCTTCATAGTTGTTGTTGATGAGATAGCTCTCAATCTGCGATGCCATATCCATTGCAACGCCGACTACGATGAGAATGGAGGTTCCGCCCATATAGAACGGAAGGCTCATTCTGTGCCTGAAGAGATCCGGAAGCATACATACAGCCGAAAGGTAGATCGCGCCGCCGAAGGTGATCCTCGAAAGCACGAGGTTGATGTAATCGACTGTTTCCTTTCCGGGTCTGATTCCGGGGATATAACCGCCCTGCTTATTGATATTGTCCGCGACATCATCAGTTTTGAACTGAATGAATGTATAGAAGAAAGCGAAGAATATAATAAGTGCCAGATAGAGAAGGTTATAAAGCCATCCGCCGGGTGCCAGAAGCGCCTGAAGCGAACCCATCCCGATACCGAAGAAGTTGGAAATCGTTGCCGGGAAGACGATCAGAGCACTTGCGAAAATCGGCGGGATAACTCCCGATGTGTTGATCTTCAGAGGAAGATGCGAATTCTGGATCTGCTTCGCACCGCCGTTGACAGATCTGCGTGCATACTGGATCGGGATACGTCTCTGAGAACTTTCGACATATACGATCGCCGCGAACGTTACAACCATGATTATGATGAAAATAACAAGGTCATGCGGCTGCATCATACCCTCTTTGAGGTATTTTCCCATGTCGAAGAACATCCTCGGGAAACGCGCTACGATCGAGGCGAAAATGATAAGCGAAACACCGTTTCCGATACCTCTGTCGGTGATCTGCTCGCCGAGCCACATCAGGAAAAGCGTACCGGCGGTCAGGCAGATAACGGTGAGACAGCGGAAGAACCAGCCCGGATTGTTGACGACTACTTCGCCGCCGTTTCCGGTAAGGCTCTCAAGGAATCTCGCCATCATGAAGCCCTGAACGATGCAGAGAATGACCGTTCCGTATCTCGTCCACTGCGTGATCTTTTTGTAGCCCTGTTCGCCCTCTTTCTGCCACTCGCCGATCTGCGGAACGATGACCGCAAGCAGCGAGATAACGATCGATGAACTGATGTAGGGCATGATTCCGAGCGCAAAGATCGAAAGGTTTTCAAGCGCACCGCCGCCGAACATGTTGAAAAGTCCGAGCAAGGTCCCGTCAGACTTTGTCGACATGATCTGTTCCATGACCGAACGGTTTACACCGGGAGTCGTAACAAATATGCCGAGACGGTAAACACCGAGCATCAAAAGCGTGAAGATGACCTTGTCTCTTAAATCAGGAATCTTAAAAATATTTTTTAATACCTTACTTATCAAATCCTATCTCCTCTATTTTGCCGCCGCACTTTTCGATGGATTCCTTTGCTCCGGCTGTAAATTTGTGAGCCTTGACTGTCAGCGCCTTCGTAAGATCGAACTTGCCGATAATCCTTACGATCTCGCCCTTCGAGCAGAAACCGCAGTTTACAAAAGTATCAAGATCGACAACCTTGTCGGCATCAAACTGCTCAAGATATCTTACGTTGATCTCGCAGGTATCCTTCGCCCATTTGTTATAGAAACCTCTCTTCGGGATACGTCTGTTGTAAGGCATCGTACCGCCTTCGAAGCCTCTTCTTACGCCGCCGCCGGAGCGAGCCTTCTGACCCTTGTGACCTTTACCCGAAGTACTTCCGGTACCGCTTGCATTACCGCGGCCGAGTCTTTTTCTTGCTTTAAGACCTTCAGGCTTTTTAAGTTCGTGTAATTGCATTATAGCTACTCCTTTTCCTTCAACTGATAATCTTTAACACCGACATTTCTCTTTGCTTCAACACTTTCAAGACCCTCGACGTTGAGAAGAGCGTTCAAGGTAGCCTTTGCCATGTTGTGAGGATTGTTGGAACCGATGCTCTTCGAGAGGATATCGGTTACGCCGGCAGCCTCAAGGACCGCTCTGACTGCTGAACCTGCGATAACTCCGGTACCTACCGATGCGGGACGAAGAATGACTTTGCCTGCGCCGTACTCACCGGTGATCTCGTGCGGAACCGTTCCGCGAAGAAGGCTGATCTGTCTGATATTTTTCTTCGCTCTGGCGACGCCCTTTCTGATCGCCTCAGGAACCTCTCTCGCCTTTCCAAGTCCGATACCGACTGCACCGTTGCCGTCTCCGACGACCATCAGCGCAGCGAAGCTGAAATTTTTACCGCCTTTTACGACCTTTGCAACTCTGTTGACGTAAACCAGCTTTTCGCTTAATTCGTTTGTTTCCAAATTCAACGGCTTATTTGTATCTTTCATAATGACTCCCAAACCTTAGAAATTTAATCCATTTTCTCTTGCAGCCTCGGCAAGCGCCTTTACTCTGCCGTGGAAAGGATAGCCGTTTCTGTCAAAAACAACGGCCTCGACTCCCTTCTCCTTGCATCTTGCGGCAACAAGTTCACCGACCTTTTTCGCAACAGCCTTTTTGTCACCCTCGGGCTTTACAAAACCCTTTTCGTCGGATGATGCAGAGACAAGCGTTACTCTTGCGACGTCATCGATTACCTGAGCATAGATGTGTTTGTTGCTTTTGAAAACAGAAAGTCTCGGAGCTTCGGGATTTCCAAATATTCTTTTTCTGATAGCAGCTTTTCTTCTGATTCTTCTTTTTCTTTTGATATCAGGTCTCATTTTATCCTCCGTTACTTGCCTGCAGCCTTACCAGCTTTTCTTCTGATGGTCTGACCCTTATAGAAAATACCTTTTCCCTTGTAGGGTTCGACCGGACGAAGAGCCTTGATCTTCGCAGCGAAATCGCCGAGAAGCTCCTTGTCTGCCGACGTGATCGTAATTTCAAGACCGGTTTTATTGACTTCTGCCGAAATCCCCTTAGGTAATACCATCACTACCGGATGAGAAAAACCTAAAGAAAATTCAATTTTGTCACCCTTCATATCGAATTTGTAGCCTGTACCTTTAACTTCAAGTGTCTTTGAGAAGCCTGTGGTAACGCCGGTGACCATATTGTTGATGAGAACTCTGTAAAGACCGTGCAGCGCCTTCGATTCCGACTCGTCATTCTTTCTGGTAACGTGCAGAACCGAACCGTCAATCTCGATGCTGACTGCCGGATGGATGGTCCTCTCCAATGTTCCCTTCGGACCCTGAACCGTGATCAGGTTGTCCTTTACTGTGACCTTCACTTTGTCGCCCAATGTGATAGGCATTTTTCCTATTCTTGACACTTCAATCCTCCTCGTTACCAAACTCTACAGATAATCTCGCCGCCGACGTTGAGCTCTCTCGCCTTTGCATCGGTCATAACGCCCTTTGAGGTTGTTACGATCAAAATTCCGAGACCTTCACGAACAAACGGGATTTCGTTAGCCTGCGAATAGACTCTTCTGCCGGCCGAGCTGACTCTCTCGATGTTGGAAATGACGTTTTTGTTGCGGTAATATTTAAGGTCAACGGAGATCGACTTCTTGCCATCGTGATCCGAAACCATGAAGTCTCTGATATATCCTTCCTCTTTCAACACTCTTGAGATCTCTTCGACAATCTTAGACGAAGGAATGTTCGAAACACTCTCTTTGCCTGCAAGAATGGCATTTCTGACTCTCGTAAGATAGTTGGAAACTAAATCATTCATTGACATAACGCACCTCTTTTACCAACTTGACTTCGTAACGCCGGGAATCAATCCCTCGTTCGCAAGTTTTCTGAAACACAACCTACACATATTGAACTTTTTAAAAACAGCCTTCGGTCTACCGCAAAGAGGACATCTCGTGTAGGCCCTAACCTTGAATTTCGGTTTTCTTTCTGCTTTTAAACGAATACTTTTCTTAGCCAAGAATTCCTCCCAATTTACTAACTGTTAAAAGGCATGTTGAACTTCTTGAGGAGAAGTTTCGCGTCCTTATCGTTCTTTGCTGTCGTAACTATCGTAATGTTGAAGCCCTTCGGTTTCTCGACTTTGTTGAAATCGATCTCCGGGAAAATGAAGAACTCTTTGATTCCGAGCGTGTAGTTTCCTCTTCCGTCGAAACCTTTGCCGGAAACGCCTTTGAAGTCCTTGACACGCGGAAGCGCGATATTGATAAGGTGATCAAGGAAATCGTACATCATATCCTTACGAAGGGTGACTGATGTTCCGATCGCCATTCCCTCTCTGAGCTTGAAGGTCGCGATCGACTTTCTAGCCTTGTTGATGACCGGCTTCTGACCGGTGATAGCCATAAGCTCTTTGTGAGCATCCTCAAGAACCTTTTTGTTCGAGATGGCTTCGCCGACACCCATGTTGACGACGATCTTCTCGATTTTCGGAACTGCCATGACACCGACGTTCAATTCCTCTTTCAAAGCCGGCTTGATTTCGTTCTCATAAACAGTTCTGAGCCTGCTTTTGTATTTCTCTTCTTTCATTCCTCTCCCCTTTAGTCGATGGTTTCGCCGGTCTTCTTGCTGACTCTGACTCTCTTGCCGTCGTCAAGCGTCTTCATAACGAATCTGGTCGGCTCGTTCGTTTTGGGATCGAGCGCGACAACGTTCGAAATATGAATCGGCATACTCTTGTCAACGATCCCGGCCTCTTTTGTCTGAGTCTGTTTCTGGTGTTTCTTGTAAACGTTCACACCCTCGACAACGACCTTGTTTTCTGCGACAAGGACCTCAAGAACCTTTCCGGTCTTGCCCTTATCCTTTCCGGCAATAACTTTTACCGTATCATTCTTTTTAATGTTTGCCATAAAAGCACCTCTTATAAAACTTCAGTAGCAAGAGAAACGATCTTCATGAAGCCCTTTGCGCGAAGCTCTCTTGCAACAGGCCCGAAAACACGCGTTCCAACAGGCTCGTAGCTGTCGTCGATCATAACGACCGCGTTGTCGTCAAAACGGATGTAGGAGCCGTCACTTCTTCTGACTTCCTTGCTCTGACGAACGATAACAGCCTTCTTGACATCGCCCTTTTTGATTTTTCCTTTGGGTTCAGCCATTTTGACCGCGACTACGATAACATCGCCGACACCGGCGTATCTGATCTTGGAACCGCCGTAAACCTTGACACACTGAACCTCTTTTGCTCCCGAGTTATCGGCAACAGCCAATCTTGTCATCTCCTGTATCATGGTTTAACTCCTGCTCTCGCCAATTTTCTCTTTTACAAACCAATTTTTTCTTTTGCTGATCGGAGCACACTCCTGGATCCTGACGATGTCACCCTGTTTGTATTCGTTCTTCTCGTCATGAGCCAGATATTTCTTGCGCGCTGTGACCATCTTTTTGTACAAAGCATGTTTAAAACGTCTCGTTACCTGAACGGAAACCGTTTTATCCATGGCATCGGAAACAACTGTTCCGACAAGTGTTCTTTTTGATTTAAATGCCATCACTTCACCTCAACCGCATTCTTCTTTTCGGTTATAAGGGTCTTTATCTTTGCGATATCTCTTCTGACCGTACGGATACGGGAAGGATTCTCAAGCTGACCCATCGATCTCTGCATTCTAAGGTTGAACTGCTCCTCTTTGGCATTGATAAGCTGCTCTTCGAGTTCAGCCACTGTCTTTGCTCTCAATTCAGAAATTTTCATCTCAGTTCATCCCCCTTTCCGATAATTTTTGTTTTGATAGGAAGTTTGTGGGAAGCAAGGCGGAAAGCCTCATCTGCGACATCTCCTTCAACGTCACCGAGTTCGAAAAGAATTCTACCCGGTTTAATGACGCAAACCCACTCTTCAGGGTTACCTTTTCCCTTACCCATTCTGACCTCAAGAGGCTTCTTCGTGATCGGTTTATCCGGGAAAATACGGATCCACATACGACCGCCTCTCTTTACCGCCCTCATGATTGCAACACGGGCAGCCTCGATTTGTCTGCTGTTAATCCAACCGCATTCGGTCGCCTTAAGAGCATACTCACCGTAATCGATACTATTGCATGAAGTAGCCAAGCCCGTACGCTTGCCCTTCATCGTCTTTCTGTGTTTAACTTTGTTCGGCATCAACATGGCAAATTACCTGCTATTTACTATTTCTTGGTTGTTTCTTTCTAAAGTCGGACTTCTTCTCGGTGATATCACCCTTGGACATCCAAACCTTTACTCCGATAACGCCATAGCTGGTGTGTGCCGTTGCAAAACCGTAATCGATGTTTGCTCTCAGAGTGTGAAGAGGCGTTCTGCCCTCCTGATATCTCTCGGTCCTTGCAATTTCTGCTCCGCCGAGTCTTCCCGAAGTCTGAACCTTTATTCCTTCCGCGCCGCCCTTCATAGCCTGACCGATCGCACGCTTCATTGCCTTTCTGAAGTGAGCTCTCTTTTCAAGCTGTTCGGCGATGCTTTCGCTTACAAGCTGAGCATTGATTTCGGGCTTTCTGACCTCTTCCGCAGTAACATATACATCGGAAGCGTCCTTTGCGACCTTAAGAACCATGCCCTTGATTTTCTCGATACCGCTGCCTTTCTTTCCTACGACGACGCCGGGTTTAGCCGTGTGGATAACGACCTTTACTCTCTCGCCGGATCTTTCGATGTCGATTCTGGCAATAGCAGCAGCATAGAATTCCTTCTTTATAATTTTTCTGATCTTGAGATCTTCATGAAGCCACTTGCAGTAATTTTTGTGGCTGTACCAAACGGATTCCCAAGTACGGGTTACCCCGAGTCTCAGTCCTATAGGATTAACCTTTTGTCCCAAAGTTCACCTCCTAGTTTTCCTTTGTGTTTTCAGCAAGTTCAATTGTAACGTGGCTGGACCTTTTCAGAATCTTCGCAGCTCTTCCCTGAGCTCTCGGAACGAATCTTTTCATAACAGGTGCCTCATCTACCATGATTGCCTTGACAAAAAGGTTGTCCGAATCCATCTGAGAGTTGTTCTCAGCGTTTGCAATTGCCGAATCAAGCAACTTTTTTAAAGCTACCGCCGATTTTCTCGGTGTAAATTCAAGAATGTTCTTCGCGACGTCAACGCGTTTGCCTCTTACTACATCGGCAAGCTCCCTGACCTTCTGAGGGGACATTCTGAAATTTTTAAGCTTTGCTCTGACGACTTTCGTCTCCATATCGCATCTCCAAAAAACTACTTAAAAAATTTAGCGACCGCGAGTGTACTCACAGTCTAACAAAAAGCAAGAAATTATTTCTTGCCACCACCGCCATGTGCTCTGAAAGTCCTTGTCGGAGAGAACTCGCCGAGTTTAAAACCGACCATATCCTCAGTTACAAAAACAGGGATAAATTTCTGTCCGTTATAAACTGAAAAGGTAAGTCCTACCATTTCCGGAACTATCGTAGATCTTCTGGACCAGGTCTTGAGCGGTTTCTTATCGCCGCTGTCAATAGCCTTGACTACCTTGCTCCACACATGAGCGTCAACAAATGGACCTTTTTTAACTGAACGAGCCACTTACATCCTCCTTCTACTCTGTTATTTTCCTCTTCTTCTGATTCTGAACTTCTCAGTTCTCTTGTTACTGCGGGTGCGGAAGCCTTTCGTCGGCTTGCCCCAAGGAGTAACAGGATGACGGCCGCCTGATGTCTTACCTTCACCACCACCGTGCGGGTGATCTACCGGGTTCATAACGACACCGCGGTTGTGAGGACGTTTGCCCGCCCATCTGCTCTTGCCGGCCTTTCCGAGCTTAATGTTCGAGATCTCCTGGTTGCCGACTGTTCCGACAGTTGCTCTGCACTCAAGGTGGATGATCCTGATCTCGCCCGAGGGCATTCTGACTGTCGCATGGTCTCCCTCTTTACCGAGGACCTGAACGCCGCTTGCAGCAGCTCTTGCGATCTGTCCGCCCTTTCCGATCTTCAGCTCGACATTGTGAATGAAGGTACCAACGGGGATAAAACGGATCTTCATCGAGTTTCCGGGCTTGATATCAGCCTCTTTTACGCTTGCCGAGATGATGACATCGTTCACTTCGAGCTTGTCGGGAGCGATGATGTATCTCTTTTCGCCGTCAGCGTAGTTTACCAGCGCGATTCTGGCATTTCTGTTCGGGTCGTATTCAATGGAAGCTACACGGCCGGGAACATCGAATTTGTTTCTTTTGAAGTCGATGATGCGGTACATGTTCTTGTTGCCGCCGCCTCTGAAACGGGATGTGATCCTGCCGGTGTTGTTTCTTCCACCAGACCTTCTGATTGGCTCAATCAGAGATTTCTCGGGCTTCGACTTTGTGATCTCAACGAAGTCGCTGCCGGTCATGTCCCTGCGACCGTTGGAAGTCGGTTTAAAAATTTTCATACCCATAATTGTTCTCCGAAACTATAAAAAATTACTAAACACCTTCAACAAGGCTGATTTTGTCGCCTTCCTTCAGCTTGATGTAAGCCTTTTTCCAAGTGCTTCTTCTGCCGAGGACACGACCGACTCTCTTTACTTTTCCGCTGACGACGACTGTGTTTACGCTTACGACCTTAACGCCGAAAATCGACTCGACGGCGTCTTTGATCTCGCCCTTCGTCGCATCGAGCTTTACTTCGAAAGCATATCCCTCGTCTGCGTTGCCGGATGTCAACGCGGAGGATTTTTCTGTCAAAAGCGGACGCTTGATAATGTCAAAATGTTTCTCTCTTTTCATTATCTTACTCTCCATCCTTCTCTAAATTTCTTCTTTTCTTCTTCGACATAAGTCTCTCCTGGATTACGTCGTCAACGTACTTAGCCGCCTCTTCAGTGAAGAGAACGTTTTTGTAAGCGACGATATCGTAAACGTTGATGAGGCTCTGATCGAGGAATGCAAACTCCTGAAGGTTGCTCATGCTGAAAAGGAAGTTGCCTTCGCTCTCGGAGTTTGCAACGATGATCGCCTCCGGAAGCTCCCAGGTCTTCTTGAGGACAGCAACGGCATCCTTTGTTTTGATTCTGTCGAAGTTGAAATCTTTGATGACAAAAAGGTTGCCGGACTGAAGTCTCTCAGAAAGAACCGCCGTCAGAGCAACGGCTCTCTTTCTGAGCGGAAGAGTGTAAGCATAGCTTCTGGGCTGCGGACCGAATGCCGGTGCACCGCCTCTGAGCGTTGATGCTCTCATCGTTCCTCTTCTTGCTCTGCCTGTTCCTTTCTGTTTCCAAGGCTTTGAGTTTCCACCAGAAATAGTAGCATATGTCTTCGTGGAGTGAGTGCCTTGTCTCACTGCAGCAGCCTGCATCTTTACGACCTCGGATACGAGCAGCTCCTTCTTCGCGTCGGTCGGAACACCGAAAACGCGATCGCTGAGCTCGATCTGGCCGACTTTGTTTTTCGTTTTGTCAAATAATTCAACAATAGGCATCTTCGCCTCCCCTACTTCTTAATGTAAACGATGCCGCCGATCGAACCGGGAACAGCACCCTTGACAACGATTGTGTTATCCGACGGAACAACCCTTACGACCTCAAGATTCTTTACGGTAACCTGTTCGTTGCCGTAACGCCCAGGCATATGCTTGCCCTTCCAGATCTTGCCGGGGTTGACGTTCTGACCGACAGAACCGGTCCTTCTGTGGAACTTTGAACCGTGTGTTACACGTCCACCGCCGAAGCCCCATCTCTTTACAACGCCCGAATAGCCTCTGCCTTTCGAGAATCCAGTTACTCTGATCTTTTCGCCGGCTTTGAACATCGTGACGTTGAGCTCTGAGCCGAGTTCGAACGAGCCGAGCTCCGATTCGGAGACTCTGAACTCCTTAAGTTTTCCGAACACGCCCTGACCTGCAGCCTTGAAGTGACCTGCAACCGGTCTCTTGATGTTCTTTTCCTTCTTCTCGAAGCCAACCTGAATGGCAGTGTAGCCATCTTTTTCTATTTGTTTTTTCTGAATTACATAGCATGGACCAGCTTCAATGACGGTTACGGGCAAAACAACACCGTCCTCTCTGAAGATCTGTGTCATACCGATTTTTCTTCCAATAAGTCCAGCAGCCATAGTTTTCCTCTCTGCTTTATATAAAAAAATTAACGAATTTAGTAAGTTTTAATCTCTATCTCTACTCCGGCGGACAAGTCTGTCTTCATAAGCTCATCCATTGTCTGCCCTGTCGGGTTAAGTATGTCGAGAATCCTCCTGTGGATCCTCATTTCAAACTGTTCACGCGACTTCTTATCTACGTGGGGAGAACGAAGTACGCAGTATTTGTGAATCTTAGTTGGAAGTGGAATAGGACCAGCTATCTTGGCACCGCTGTGAGATACCGTATCAATGATCTCGCTTACGGACTGATCAAGAATCTTGTGATCGAATGCCTTTAACTTTATTCTGATTTTGTCGCTCACTTCAACACCTCTGCTTTTTACTATTCGATTATCTTAGAAACGACACCTGAACCAACCGTTCTTCCGCCCTCTCTGATCGCGAAACGGAGCTGTTCGTCCATTGCGATGGGCTGGATAAGGGTTACTTCGATCTCTACGTTGTCGCCCGGCATTACCATCTTCGTTCCTTCCGGAAGCTTCAATGTTCCCGTAACGTCCGTCGTTCTGAAGAAGAACTGCGGTCTGTAACCGTCAAAGAACG